>Ga0066831_10000261_pt1 | contig 12563 bp, 9 predicted proteins | sample ETNtaG_FD_66436 | JGI IMG/M metagenome (GOLD analysis project Ga0066831, IMG submission 66436) | Marine microbial and viral communities from oxygen minimum zone, Eastern Pacific Ocean - ETNP201306PF49B | ecosystem: Environmental > Aquatic > Marine > Oceanic | place: Pacific Ocean: Eastern... | reverse complement strand
TCAGTACCCAGCGGTCATTTGTTGAACTGAGTTCAAAGATCAGCGTGCTATGGCCCCACCCTGCATGGCCACCACCGGGGCTACTTGTGTGGCCGCAGCTGCCAGCGCGGCACCGGCGCTGAAGGCAGCCAGGTTTAGTTGCAGGAACTTCTTCGGTGCTCGTTCCCGGATTACTGCCTCCAAGGTGTCTGTCGCGACCGTCTCGCTAACTTCGTTCAGTGCGCCCAGCGCGGTGATATTAGTCACTCGTAAACTCCCCAGTGACCGTGCGGTCTGCACCAGTGGCAGTGCCAGGATGTGGCAATCGCCGCGGGGCCGGGCATCTATCTGCTGGTCAATAACAACCAGTGCCTGCGGCGCCAACACTCCCGAGGAGACGGCAACAGCAACTGGGTCGAGAATAACCACCAGATTCAACGCAGTGACCAACGGGTAGTCCAGCTCGCCGGTACTCACTACCAGGTCGGCTCTACTGAGTCCACCGCGTGAGGTCGGCTCGTAACTGGTGGATTGTGCGACCCGCTTACCTTCACGCACCAGCGCTTCAGCCAGTATCAGACCAGCCAGTATCAGACCCTGGCCACCGCTGCCACTGAAGCGAATCTCGCGGTATTCTGCCATCAGTTCTTGTTTACCTTGGTTGCTGTCTGTTTGGCCGCGATGTGTTGTCGGTAACTGTCGCCGTACTCAGGGCGCTCGGCCTGAGCAAGTATCCCCGTCTTCCAGTCACCAGGCCGAAATGGTTGTGCCACAGCGTTGCCGTAAGACTCCGGACGGATACTTGATTTCTGCTTCAGGATCATCTCTGGCGAGTTGCCTAAATCATTCTTGCGCCCGTAGATCTCGGTGCAATCTGATATCACTTCGACAAATGAGAAGCCGTGGTGTGCCAGTGCGGCCTTGAACAGGTCTTTGAGGCTAGGGGTCTGCAGCGTAATCTCCCGGCCCACCAGGCTGGCGCCAGCAACAGCGGCCAACTCGCAAGCGTCGAAAACCGGTTCGTGGTTGCCCAATGGAGTGGTGGTGGTATAGCGATCGTTACTGGTGGTTGGTGATACCTGCCCACCAGTCATGCCATAAACCTCATTGTTTAGCATGACGCAGGTGATATCCAAGTTACGCCGGCAGGCATGAATAAGGTGATTGCCGCCGATGGCCAGGCAATCACCATCCCCGGTGATCACCACCACTTTCAGGTCAGGGCGGGCCAACTTAAGGCCGGTGGCAAAAGCCAGCGGCCGGCCGTGGGTTACATGCAGGGTGTTGGTATCGACATAAGCGGCAGTCCGCCCCGAGCAGCCGATACCGGACACCAGAGCCAGGTCATCCATGGAGATTTTCAACTCGTGCACCGCCCAGAGCAACGCGCGCAGGGCGATACCGTGGCCACAACCTGGACACATGAAGTGCGGGAAAAGGTCGGTACGCAAGTAATCGCGTATCTCGAATTCGCTTTGCTCAGCGTCACTCACGGGTAATTAACTCGTTGATGCGGTCTTCGACCTGTTGCGGGGTGATGGGCTCACCATCAATACGGTTGAGCCGGACAACGGGGATACCGGCACAAATTCGTTCGACCTCCAGACACAGTTGGCCGGCATTCATCTCGGGTACCAACACGGTATGCGCGTTGGCGGTTGCAGTGCGCAGCGCTTGATCTGGAAAAGGCCATAGCGTAACCGGCCGGAAAAGTCCCGCCCGCAGGCCCTGAGCACGGGCCTGGCGCACGGCCCGACGGGCCGCGCGCGCAGTGACCCCGTAGGCAACCACCAAGACCTCTGCGTCATCGCAATCGACTGTCTCATAGCAGTCGATGAGATCACGGTGATTATCCAGCTTACCCAGAACGCGCTCCATCATGCGCGCTACCACTGCTGGATCCTGACTGGGAAAACCGTCCTCGGCATGGGTCAAACCGGTGACGTGGGCACGGTAGCCTGCCCCGGGGCGGGGCATTGCCGGGATGTCACCGCCGTTGGCCGCGTAGGGTTTGTACTCCTCCGCCGGACCACTGGCCCATTCCCGATCGACCAGCACCAGTGACTCCGGGGCCGGTATCGCCACGGTCTCCACCAGATGTCCGATGACCTCGTCGATCAGCATGATTACCGGCACCCGTAACTGCTCGGACAAGTTGAAGGCGCGAACAGTCTGGCTGTAGACCTCCGTTACCGAGGCCGGGGCTAGAGCGATAACAACAGTATCCCCGTGCGAACCCCAGCGAGCCTGCATTACATCGCCCTGGGCTGGACGAGTGGGCATACCGGTACTGGGTCCACCGCGCATCACGTTGATCACCACACAGGGGATCTCTGCACCCATGGCATAACCCAGATTCTCCTGTTTTAGCGAGAACCCTGGCCCACTGGTGGCAGTCATCGCCTTGGCGCCACCAATAGAGGCGCCAAGTACTGCTCCCATGGAGGCAATCTCGTCTTCCATCTGGATGAAGACGCCGCCCACCGAAGGCAGTTCGGCTGCCATTTTTTCAGCAACCTCAGAGGAGGGCGTGATCGGGTAACCGGCGTAGAAGCGACAACCGGCCGCTACCGCAGCCAGCGCACAGGCATGATTGCCCTGCAGATTGCGAATCTGGTTTTGTGCGGCCGCAGGCATTCAGGCGCCATGCTCCGCCGAACTGACATGCACCCGGATAGCAAAGTCTGGACACAACCATTCACACATCCGACATCCGGTACAAGCATCCGAATCTGTAATCTCAACTATCTGATCGTCGTTCAGCACCAGGCAACGCTCGGGGCAAACCTTGACACAGATATCACAGCCCTTGCACCAGGCTTCGGTAATTTCAAGTTCAGCGGGCGCCCTAACAGGTTCCAGCGCCACAGGAGCAACCGACTCGGCTGCACTTACAGCGGGAGGGTTTAACGCCCACTCCCGACCCGTGGTAAACGCCCGTCGATTGACCTCGACTGTCTTGGACGGCACAGCAGCCGCAATCAGGTTCTGCCAGTCCTCGGCTGGAAATTCAAGTGCTGTGGACAACGCCCCCAACAGCACGGTGTTCGCCGCTTTTGAGTTACCCAACTCAGCGGCGATTCCGCTGGCATCCAGCGCCAAGGTGCCAGGCAACTGTGAGCGGATCTCGTTCACGGTCAACTGGTCGTACCCAGAGAGGCCGCCAGGTTGACGGTTGCGGCAGGCAAAGGGCGGCACAATCTGCTGGGTGTCAGCAATAAAGGTGCCCGTCTTCGGGTTCAGGTACTTGAGCCAGCGCAGCCCCTCTGCCCATTCCAGCGCTAGAATGACATCTGCTTCACCGGCCGGGATCGTTGGGGAATGAACCTGCTCGCCGAATCGGACATGGCTGAAAACCACGCCGCCGCGTTTCGCCATCCCGTGCACCTCGCTCTGTTTGACCTGCAGCTGATGCTGTTGGCACAGTAGCGCGATGACCTTGGATACCATGATGACGCCCTGGCCGCCGACTCCGACCACCAACACATTGGTCGCAACCGCCGGGTCACGCAATGCGCTGTCCTGATGTTCAGCGACCGCGGCTGAATGGAGGGATCGACTCATTGATGAACCTGTGCAATAGCGGGTCGGATGCAATCAGAGGGACAAACCTGCACACACAGAGTGCAACCCATGCACAGCGCTTCGTCAACCATAACCTTGTAGCGTCCCTCGTATCGTTGCTCACCCCAGGTCAGCGCCGGGCAGCCCAGGTTCATACAGGCCTGACAGGCGGTACAACCCGCCGCCTCGACCTGGAAGGAAGGCCCCTTGATCTTGACCGGGTCCAACACGCAGGGCCGGTTGGAGATCACCACGCTTACCCCGCGGTACTCGACGGCATCGCGACAAGCCTGGTAGAGCGCGCCGACATCGTAAGAGTCGACTGCTTTGACTGATTGCACCCCGAGTGAGCGGATCAATTCCTCGAAATCCACCCGGTGCGTGGACTCCCCGCGCAGGGTAATCCCCGTGCCAGGGTGGTTCTGTCCACCGGTCATGGCGATGGTCTGATTGTCCAGCAGTAATACCGTGATGTCTACCTGATTGTAGACCGCGTCGATCAACGGTGGGATGCCGGAATGCAGGAAGGTGGAATCACCGATGGTTGCCACGATCGGCCTCTTTTCAGTGCCGGCCTTGGCCAGACCTATCGCTACACCAATACTCGAACCCATCGCCACACAGGTATCGATCGCCTTCAGCGGCTCGACCGCTGCCAACGTGTAGCAGCCGATGTCACCGCTGACCCGCGCGTTCAGAGCTCGCATGGCCATGTAGGTCGTGATGTGCGGGCAACCCGCACACAGTACAGGCGGTCGCGCCAGTGGCTCAATACCCAGTTCTGCGTCGGCCAGGTTCTCTACTGGACCTGGCAGGACTCCGGCTTGGTGAAACCCGCTACGGACAATCTCGGGAGAAAATTCGCCGATCCTCGGGAAAAATGCCTTGCCTTCGGCCTCGATTCCAAGAGCATGCAGTTCGTGCTCAATGAATGGCTCCAGTTCCTCGACTACGATCACCCGCTTCACCGCATCGCAAAATTCTCTTACTGCTTTTTCGGCCAGCGGATATGACACACCCAGTTTGAGCACACTTGCCCCAGGCAACACCTCCTTGACGTAGGTATAGGCCGGACCCAACGTAATCACCCCGACCGAAGTATCGCCCCGTTCCCAGTGGATCAACTCAGAGGTGGTGAGATATTCCTGAACAATGCTTTCGCGCTCCAGCAACTTGGGGTGACGCTGTCGCGCATGTCCGGGAATCATCACATTCTTCACCGGGTCTTCACAGAAGCCTCGGGGTGGTACCTCGCGGCGCTCGCCTATTCTGACCAGGCTGCGACAATGTGACAGACGTGTTGTGCTGCGTACTATGACCGGGCTGTCAAACTGCTCACTGAGGTCAAATGCGATGCGAGTGAAATCGAGCGCCTCTTGCGCATCTGCCGGTTCCAGTACCGGAACTTGCGCGAAGCGCCCAAGAAGCCGCGTGTCCTGCTCGTTCTGCGAACTGTGCATGCCGGGATCATCACAGACCACCAACACCAGGCCACCGTTGACGCCAATATAGGTTTGTGACATCAGAGAGTCGGAGGCAACGTTCAAGCCGACGTGTTTCATCGCCACTAACGCTCTGACGCCACCAAATGACGCGCCGATGGCGACATCGCAGGCGACTTTTTCGTTGGGTGACCACTGCGCCTGAATATCCTCGGCCGGGTAGGTGGCTACCGCCTCCAGTATCTCGGTACTGGGCGTACCGGGATAAGCCGCAGCCACCCTGACACCCGCCTCCCATGCGCCCCGCGCAATGGCATCGTTGCCCATCAAAGCCAACACTTCCGTTGCCGGCTTTGCGGTCGTCGGGCTGTCGCTGGCCGGGTCGACAACTGGCGCGACTACTGGAGCATTGCTGGGTTGTGCCATCTCTTCTTCCTTTAATTAGCGAAGGAATTATAAGTGTAATTAATTTTTTGCATTACTTGCGGGAGAGACATTTCACCTACCGGCGGTAGGTTTCACCAAGTACCGGCGGTAGGTTCCAACAGGCAAACATAATTATCTATATGGATAAACACGAAGGGCGCTCCGGCACCACTGGGGTTAGGCGTAACGCCCGAGTAGTGGCCGCATCACGACCTCGAGTTCCGCCGGCGGGTGCGAGATCACTGCAACAAAGGCGGCCGCCACATCCTCCACCCAGACCGGTGCAAACCGCGCCTGTGGGCAAACCAGTGGAAACGCCGGCAGCCAACGCAGCATCGCCGCGAACCGACCAAAGAAATTGTCGCCCTCGCCGAAAATTATCGACGGGCGAAAACTGGTAACCGCAAGATCACTGCCGATTCCGTGCACTGCATCCTCTCCTACCCCTTTGCTGAAAAGATACTGACTGGGCCCTTTAGCCGCGCTCGCTTGCAGCGCACTCATGTGCAGGTACCGGGAAACCCCAGCGCGGCGGCACAACGCCGCCAGGCGACTGGGCAACTCAACGTGGATCTGTTGGAAACTGTGCTCAGGAGTCGGATGCAGGATCCCTGCCAGGTTCACCAGTACATCCATGCCTGCCAGTGCCGCAAGTAGATCAGCATCGGAAGAGATATTCACCACTCGTAAGCAGGCTGCTGCAAGTCTTTTTAGCAGGCGGGTCGATGTACTGCGGGTCAGTATGGTCACGGAGTAGTTCCGGGCAAGTAACTGGGCGCTAAGCTGGCGGCCAACGAAACCGCTGCCGCCGATTATTGCTAACTGTTGGCCTGTACTTTTTGTCATCAGTTGCCTATTGCTCAGATCTTCACGCTTAGCGGCTCGATACACTGCGCAGTGTTATTGGCCGGATTGTTGACGGTGCGGCTCACCGGGTATACCAGCATGTTTCCTGGATACGGCTTAAGCATTGCCTGCAACCGATCAACGGAGCGCATTGTCGGGTCCAGCCATTCGCCGTGGTGGCCTCTGGGCAGGATTAATGGCATCCGTTTGTGTACTGTGGCACAAGCGTCATTGGCTTCGGTAGTTACAATACAGAAAGTCTCAAGTGGCGCCTGTTCCAGGTGCTCGTTACGCGCCCACAGACCAGCCATAGCGAAAGGCCTGCCGTCTTTAAGCCCCAAGTGAAACGGCTGCCTGGAACCATCGTCCGCGCGGCGCCATTCGTAGAAGCCATCACAAAGAACGAGGCAGCGCTGCCTGCGGACGGCTTGGCGAAACATCGGTCGCTCAGCCGCGGTTTCGGCCCGTGCGTTGATCGGCCGGGTCATCCGGGAATCCTTACCCCAGCCCGGCACTAACCCCCACTGCACAGGTTCAGCCCGTAGCCCGGCTACACTCTGTCTGACCACCAGCGCCTGTTGCGAAGGTGCTATGTTGTAGCTCGCCGGCAACAACTCCGGCTCGCTACCAACCAACCCGGCGACTACCTCGACAAACTCCGACAGTGCGCTGTGGCGCTCAAAGCGCCCGCACATGCTTGCCTGCAGCACGATATTGCCGCTCTTCCATCCGCGTCCTGGCCTCCGTTACAGTTACCCCTGATCGACGAATGTATCTCATGAGCAGTTACCAAAACTATTCCGGGGCAAGTCACACCTATGACAAGACTCGTGCGCCGGTCGGGATTGAAGTCATTCGGCAAGTGCTTGCTGACGGGCCAGTCTCTTTACAGCACCAGGTCGTGGTTGATGGCGGCTGCGGTACTGGTTTGTACACTGCTGCCCTGGCACCTGCGGTCGGTCAAATCGAGGCCGTCGACATCAATCCTGAAATGCTTGCGCAGGCTCGCTCGAAAATAGCATCGGCCGGATACCGCGGGCGGGTCCTTTTTCACCAGGCACCAATCGACCTACTGCCGCTGCGTGATGAAAGTGCCGACGCCGTGATGGTGAACCAGGTTCTGCACCACCTGCCGGACAATGCTGCTGCCGGCTGGCCTAACCACGCCCGCGTACTGCGCGAATTTGCCCGCGTGCTCAAACCTGGAGGAACTGTCATTATCAACAGTTGTGGTCAAGAACAGCTCGAACGAGGCTTCTGGTTCTATCACCTTATACCGGAGGCTGTACAAAGAATGAAGGAGAAAGTTATCAACCTTGAGGCGCTCGATGATTTACTTTGGCAAAGTGGCTTTGTCCGAGTACACCGCCAAGTGCCCTACAGCATCGTTCTGCAGGGCGAAGCTTACTTCCACGCCGAAGGCATACTGGATCCGGCTTGGCGCAGCGGTGACTCGATCTGGAGTCTAGTCTCAGAAAGCGACCTCGAACCCATCCTCGAGCGGATCAGCAACCTTAAATCAACCGGTGATCTCGGCACATTAGTGCAACAAGCCGACTGCAGCCGGTCACGGGTTGGCCAAATAACATTTACCATAGCCCGTAAAACCACTGACTGAGTTACGGCGACAAATTAAATGTCAAGAGTAACCAAGCTGCAAAAGGTGCGGCCACCGGCAAACCGGGGTGAGCGGCACAACTTTATGCGCTGGTAATTCACAAGGCGCAAGAAACCGGCCAGGTGAGTTTCGGTTGGTCGGTTAATAGTGGCGCAAGAGTCAGATGCTTGCACAACCGGCCTTGTATTCCCCCTTACCAGCCCCATTTCTAATTACTTGACTTTTCGTAACTTGCGCTCAAATACAGACTCTGCGAAGGTGCCAGTTCCCCCGGGGCAATGTGCCGCATTCATTCTGAACCCAAACCGGGTTCAGGAAAGAGTTGCGTGATCCCTGCAGGGATCGTTTACAACAACAGTTAATATGTGGGGTCTTGGTACCCCGGCCCCATATCCTATGTCCCGAATTTTTCGTTTAATCCTGCCCGTGCTGCTGCTGGGTGCCGGCGTTGCGGTTTTCATGGCGCTGACATCTTCCCGCCCGATCGACCAGCCATTAACCCCGACCGAACGCAGTTGGCCAGTAGAAGTTGTGACCGTACAACACCAGCCTCTGGCCCCTACGGTGCGTCTTTACGGGCGTATCGAATCACCCCGCGAGGCCCGAGTGCGCTCCGCTTTGTCAACCGATGTACAGGAAGTGCGGGTGCTGGTCGGCCAGTCAGTCCGTAAAGGCGAAGAACTGCTACAACTGGACGATCATGATCTGCGCCTTGTTCTTAGGCAAAGAGAAGCAGAACTCACCGAGATCGAGGCCCAGATTGAAAGCGAAAACATCCGGTATCGTACCGACCGCAGTGCACTGGAACAGGAAAGCACCCTGCTGACGCTGGCCCAAAGTGCTCTGCAACGGGCCGAGCGGCTGGCGCAGACTCAGGTTGGCTCGCAGGCCAATGTGGATGAAGCCCGCCAGGCCGTTACGCGCCAGATGCTCAGCCTCACCAGCCGGCGGCGGGCCATTGCCGATCATCCAGCGCGGCTCGCCCAATTACAGGCACGCCACCAGCGGGCTGCTGTACTGCGCGACCGGGTGCTGCGCGACCTTGAGCGCACACGGATAGTTGCCCCTTTCGATGGCCGAGTAACAACCGTGCACGTGACGCCCGGTGACCGAGTTCACCCCGGCGACCGGCTGATTGACCTGTTTGATACCGCCTATACCGAGATTCGGGCACAGGTTCCCAACCGCCATCTGCCGGTAATCCGTCAGAGCTTGGGTGAGGGTACACCGATCAATGCAACTGCGGCGCTCGATGGCGCCCCGGTCGAACTCACGCTGACACGTCTTTCCGGAAAAATTGAGGCGGGTGAAGGTGGGGTCGATGGGTTTTTTGATTTTAAGGGTGAACACCCACCACTGGAACTTGGCCGCACGATACCAGTATTGGTCTCGTTACCACCGCAGCCAGGCGTCTTCGCTCTGCCAGTAACAGCGGTATATGGCGCTGATGCGGTGTACCACATCAGCGACGATCGCCTGGTTCGGGTCGCCGTTGAACACGTCGGCGAATACCGCAATGGTGAATGGGGCAGCTGGAGCCTTTTCCGCAGTACTGCTCTGCAGGACGGCGATACAGTCCTCGCCAGCCAGCTGCCGAACGCCGTGGAAGGGCTCAAGGTCGAGATCATCTCCACTCGCGACTAAAGCGCCGGCGTGAAACAGACTTTGCTCAGCACTCTTGCCCGTCACCCGGTGGCGGCGAATCTTTTGATGGCGATGATGATGATCTCCGGGCTATGGGGGGTATCGCAGCTCAATACCCAGTTCTTCCCCAGCTTTGATATCGATTTTGTCTCAGTCAGGGTATCCTGGCCTGGGGCCAGTGCTGAGGATATCGAAACCCTGGTCACCGAACCGCTGGAGCGCGAACTCAAAGGCGTGGACCGGGTAAAGGAACTGAGCTCGGTATCGGTCGATGGACGCTCGGTGGTAATGCTGGAATTTCGTGAGAACACCGACATGGGCCCAGCGCTGGACCAGGTCAAAGAGCGGGTTGACCTGGTGCGTAACCTGCCAGAAGGTGCCGACACTCCAGAGATCTCACGGATTGTCAACTATGAGATGGTGGCCAGCCTGCTGGTGACTGGCCCAAACGACCCGCGCGGCCTGCGCAGCCTGGTACACCGCTTTGAACGCGAACTGCTCGACCGTGGCATTTCCAACATCCGCATTTTCGGGCTGCCTGAGGAGGAAATCGCCATCCAGGTACCTCCTGGCAGGCTGCGTGAACTTGGCCTGTCGCTAGAAGACATCGGCCGGCGCATCGGCGCTGCCTCACGGGATTTTCCGGTCGGCATCATCGGTCGGGGCGAGTCTGCCCGCCAATTGCGCTTCAAGGACCAACGACGCCGGGAACTGGCTTTCACCGACCTGCCAATCGTAGTGGCACAGGATGGCCGCCTACTGACACTGGGCGATATCGCCACCATCAACCGTCGACCCAAAAGCGCGCAGACCGAAGTGAGCTTTCGCGGTAACCCCGCGGTGGAGATGCGCTTGTCGCGCAACCGTGAAACCGACAGCCTGGAATCGGCGCAGATCCTGCGTGACTGGGCGAAAGAGACCCGACCTACTTTACCGCCCGGCATCGGCCTGCACCTCTATGATGAGCGCTGGGAATACATTCAGGATCGTATCCAGCTACTGCTGAAAAACGGCATTGGTGGGCTTATCCTGGTGATCCTGATCCTGTACTTTTTTCTCAACGCGCCTGCTGCCGGCTGGGTGACGGTGGGTATTCCCACCTCTTTCCTGGCGGCACTGGGGGTGCTGTATCTGTACGGCGGCTCGATCAACATGATCAGCCTGTTTGGCCTGATCATGACCCTGGGAATCATCGTCGATGATGCCATTGTAGTCGGCGAAGATGCTGTAACCCATTTCGAGCAGGGGGACAGCGCACTGAGTTCGGTCGAACAGGGCGCACGGCGGATGCTGGCGCCGGTACTGTCTTCCTCGCTGACCACTATCGCAGCCTTCATGCCGCTGCTGCTGATTGGCGGCATCATCGGCTCGATATTGCGAACCATTCCAATCGTGGTGATCTGCGTGATCATCGCGTCACTGATTGAATCCTTCCTGGTTTTGCCCGGGCACCTGCGCGCTACCTTCACCCGCATGGGTCGTTACCACCCCACAGGGCTGCGTAAGGCGCTAGACGAGGGTTTCGCGCGTTTTCGTGAGCGCCGTTTTCGCCCAATGGTCAAGGCCAGTGTCCGCCACCGCTGGGTGACAGTAGCATTGTCAGTTGCGATATTAATGGGCAGTATCGGTTGGGTAGCCGGCGGGCGGATCGCCTTCAATTTCTTTCCCCTGGCGGAAGGCCCAGTGTTGTTTGCCAACGTGGATTTTGTCTCGGGCACCCCGGAAAGAGACGTTACCGATTACCTGGCCCAGATCGAACAGGCAGTGTGGGATACCGATGCTCACTTCGGCGGTGGATTGCTCAAGATCGCGATCTCACGCAAGGGTCTGGGTGAAAGCGGCGACTGGGAACGGCGCAGGAGCGACAACATAGGCTCGGTGCTGGTGGAACTGACCAAACCGGACGAACGCACTGTACGCAACCGGGAATTCATCAAGGAGTGGCGCTCACGTATCCCCTCGGTGCCAGGTCTTGAGAACCTGTCGATCAAAGAGCCCACTGCCGGCCCGCCGGGTCAGGATCTTGAAATTCGTATTGCCGGAAATACGCTGGACAGCGTTAAAGCTGCGGCCATCGACCTCAAGAATATCCTCACCGAGATCAGCGGCGTATCCGGTGTTGAAGACAATATGCCCTACGGTCGCGAGCAGCTGATTTTGCAACTGACCCCAACCGGCGAGGCACTGGGACTATCAGTCGAGAACCTCGGCCGTCAGTTGCGGGCCGGGTACGAGGGCCACCTTGTGCAGGTAATGGCCGATGACGGCGACGAGGTCGAGGTACGGGTTGTGCTGCCCGACAGCGAGCGCAACCGCATCAACAGCCTGGAGGAATTTGAAATCATGCTGCCCGGCGGGGGTGCCGTGCCTTTTGCCAACGTGGTCGAAGTGACGACCCAGCGTGGTTTTGACTCAATCCGCCATGTCGAGGGCAAATTGGTGCTTACCGTGACCGGCGACGTCGATGACACCGTCAACAACGACAACCGAATTATCACCAACCTGAACGCCAATACACTGCCTGAACTTGAGCGACGCCACGGCGTGCGTTTTTCCTTCGAAGGACGTCAGGCTGACCAGCGTGAAACCCTGGCTGATATGCAGCGCGGTGCGGTGCTGGCAGTGGTGCTGATCTACCTGGTACTGGCCTGGGTGTTCGGCTCCTACGGCTGGCCTTTGCTGGTGATGATGATTATTCCCTTTGGTCTGGTTGGTGCGATCTGGGGTCATGTGCTGATGGGAATCGATCTGACGCTGTTATCGATGTTCGGTTTTTTTGGGCTGGCCGGCATCGTGGTCAACAATTCAATCATTCTGGTGATGTTTTATAAGCAGTTGCGCCAGCAAGGGGTAGAGGCGCACACCGCAATAGTTGAAGCTGCCAGCCAGCGCTTTCGCGCCGTGCTGTTGACCTCACTGACTACCATTGCCGGCCTGACGCCGCTGCTGTTTGAGACCTCGCTGCAGGCACAGTTTCTAATCCCGATGGCCGCTTCTATCGCCTTTGGCCTGGCCTTTGCCACGCTGCTGGTGCTGTGCCTGGT
>Ga0066831_10000260_pt1 | contig 12611 bp, 10 predicted proteins | sample ETNtaG_FD_66436 | JGI IMG/M metagenome (GOLD analysis project Ga0066831, IMG submission 66436) | Marine microbial and viral communities from oxygen minimum zone, Eastern Pacific Ocean - ETNP201306PF49B | ecosystem: Environmental > Aquatic > Marine > Oceanic | place: Pacific Ocean: Eastern... | reverse complement strand
CTGTTCTCAATTTTCTTACCCTCAAGTCGAACCGATCCAGCCTCAATAGCCCGATGTCCCTCGGTTACACTATTTACCAATGTTGATATATAAAGTACTTTTGGAATATTAATATTTCCTGACTCACTCTCTACTTCAGAAATTTTGACTGAAACTATTTCAATGTCATCAGGCAGCTGACCATGCTTAAATTGTCTGATAAATAATTCATGTGCCAAATCAGCGCTTTTTTTGTTATGGAAACGCTCAACCATTTCTCCAGCAAGAAGAAACTTAATATCTCTTGGGTTGTCTCCAGATTGAACTTGTTTCTTCAATTCTTGAATTGCCTTAAGTGAACGTGCGCTCAATAACTCAAAATATCGCCACATCAATTCATCGGATAAAGACATCATTTTACCAAACATGTCTGCAGGTGAATCTGTCAATGCGATATAATTTTCAGCAGATTTAGACATTTTCTTGACCCCGTCTAAACCTTCCAAAAGAGGCATGGTGATAACAGTTTGTGGTTTTTGTCCATAGAGTTGTTGCATGTGGCGACCAATCAAAAGATTGAACTTTTGATCCGTACCTCCTATCTCCACATCAGCTTCTAAAGCTACTGAGTCGTATCCTTGAATTAAAGGATACAAAAATTCATGAATTGAAATGGAATTTCCCGATTTGAACCGCTGTTTGAAATCGTCCCGTTCAAGCATTCTAGCAACATTATATTTGGATGTAATCTCAATCAATTGAGATGAACTGATTTTGTTCATCCAAGTGGAGTTAAATTCAATTCTGGTTTTTTTCGGGTCAAGTATTTTGAAAATTTGACTCTCATAGGTTTTGGCATTTTCTTCAATCTGTTCTTTAGTCAGAACGGGTCTGGTTTCATTCACGCCAGAAGGGTCTCCAATCATACCCGTAAAATCACCAATCAAAAAAATGACCTCATGACCAAATTCTTGGAATTGACGCATCTTATTAATGATGACTGTATGGCCAATATGTAGATCTGGTGCTGTGGGATCAAACCCGACCTTAACTTTTAGGGGCTTTTTTTGCCTAAGCCGTTCAACAAATTCCTCTTCAACAAGAATTTCTTCCGTGCCTCTTCTAATCTCTTGGAGTTGTTTATTCTTAGCAATCATAGTCAATGCTTTTTATTATATAGGTCATTCATTATCGGGTATATAATCAGTTAAATAAATGTCTAAACGTGTGAAATCTAATTACTACATTGGTGTTATGTCTGGTACCAGTATTGATTCTATAGATGCCGTACTGATGGAAATTCAATCAAAGTCGTGGTCTTTGCTTGGGACTCTGAGCAAAAAGTTTCCTGAACAATTGAGAACAGATTTGTTGGAAGTTTCCAGGAACAAACAAAAAATCGATTTAAGAGAATTAATCGAGCTCGATATCAAAACCGGAGTAGCATTCGCCAAATGTATTAATGCGTTAATCAAAAAAGCAAAAATCAACTACAAAGAAATTAATGCTATTGGATTGCACGGTCAAACTATCATGCATCATATCCACACTAAATATCCTGGCTCACTGCAAATAGGAAATCCCAGTACAGTTGCACAAATAACCGGTATAGGAGTTGTTTGTGATTTTAGAAATCCTGACATAACTGCTGGGGGTGAGGGAGCGCCTCTAGCACCTGTTTTTCACTCTTGGCTTTTTGGCGCTAAGAAAAAAAATAGAGTTGTGGTTAATATTGGCGGCATTGCAAATATATCCTTTCTGGGCAAAAAAAAATCTTTGAGTGGTTACGATATTGGACCGGGTAATATTCTAATGGATGTCTGGGCTTCAAAACATAACCATGGAAACTATGACAATAATGGCAATTGGGCTAAAGGAGGCAAAGTTAATATGGGGTTACTAGATAGTTTCAAATCTGACCCCTTTTTTAAAAAGAAACCACCAAAAAGTACTGGGACTGATTATTTTAATCTGCAGTGGATTACTGATCACTGTCAGCAAAACACCCCTGATAAACTAAGCCCAAGAGACATCCAATCAACACTCCTTGAGCTCACAACTGCTACGATCATAGATGCAATAGAAGCTTGGCCTAAAAGTGAGCTAGCTTTCTGTGGTGGTGGAGTAAAAAACAAACATATGATAGCTATACTAAGAAAAAAACTACAAGTATCACTTCATTCAACTACTGATTGGGGTATAGACCCAGAATGGGTTGAAGCAGCAGGCTTTGCTTACCTAGCAAAACAAAGAATTGAAAACAAAAGATCCTACTTGGGACAAACAACTGGTTCTAGAAGTAAAGTCATGCTGGGTGCAATTTACGAACCTCCATTACCAACCTAAGAAACTAATAGTTACTCTGCTATAAGCACTGGTGGAGCATCGATAACTGAGCCACGAGGAAATTGCTGATGTTGTCGCTCAGCCGGTTGAGCCATTTTTTCATCTAGTATTTTTAAAAAGTAATATGGAGGCCAATAATGACCATTGTGTTGTTGTTCTGGGTTGTTAAGATTGCGTTTTACATCATCCAAAGTTTCACCAACTCCTAACCAAAAATCTGTATCTACAGTCCGTAGGTCTTTTCTATAAATAAAGTCAGTGGGTCGTGGCAAGCCAGTTACATCCAGATTCCAAGCATTTTTTAGAATACTATTGGTAGTTGGTGCTGGATCATCAGTATTAACAATCGAAAGTGCAAAGTCAGCACAACTTCCATGAGAACGTACTCCAAAACCCCTATCCAGAAAACCCCTTAAACCAAAGGGGTCTAAAAAAGTTATCTCAATATATGCCAATCCTCCTGCGTTTCTGTAGGTTCTGCATAATTCATCTGGGACAAAAGCACCTCCGCTATGTGCAATGATGCGAAGATGTTTCAGTTGGTCCATCATAGCCAATTCTCTTCCCAAGATTTTACCAACTTCTATAGCATTAGCGGATGCACGTAATCGATTATTAGCAGCAAAGGACCAATCATAATTTATCACTTCTGTATTACTCCTTGTAATTAGAAGCTTAGTAAATTTTGTAGCTATGGCACTGACTTCAGGATTGAGGTGATCTCGAGCACCATGGAACAACAATACTGCCATCTCTGTCTCTGATGGTAAGCTCAGTGCTCTAACCTTGAATTCATCGGGCTTGCGACAATAAAATTCCATTACTAAACATATGAGCAGAATCAATATAAAGCTGATACGGAAAAACTTAAAAAGCCTTTGGTATGTTTTTGTCATAGTTGCCTCGATTTAATTTTAATGGATGAGTTTAATCTTTACGGATCAGCGATTGTCTTTTAATAGCAGATAGTGAGGTCGCGCCTACAAACTTCATGATAGTCTCCAGTTCTGTATTAAGAATTCTCAGTACTTGATCCACACCTTCTTGGCCAAAAGCTCCAAGACCATATACCTGAGGTCTGCCGATAGCAACGGCTTTAGCACCGAGTGCTAAAGCCTTAAAAATATCTGTTCCACGCCGAAAGCCACCATCAATAAGTACAGGTATGTTATCTTGTGTCCCTTCCAAAACCTCAATTAAAGAATCTAAAGTTGCCCGATTGCTTTCTTCTTGGCGTCCCCCGTGATTAGATACGATGATTCCATCCACACCGTAGTCTATGGCTAAAGCAGCATCTTCTCGAGTGACAATGCCTTTCAAAACTATTTTCATGCGAGTATTGTCTCGGACCCACTTTATGATATCCCATGTCATTGAAGGATCTCCAATCATCATCCTGCCCTTATAATTCTCAATATTACCTATGCGCATGCCAGTTTGTGCTATTTGACGACGAAACCAAAGCTCTCCTTCCCGGTTGCCACGAGAAGATGTATCCACGGTTAGTACTAACACTGGAGTATTTACAGCTTCAGCTAAACTGAGCATATGAAGCATCATCTCGGTATGTGGAGATGAGTACATCTGAAACCAAAGTGGTCCCCCGACGGTTGCAATCTCTGTAAAACTGTAGCTTGTCATCATCGAAGCTATCATGAGTTGGTTTCTTTTAGCAGCAGCATTTGCAATCGCCAATTCACCTTCCGGATGAACTCTTTGTTGTGCACCAATCGGTGCCAGAATTATGGGGCTAGGATATTTATCACCAAACAACTCAACAGAGGTATCTATGTTGCTGACATCAATCATGCGACGTACACGCAACTCCCACTCGTCGAATACATCACGATTAGCTGCCATAGTTTTCCCATCATCAGAGCCATTAATGATGAAATGCCATACGGGTAGTGGTAGTTTTTCTCTGGCAACCTTTTTGATTTGGAAGATATCCAATGCCTGCCTTGCTGTTTCCGGTGTTGCTCTATCGGGTGTAGCAAACGCAGAAACAGGCAATCCTGTCATAGCTCCAAAAAATGGGGAAGCAAATATGAATTTTAATAATTCCCTTCGTGCAAGAATTCTTGGATTTGATATCCCTCCCTTATCTGTTTGCATTCTCTATGAGATGTCAGGTCGGAAAGCTTTTTCCAAATCTTTTTGTGCAGCCGGCGGGGTTTTTTCATAGTGATCAAGTTCCATAGCGAAAGTGCCCTCACCTCCTGTGAGTGATTTGAGTGTGGTCTGGTAGTCTCCGAGCTCCGCCAATGGCACTTCTGCTGATATTCTCACCCTATTTCCTGCAATTGCGACACTACCAGCGATTCGACCTCGAATGCCAGACAAATGGCCAGTGATATCGCCCACATAGCTACTAGGGATAGTGACCTCTATTTTAGCAATTGGCTCCAGCACCATGGGTTTTGCTTTGGAAATAGCGTCAGAGAAAGCACGTTTACCCGCGGCGACGAATGCAACTTCCTTGGAATCCACCGGGTGGTGTTTACCATCGTAGACAATGACCTTCACGTCCTGCAACGGATAACCAGCAATAGCACCTTCGTCGAGCACTTGTTTAACACCCTTCTCCACTGCAGGTATGAACTGCCTCGGTATATTGCCACCAACAACTTTATTGGAAAATTCAAACCCACTACCTCGTGGTAATGGTTCAATTCTCAAGAATACTTCTCCAAACTGTCCTGCACCGCCTGTCTGCTTTTTATGTCGATGGTGACCCTCAGCTTGACAGGTTATAGTCTCCAAGTAAGCTATCTTGGGTGGGTGAGTGGAGATATTGATGCCGAACTCTTTCCTCATACACTCAAGCGCAACACGGAGATGTAGCTCACCCATCCCTCGAAGCACGGTCTCATTTACCTGAGCATTGAATTCTACCTTCACGCTTGGATCCTCTGTGGTCAGCTTATTCAATGCGTCTGACAACTTTTTTTCCTGACCCCGTTTCATGAGTTCCAAGGCCACGCCATACATGGGTGGTGGCATTGGCATAGACTTCATGTGCAGTTCATCTTCATCGTGACTGGAATGAACAACAGTATCGAAACGAAGGTCTTCTATTTTTGAGACAGAACAAAGATCCCCTGATACTGCGGTTGAAATTTCTTTAAGATCTTTACCCTGGGCTTGATACAAATGAGCAAGTCTTACTGTTTTTCGTTGATCACCGATAAAAACCTGATCACCCTTGCTAATTGAACCTTGATGGACTCGAAAGGTCGCGAGTCGACCTATATAAGGATCAACGTTGACCTTGAAGACATGGCCTACAAAATGGCCATCCATGTCGCCCGCACTCATTATGATAGCTTTTTTTTCCCCTTGATCATTAAAGAATTCCGGAGGATTTCCCTCCATCGGACTTGGCATGAGCTTGGATAAAATACGTAACAATTGTTGAATACCGACACCTGTATCAGATGAAACGAAGCAGACAGGAATTAAGTGGCCGGCCCGCAAGGCACGCTCAAACGGATCATGGAGCTGATCCGGATTGATGTCCTCATCCTGCTCCAGATAGGCTTCCATAAGTTCATCATCTAGCTCCACGACTTGGTCAACGATTTCCGTATGGGCTGCTTCCACAGAAGCGAAGTCTGGTGTTTCATCTGTGGATTCAAAGAAACAATCTGCTATGGCTTTTCCTTGTTGCGCAGGTAGATTTAGTGGCAGGCATTGTCGGCCAAATGTTGTTCTAATTTCTTTAAATATGTCTTGTAGGTTTATATTTTCTGCATCGATTTTGTTAATAATGATAAGCCGACAGAGTTTGCGTTGTGCACTGAAGTCCATCATGCGTTGAGTAATAAGTTCGATACCTGTTTGGGCATTGACAACAATCGCCGCGGTATCGACAGCGGGTAACACACTCAAGGCGCGTCCCATGAAATCCGGATATCCAGGAGTGTCGAGCAGATTGATGAAAGTGCCATCGGTTTCAAGATAACATGTGCTCACATCGAGTGAGTGTTGGAGGCGCTTCTCTTGGTCTGTGAAATCACAAACTGTGGTACCCTTGTCGACACTCCCGGCTGATTGAATAGCTCCTGACTTTTCTAGCAGGGCTTCGATCAGTGTGGTTTTTCCGGACCCTGCATGGCCTACCACAGCAATATTTCGAATATTCTTAGTGCTATGGAGTGTCTGATGTGTCACCGCTGAAATCCCTCCTTGCTACTTAAAAGAAAATATTAATCTTCTGATTATGAAAAAGAAGAACCACAACTGCATGTAGTTGCAGCATTAGGATTTTTTATGACAAACCTAGCACCTTGAAGATCTTCTTGAAAGTCAATTTCGGCCCCGGTTAAATACTGAATACTCATTGGATCTACCACAAGTCTCACCCCTCTCTTTATCACCTCAGTATCATCCTCCTCTTTGCTTTCATCAAAGGAAAATCCGTACTGAAAACCGGCACAACCACCTCCGGTTACATACACTCTTAAATTTAAATTCGGGTTTTCCTCTTCAGATAGTAACGACCCTACTTTCATGGCAGCAGCATCCGTAAATATAATAGCTTCGGTGCCTATGTTGTTGTCTGCTTTTACTGACATAGTATCCATGTTATCTGATTGCAGTTGTAAAATGAACTTTCAAAGAAAAGTTAGAAATTCGTTCAAAACCTTTTCATAGACGTCTTGTTTAAACCAAACTACTTCTTTTGCTGGGATTGAAGGGTTAACCCATTTCCACTCATCAAATTCTTGATTTTTTTTTGAATCACAGGTCAAGTCCACTAATTCATCTGAGCCATTGAGTTTGACTAAAAACCATTTCTGTTTCTGACCAACGACCTGAGGTGAAGCATTGTTCAGCTTTTTTAAAAAATTTTTAGGAATTTTATATTGATACCATTCTTTAGATTGATAGATGACTTCAACATGGTCTTTTGTTAGACCTGTTTCTTCCAACAGCTCTCGATACATTGCAGATGTCAGAGATTCTCCAATCCTGATACCTCCTTGTGGAAATTGCCAACCACGCTGGTGTTTCCTTTTTGCAAAAAATAGTTCTTGCCGATTATTAATTAAAACTATACCAACATTAGCCCTATAGCCCTGTTGATCAATTACATCAGTCATAATAGTTATTTCTCTGAGAAATAAGATCTACCCTGTTCCATCAATTGAACAAATTTATCTTCATCTCCAGAACTTATAAAATCAAAAATTTCTTTAATAGCGTTACTGAGTTCTGAGATTGTTTTTAGACTAAATTCATTCAAATATTGAATTTCATAATACAGATGAGGGTTTTCATCAGTTACTCTTTTCGCAACATCTAGTTGGTCTTTAAATGTGGTACTAGACAAATTAGTGAGCAAATCCTTATTCTCTCCACTAGAATAAAGGGCTTTTGCAAAAGCTATATTAAGCACATGTGATAACCCGAGAACGTATGAAATGGCATAATCATGATTCTCAAGTGACATTTCTATTTGTTGAGCAGTTGTTGCTTCAAAAAGTTTTTGTGCTTCTTGCAATGACTCCGTTGAACCAACATTCATAAAGATGATGTGTTTACCAGTCAGTAAATCTGTATCTGGGCCAAACATCGGATGTATAGATGTTACCTTGATGCCTTTTTTAGACATTTGCCATAAGGTCTTTTTCAACGGTGTCTTCAAAGATCCAATATCAAAAATAAGTCCACTTCTACCTTCTTCAAGGATTTCATTTAAAATTGTTAATGATTCTCTGAGAGGTGCTGCTACAACAGTGATATCGAAATTATCTTCCAGTGACTTCCATGATGCAAAAGTTTTAACTTCATCACATTCGGCTTTGGGATCTGCTATAAATACCTCAAAACCTTGAGATTTCAAAAATTCTACAAACCAATTACCCATTCTACCTGCGCCACCGATAACCAATGCCGATTGACCACTGCCTTGTCCTTCTTCCTGGACCCTTGCTTTCTCCTGAGTTCGCAATGAGCTCTTAATTAAAAGTTGCATTACATCAACGATAACATCGGGTTGCATATTCAATTTTTCTGCATAATCTGCAGCTAATTCTAAGACCTGTTTTTCTCGTAAAAAATCTTGAGTTGGTTGACCTGCTTTTCTTTTGATTGAGCCAATCTTTATAGACAATGACTGGCGTTGATGAATAAGATCAATGATCTGCATGTCCACATCAGTGAGTTGTTCTCTGAGTACTTTAAGATCAGTCATACATTACAGTCCTTCATTGGTAGTTATTCAAAAAGTTATAATAAATTACGAAGAATTTTTTCGCTGGCTCCTTAAGGCTGGTATGATTCTTAGTGGAGACTTATTATATCAAATCGATTATTACATTATGTCTAAGATAATAAATCAATCTTCAATAAAAAACCCACTTACAGTTTTAAAATCATGGCTGCAGGAAGCAATTGAATCGGAATTGCAACCCAACCCAAATTCAATGGCATTGGCTACTGTCAATTCCAAAGGAGAACCAAATGTCAGGATGCTCTTATGTAATGAAATAAATATCGAACAAGGGTATATAGTTTTTTTTACTAATTATAATTCTGTTAAAGGCATTGAGATTAAAGATAACTCAAAATCCTCTGCTGTTTTTCATTGGGATAAGTTGGGCTATCAAGTAAGAATTAAGGGGAAAATTATTCAATCTCCTAATGAGGAGAGTGATGAATACTTTGCGTCACGCCCACTTGGTAGCCAAATAGGGGCTTGGGCAAGTAATCAAAGCAGTCCTGTTAAAGACCGCCAAGCGCTTGACCATCAATTCAATGAGACCCTGGATCAGTTTGAAATAGAAGATGACTCCATGTCTACAATCGGTAAAAAAATACCTCGACCATCAAATTGGGGAGGCTATCACTTTTGGACTGATGAAGTTGAATTGTGGAAAAACCGCAAAGATAGGCTGCATGATCGCCTTCATTTTAAACGTGATTTATCTATCCATGATAACCGTGTTGAAGCAACTAACAATTGGATCATCACCAGGCTTCAACCATAATTGTTTGACATTGCCATAAAATAAAGTTGTAGTATTTACTACTGAGTTTCTAATCACCATGATTGGATTGGGAAACTGGTGAATACAAAATTCCAGTGCTGCCCCCGCAACGGTGATCGAGTAAAATCCAATAGCTGGACAGTTGATCTGTTCAAACCACTGTAGAAATATGGGAAGGTATATTGGAAAGAAAATACCACTCGTCAGCCCGGAGACCGACTCAACAACTGGTACGGTGGGTGCAAATAGGCGCTATTTGCTTGTGTAACTCCCATAGAACTGGTTTTGAATGTAGTTTTATTTAGGCAATGAATATGAGATTTAACAAAGCCATCTATTTGTTTGCAGTAGTTCTGATAACTTTTGCACAGCACTCTTTCTCAGAAACTGAGATCATTATCGATAATCTCGTTGTGACTGCCACAAAAACAAGCTTGCCTGAAGACAATATTTTAGTGCCAATCATCATTATTGATGCCGAAGATATTGCCCTGTCTGGAGCCAATAATATATCTGAAATACTCCAGATAATGGCTGGATTTGATATAGCCACCAATGGTGGATCTGGTCAACTAACTTCAGTCTTTATGCAAGGTGCAAATAGTAATCACACACTAGTGCTAGTCAATGGCATCAAAATAAATGACATGGCAACAGGGATAGCAGCGATTCAGAATATTAATCCAAATATCATTGACCGAATAGAAATTATCAAAGCCCCAAGAACCAGTTTGTACGGATCAAATGCCATTGGTGGAGTCATTAATATCATTACCAATCAAACATTCCAGTCTGGTTATCAAATCGGTTATAAAATGGGTTCAGACCAAACCAGTATGTTGGATCTTAGTGGTCAATTCACAGCTGAGAAACTTCAAGGAGGATTACACTTCAATCAATATAGAACTGATGGCTTTCCTGCAAAACAGGGAAGTGATATTAATAGCGGTCATAATAATGATTCCCTTAATGCTTTTTTAAATTTCACCGAAGACGACTGGTTCATCCATTCTAATATTTGGTTCAGTTCAGGTACCACAGAATATCTAGACTTCTTTCAAAGCCCTGTAAGTCAAGATTTTATGAATCTGTCAGGTTCTATTGATATCAATAAAACAATGAGTGAACTATGGACATCAAATTTGAATATTGGCTTCACGACGGATGATTTAGATCAAAATGATTTGGTTGATTTCAATGACAGTAGAAAACTATTTTTTGAGTGGCAAAACAATTTTCAAGTCAATAAAAATCATCAAATTGTAATGGGTACATATTGGGCAGATGAATCATTTGAAGCAAACAATTACGGACTGATAGTCGATACCAACAAACAATCAAAAGCCTTGTATCTTGAAGATATAATTGCTCTCGGCAGACACCGATTTCTTGCGGCAGCCAGACTAAGTAACAAAGAAGAAATTGACGATAAAGCAACTTGGAATCTCGAATATGGCTATACGATTAACCCAATGTTAAGACTTTTTATCAATTCTGGAACAGCCATAAGAAACCCTTCCGGCTTTGATCTATATGGTTTTGGTGGAAATCAGGAACTCACTCCAGAGGAATCTAAGAATGTTGGATTAGGTTTTGTTCTAACTCCAACCAATAATATAAGCATTGAATTCTCAGCTTTTAACAATCAAATAGAAGATCTCATTGCTTTTGATTATTCTGACTTCAAACTCTATAACATAGAACAAACAAGAACTCGGGGTATTGAGAGTCGTCTCCAATGGCTGGTGAATAATTGGAATATTTCTTTCAATACAAAATTGCAAAATCCAAAAAATAATTCGACCGGTGAAGTTCTTTTAAGGAGAGCTAAAAAAACACTCTCCCTAGGTCTAAGGCGCTCCTTTGGTGCGCTGGATGTTAATCTGAATCTTTTTGAGAGTGGCTCTAGAACAGATTTTGGTGGAGTTAAACTTGATGGTTATACTCTGGCTAATATGACCTTACAATATCATTTCAATGAAGCCTGGTTAATGAGGACAGTAGTCCAAAATATCACAGATGAGACCTACGTATTGGCTGATGGTTATAACACGGCGAAAAGAAAAGTTTTCCTAGAAGTTGTTTATCAGCCTGAGTATTAATTTTTTTGCCTCAATTGCATTATAAAAGATAAGATAAGGACGTAGCATTACAAGGAACAGGTGTGGGCAATCGGCTAACAAAAATTTTTACCAGAAAAGGCGACGATGGTTTAACAGATCTTGGTAACAATGAGCGCGTTCCAAAATACAATCAACAAGTTGAAGTCTTTGGCACACTGGATGAGTTAAATGCTGCCATTGGTATTGTCATCACTTGCACTGAAATACCCTTAACCATAGAATCGTTTCTTGCTGAAGTTCAGCAAAATATTTTCAATATTTGTGGAGAAATAGCAGCTCCTCAATTTAAAAGTATTGATCAAAACAATGTTGTGGCTGTCGAAAATTTTATTAATGACCTCAATGAAACACTGCCTCCCTTAAAAGATTTTGTTCTACCTGGCGGGAACAGCCATTCTGCACATTGCCATCTAGCAAGGGCAATATGTCGACGAGCTGAGAGAGAGTTGTGCAAACTTGCAGATGAAAAAGAAATTAATCAAGAGTCGTTCAAATACCTAAATAGATTATCAGATGCTTTGTTTGTCATTGCCAGGACCTTCGCAAAACAAGACAATGGGGAAGAGATCATTTGGAAGCATCCAAAGGTTTAAATATTTAGAGGTAGATTATTATGGATATAGAAATAAACTTAGAGCCAGATTTGCATCCTGATGAGTTTGCTGAACTTGCCGTAGCTGCAGAAGAATATGGAGTGCGGGCTATTTGGTCATCAAGTTACCACCAGAACTGGGATCCTTTTTTGAGTTTAGTGCCAGCAATACAAAAAACTAGTAAAATTCTCTTAGGTCCATTGGCTATAAGTCCTTTTGAAATGCACCCGTTAAAGATGGCAAACGCTGTCTTGACTCTCAATGAGTTATCCAATGGCAGGGCTATGATTGCTGTTGGTGCTGGCGGTGGTGTTTTAGGGGCAATGAACTATAAGTGCCCCCAAGGGAACTGCCATGGGCTAAAACCTTTTCGTATAATCAGGGCTGTTAGGGAAGCAGTGGAGATTTTACATCTTGCTGCAGGCAAGAAGTTCAATCTAAAATACGAAGGTGAGATTTTCACCATTCCCAGACCTTTTATGCAAGGGTTTACCTGGGCTAAGTCACCACCACCTAAAATTTATACCTGTTCGACAGAACCACAAATGTTGCGGTTGGGCGCTCAATGTGCTGAT
>Ga0066831_10000252_pt1 | contig 12808 bp, 11 predicted proteins | sample ETNtaG_FD_66436 | JGI IMG/M metagenome (GOLD analysis project Ga0066831, IMG submission 66436) | Marine microbial and viral communities from oxygen minimum zone, Eastern Pacific Ocean - ETNP201306PF49B | ecosystem: Environmental > Aquatic > Marine > Oceanic | place: Pacific Ocean: Eastern... | reverse complement strand
TTGATACCTAGGCGGCGGCTGAGCGCTTGTATTGGTGTACCCGCGTAGGCACGCAAAGGTTGCAGAAGGGCGCGGAGTCGGCCGGGATAGGGGAGCAACTTCAGCAGGACCTGGCGAAAGTGGTTCTGGCAGGGGCTGCGAAGTTCAGCTTGGTTCAGTAAAGGACGTGTTGCCTCGATGAGCTGGTCGTAGCGAACTCCTGAGGGGCAGGCACTCACACAGGCAAAGCAACCTAGGCAGGAGTCGAAGTGGCTAGCAACGGTGGCATCAAGCTCCAGCTCACCGTTGTCGATCGCCTTGAGGGTGTGGATCCGCCCTCGCGGTGAATCCATTTCAGTGCCCAACACTCGGTAACTTGCGCAGGTTGGCAGGCAGAAACCACAGTGCACGCAGGGGTCGGTGGCGTCTGCTGGGAGGCTGTGCAGGACCCTGTCATTTTGGTTTGGTGTGACGTCAACAGAAGTCATGTATTGAGTCTGGCGACTTCAATGTCGCTCTGTCGCATGCCGGAAGCATTTGCCATCACTATTCGCCATCGTTCTCAATACCGTTGACTGTTGCATGAAGATTTGGTTTTCGGCACCAGCTTCTCGTTGGCATGAGTCGTGTGATCAGCTTGTTTCTCGAAGGCGTGCAGTTGCATTTTATTGCTAGCTTTGAATGAATGAAATGAGCCGAAAAGAAGTGCTGATCTGCCGGTATTGATCTGTCAGTAACTGTAAACAGATGGTTCGATTTCGCGCTTAAGAATTAATCCAATTCTTGCAGCTTGCTCGCCATTGAGAACATCTTGATAATGTCGATTTTCGCCGAGAAATTGTCTCTTGGTTTTCGGTAATTTTGGGTTGACGGGAAGATTTAATCCCTCAAAGATTCGATTGACTTCCGCCTGCATATTTTCAAGGCGATATAGTCGATTGACAGCGAGCTTGCCTTTTGATGTATACATCTCTTGGTTACGCATTCAGGATGAATATTATCACTAGTATTGGGATGTACTGTAAATCTCATGGGAACCATCCTGGATTTAGACCCCCATGAGTTAGAGATATGGATATTATTTGCAAATTTGAATCAGCTTTGTAAGCCTAACCTTTTGAAAGGCCAAGAAGTTCATTTTAGACGGACAAATAATCCTTTATTAGGTACAATCTGATCTTTGTAGATAATCGTAAACTGCCTTTGTTCTAAAATTGGATCTAGCAAGCTCTTGTTTTGGTCAATGCTTGCAACAATGTCTCCAGATTTGGGTAAGTACCTTTGACCTTTGTTGATACCGTCTTTAATTAAATAAGCTTTTGTCTTTGAATCGTATTCAATCAGCCTGTCATATTTTAATTGTCCAAGGAACCGCTCGCGCGAAAGCCTCGATTTCTCGTTGATAATGAGGTTGACTTCGTTGCCAATTCTTTTAAGCTGTCTAAGTGTTTCATCCAAATGTTCGAAATTTGCTTGATTAGAAATTTGCTCTAATTTTATCCATTTTGCAGTTTCGTAAACGCTTGAAATCCTGAGCGCTGAGAACTGTAAGTGTTCGAATATCAGAATTCCAGCTGCAAATATTATGCTGGTGAAAACAGGTTTCTTTGTATTTAAGTGATTTTTAATCCATGGCTCAATCCATTTTGACCATGCATAAGCAGCATTGATGATAATGACTATTTGGAGGGGAAATGATTGATAGTCGTCTGCTTTCAGGCGTGTTAGGCCAAGAAGAGCTGTCCCATAAATAAACGCAGCAATATTAAAAGAATCAAGTATGTTTAATGTGACTAATTTTTTTATTGCCATCCATACCCTTGTGATCGTTAAGAGGCCTAACGCTGTGATCCGAATGTCGAGATTCAGATTGTGCTGATTTCCCCCGTTGTAAAGACCTTCACTTGCATAAACTCCTGGAATTAAGGAGAGAACTACATAGCTTGCAATGAATACTGGAATAAGCAGAAGAATATAGAGATCCAGCTTATTGCTTTTTAAAAGTTTGCTGAATAGGCCTTTAAGATGGTTCTGGCCAAAATCTGACATATTCTTCGCTTCTAGCGCAAGATTAACGATAGAAGGCATTACGAAGAGAATAATGGCGATATCTTTAGTTAAGGATCCTATTGATGCGAGAATGATTGCCGTGTAGAATGTTGCATGTTTGTTCTCTTTAGCGTGTCTAATGTAGCAATATAAATAGGCTGCAAAAAGTGTTCCTACTGTTCTCTCGGAGTAGATGACGTGGAAAAGCGTGAATACTGTTGAAGGATGAAAGAGAAGGAGTGTGGCGATAAATATTGCTAAACTTGAACGATTGGCTTTTTCTTCTTTTAAAAGGTTTTCGACGATTTGTGTGCAAAAGAAAACTATTAAAAAAGCTGGAATGAGCAAAAAAGCAGCCAGGTCTTGATTTGAATTGTGAACAACCTAAGAATATGTAAATCCTGGTGGGCTAGTGGGAAGAAGCGAAAATCGCTTCTCCTCATTGTTTCGTTGACAAAGCTGTAGCGGATTGAAAAATTATCTAACAGGTTTCCATTGATTAGGTCTGGACACCAGCCAATCATGTCGAAGTAAAGGTAGGAAGAACCATAGATTATTGCTATTGCATAGCAAGCAAGAATGATAGAAGTCAGTGGATTCTTGCTTCCGAATTCGATTAAGTTTTTCAAGAAAGGGCGAGTTGATTGATATTGGCGTTTGTTTTTTTGTAATGTCGACGTGCAATTAGTGTCAGCTTGCAGGTTCAGGCTAATGTTAAGACCAGAAAGAGGTCGTGTGCGTATCCGAGGTATAAACGAAGCAAGGATCTGCCTTCACTCGAATAGGCTGTTGGTAGTAAGTGGTTATTTTTGTCGATCCAGATTGCCAGGCAGATTCCGATACTGGCGATCAAGCTGCTAATTGTTATGAGGCTTATTGGCCAGGGAAATTTTAAATCGCTTTTTGAGCACTTCTTTTTTTGAATTGCCATTTTAGTGATTTAGTGCTCTTGATTTATGAATTGGAATTGATAGTATTTCGCTCATTGTTTTGTATTGCGATTAATTGTGTTCCGCGATAGTCCTTGAAGGCCGGGTAGGCATGGCTGAAGGGCAAGGTTGCGTTTCAGAATCGCTCGATGATCGCTTCAGCGAAACCGCTGCAGCTCACAGGCTCTACGGGCGGCTCCATCAGCCGGGCCAGGTCATAAGTCACCTGCTTGTCGACGATGGCGGCGCTCAATCCCTTGGTCACCAGATCGGCAGCTTCTTGCCAACCCAGGAATTCGAGCATCATCACGCCGCTCAGGATTACCGAGCCGGGATTGATGCGGTCCAGGCCGGCATGTTTCGGGGCTGTGCCGTGGGTGGCCTCGAAGATGGCTGAGGTCTCACCGATGTTGGCTCCCGGGGCCATGCCTAATCCTCCCACCATCGCCGCAGCTGCGTCGGAGATGTAGTCGCCATTGAGGTTGAGTGTCGCCAGAATCGAGTATTCCTGCGGCCGCGTTTGGATCTGCTGAAAGATGCTGTCGGCGATTCGGTCATCGATAAGCACCATCGCTTGCCATTGGCCGTTGCCATGACTGGTGCCGATGGTGTCGATTACCGCTTGCACCTCGGCATCGATGCAGGTCTTTTTCTCAGGAGTGAGGCTGTCGTAACCGGGCTCGATCATGCGGGCATTGGCTTGGATGCTCAGTTCTGGATCGTTCTCAAGATTGCCGAGAATCCAGCTCTCCCGCTCGGTGATGCACACGTCACGGAACTCGGTGGTGGCGAGTTCATAGCCCCAGTCACGGAAGGCTCCTTCCGTGAACTTCATGATGTTGCCTTTGTGTACCAAGGTGACGTGGCGCTTGTCGCCCTTCAGTCGAAGAGCATGTTGGATCGCTTTGCGGATATGACGCTGGCTGCCGTGCTTGCTTACCGGCTTGATGCCTATGCCTGAGCCTTCAGGAATCTGGCGTTTGCCCAGCTTGCCGTTGGCGGGAATGACGACTGCGTTGAGATGTTCGCGCAATTTCTGGCCGACTGGATCATCGGCTTCCCATTCCACCCCCATGTAGATATCTTCCGTGTTCTCTCGGTAGACGATTACATCAAGATCCTGAGGCCGTTTGTGGGGGCTGGGTGTGCCGTTGTAGTAGCGACATGGGCGGACGCAGGAATACAAATCGAAGATCTGGCGCAGGGCCACGTTCAACGAGCGGATGCCGCCACCCACTGGCGTGGTGAGTGGGCCTTTGATGGCAACCCCATAGGTGCGGATCGCTGCAAGGGTGTCCTCAGGTAGGTATTGATAAGTGCCATAGAGGTCGCAGGCCTCATCTCCAGCGAACACCTTGAACCATTCGATTCTCTTGCTTCCGTTGTAAGCCTTGGCGACAGCTGCATCGAGCACCTTTTGAGTTGCTGGCCAAATGTCAACGCCGGTCCCGTCGCCGCGAATGAAAGGAATGATCGGGTCGTTCGCCACGACCGGTTGGCCGTTCTCGAAGCGTATCGGTGTGCCCTGGGTCGGGGCGGTGAGCTTCTCAAACTGGGCCATGTTGGTCGTTACTCTTCAGCAGATTGAGCCTATGACCGAAGGTGTCACTAGATTCTGATCAGGTTGAACGCTGCGATGGATAACGTTTGCTCAGCGGGTGGCATTTGGGTGGTGGCGGCCTGCTTCAACGAAGAAACGTTGATCGGTTGCTTTATAGAAAGGGTTTTGAGCCAACCAGATGTGCAGCATCTGGTGATGATCGATGACGGCTCCACTGACGACACTGTCGCTGCAGTATTGAGATGCCAGCAGCTGAAGCAGCTTGCTGGCGCGGTCACATTGATTGAACTGACGCGAAATTTCGGCAAGGAGGCGGCGATGCTTGCAGGGCTCGATTACGCCTCGGGTCGCTGTGCCGCTGTGGTGTTGATTGATTCAGACCTGCAGCATCCCCCGGAGCGGATCACCGCCATGGCAGAGGCTTGGAGGAATGGTGCGGAGGTCGTGACAGCTGTCCGCGATCAACACGATCAGGAATCTCGCTTCAAGTTGGCCACTGCATCATGGTTTTATCGAGTTTTCAATCGGCTGGTGGATTCCATTCAGCTTCAGGAGGGGGCTGGTGATTTTCGTCTTCTAAGCTCTCCGGTCGTGGAAGCGATTACACAGATGCGTGAGGCCACGCGCTTTTCCAAGGGGCTGATGCCTTGGACTGGTTATCGCAGTACCCAGATCAGTTACAGCCGTATTGCTCGATCTGGCGGGCAAACCTCTTGGAGCCCGCTCAAGCTTTGGCGCTATGCACTGGACGGCATCTTTTCTTTTTCGGTCAAACCATTGAAGGTTTGGGGATTGATCGGAGTTCTGATCTCCCTAATCAGCTTTCTTTACGCCGCATTGATCATGATGCGCACCATCCTGATCGGTGCTGATTTGCCCGGTTATGCCTCCTTGATCGTGGCGATTCTTTTCCTGGGTGGCATCCAGTTGATAGGTATCGGCGTACTCGGTGAATACATCGGTCGCATCTACATCGATGTGAAGCGACGTCCCCATTACTTCATTCGTGCTCTGCACGGATCGGCAGCATCAGAGGGTCGATGAGTTCTGCAGCGCTCGCCACTCTTTCTCGCGCCAGGGTGATCGTAAGAAGCTCTCTGAGAGCTGGAAGTCGCCAAGGTCCATCGCATGGTTCGGGGCTGCTGCTGGATGGGCTAGTAGCAGTGGGGGTGTTGCTCTATAGCGTTGCGGCTGGATGGAAAGATCACGCCAAGCCGCTTTGAGAGGCTCACCTGTCATGTGTCCGGTAAACAAAACGCCGGCGAAAGCGGCGTTACTGCTGATGCCTGCCTGTTTGAGTCTGGGCATGGCTAGTGCTGAAAGCAGCTGCAGCAAGAGCCATTTTAAGAGGCCGCCACGATGCAGAGCTTGCCACCAGTAACGCAATGGCAAGCCTGTTGGTAGTGGCTCTGCCGTCGTGCGAATCCAGCAGATCTGCTGAGCGGTGGCCTGATTCAGAATTGCGGTGAGAACGATGGGAACCAAATGGATGTGCTGATGTCCATCAATGTGAATGACTTCTTCTCCGGTGAGCAGCCGATAGCGTTCGATTTGGCTGCTAATGGCGACGTCCAGTTGACTAGAAATCCTCTGTTGTCTGGGCAGGAAAGAGGCCAACAGCAAGCGGCCGAAACTTGATGGCAGGTCTGGAGTGTTCTCCTTTGAAGGCCCTTCAGTGAGGCAGAGATGCAGTGTTAGCTGTGGCGGGAAAGGTAACTGTTGCCAGTTCTTGATGGCCTCCTCTGCCGCTGGAGCGTTCACCAGCAGGCTTGCGCTCTTGAGGCGGCCGCTGGTGGCGAGATCGAGAATGGCCGTGTTCACCTCTGGTGCTAGGCCGAGATCATCAGCGTGCAGGTGTGGTGGGCAGCCGTGGGCTCGGAGTCTCCGGGCACTAAAGCGGGCTGCTTTGCTCCAGATCAGTGCATTCAGCACGGTTGGCGTGAAGACCAGAACAAGGGTGCGGCCCATTGGAACCATCGATGCCGGTAGGACTAGAGGAAGAACGCCACAGACAAAAAGGTTGACGGCGTATTGCAGCAAGAGCCAGCGGCGGGCGAAGCGCTTGCCGCCGGTTTCCATTCGAAACGTCACCAAGGAATGGCCCAGATAGCCCGCCAATGAGGCGGCTAGAAAGGCAATTGGGTTGGCAAGCCATTCCGGAAGGGCGAGCGAAAGGCTGATCAGCACTCCGGCATGAACCATGGCGGCAATTACGCCGATGGCCCCATATCGGGTGAGGCGGTTCAGCAATCCCGGACCTGTCATCTCGTTAATGATTGCGTCTGAACATGAGCTGCGTTGAGCAGCTTCCAGGCAGGCTCTTTTTTTATCAAGAAGTCATCATCCACTTACTGCTTAGGACTCACCTTGCTGAATTGCGAGAGGTTGATGTCCTCTTGCATGGCATAGAGAAGATTGATGGGCAGTGGTTGTGCCATATGTCGTTAACCCTGAAACAAAGGTAACGGTGATGGCTTGTCAGCTCCTGCACGATTGGATCAGATTGAGAATTCAGGGTGAACGCTGGAGAAGGGGTTAGGAACATGGCCCAGGTTCAGGCACTTGCTTCGACGATGAACCTTGTTCGCTGCTACTTTCCTGCGGGGCGCCCCAACCTGTCTCCTTGGCAGGATGACCCTCAAACTCGCGAGTGGATTGAGCCTGAATCTCTCGACCTCTCCTCCCATTTTCCTGGCTGGAGTTCTCGTTTGCAGTGCAGCAGCTTTTTGATTCAGTTGCAGTTCAGTGCAAGTTCGTTGGATCAGGAGTCTCCTCGACTACTCGGTGTGCTGATCCGAGGAATGAATTACGACGGTGAGCTGCGGCGGCTGGTTACTGTCGGTGACTGGCTGCCGCAGGGCTCTCATCTTCCCCATCCAGCCCATTCGGCCGAATTGCAACAGATTTGTCGCGACCTCTTCAAACTGTTCCCTTCGGAGGTTCCTTTGAACGAGCTCCAGTAACCCTTCGCAATCCAATGAACCGTATAGGGTCTGCTGCTTTTAACTTCGTTGCATTGAATTAACGCCAACCTCCCACCAATGTCTGTAGCCCTAGCGGCCCAACTTAGAGAAGGCACCAAGAAAGCCCACACGATGGCGGAGAACACCGGCTTTGTGAGCTGCTTCCTCAAAGGCGTTGTTGATAAGACCAGCTATCGCACCTTGGTCGCTGATCTTCATCTGGTGTATTCCGCGATGGAAGAAGAGATTGGCAAGCTGCGTGAGCAGGGCAACCCTGTTGTTGGGCCTGTTGGTTTCCCTGAACTCAACTGTCAGGAAGCTCTCGAACAGGATCTGGCCTTCTACTACGGCAGTGATTGGCGCAATACGGTCAAGACCACACCAGCGGCCCAGGAATACGTGGCTCGCATCCGTCAGCTAGCCAAAGAATCTCCTGAATTGTTGGTTGGTCATCACTACACCCGCTATATCGGTGATCTATCCGGCGGCCAGATCCTGAAAAACATCGCTCAGAAAGCGATGAATCTTGGTGAACACGACGGCTTGCGTTTCTACGACTTCGATGACATTGCCGATGCCGGTGCGTTCAAGACCCAATACCGCGCCACTCTTGATGCCCTACCGATTGATCAATCAACAGCCGATCGGATCGTGGCAGAAGCCAACAAGGCTTTCCACTGCAATATGGACATGTTCAAAGAGCTAGAAGGCAATCTGGTGGCGGCCATCGGCAAGGTGTTGTTTGGCTTCCTAACCAAGCGTCAGCGCTCCGGCAGCACAGAGGGTGCGGCCGCCTGATTTTGCAGGATCTTCGCTTCTTGGTTCCAGGCACAACAGGCCAATTTCGTTGTGGTGGGCTGCAAGTTGAGCTTCAGACGGCTCGCTTGGTCGGTCAATTTTGCACTTCTCAAGTGGTGACTTATCGGCAGCGAGAAGATGATCATCCATTTCTTGATGATCAATTGCATCAAGAAGCTGTCTCAGGGGACGTGCTGTGGGTAGTCAGTTGGGGGTACGACGTACCCAAATTATTGCGTCGACTTAGGGGGCATCAGATTGCTTATCACGCTCATAGCAGTGGTTATGGCTTTCATTTGCCCCATGGCGTTCCGGTGTTGGCGGTAAGCCGCAATACGATGGGCTATTGGGGGGATAGGGCACCACGCAATCCGCTGTTTCTTGTTCCCAATGCGATAGAGAATTGTTGGATTGAACAAGGAGCACGTTTTACTCAAACAAAGCGTCCTATTGATGTTCTTGTTCAGCAAAGGAAGAACAGCTCTTATGTATTGGATACATTGGTGCCTGCTTTGCAAAAGAAGGGCCTGAGAGTCGTCATCCAGTCGGGATGGGTTGAAAGCTTGGTTGATGAATTCAACTCTTCCACTGTGGTTATTTATGATTCAAGTGAATATTGGCGCGCTACTGGAGTTACCGAAGGCTTTGGCTTGCCACCGATTGAAGCATTGGCTTCTGGTTGTGTGGTTTTTAGCAGTTTGAATCACGCCCTTGCTGATAATATTGAGCCAGGTGTTTTTGGGCATCAAATTGGCTGCGGGAGTTTGGACTTTGATGTGTCTCGGATCCTTGAAGTAGTCGTGAATCCACGGCCTTGGCTGCCAGAGCCAGAAAGATTGATCAACGTCTTGGAGATTCATGGAGAATCAGCGCTTAAACAAGTCTGGATCCGAGCACTTGGTCAAATCGAAAGTTACTTTGACTGCCTCAGGAATGGGAGCACGCCACTCAAGCAACCTTCTCCATTGAGCTTGAAACGTCGACATATTTTGAGGAAGCTTCGGAAGATCGGTTTTTAGTCTGGCCGAATTGGTCGAAGTTAAAGGCTAAAGGCTCATACATTGGGGGGCATGAGTGGGACTCTTAGGTGCCTTTTCGTAAAGGCCAGACGCTAAGCAAGCTTCGTCGATTGTTTCAGGTAGTCCCGCGTAGACGCCTGAAGTCATTGATGGCTGTTCTGCCTCTATCGATTATTTCTGGTCTGCTTGATCTTGCGATTGTGGCCGTCGCTGCCCGTATGGCAGGAAGTTTGGTTGGACAGAAGCTTAGTGACTCTGTCCCTGGAATTAAAGTTTTTGGGGGATCTTCTAGTGAGCAGGCGCTGTGGCTTGTTCTGATTTTTGTTGCACTTAGTTGGCTTGGATCTATCTCTAAACTTGTGCTTAAGGTTTTTCAACAGCGCTTGACTGCTCAGGTTTGGAGGGATATTTCTGATCGAATGCTTTCTCGTGTTGTTGGCCAGCCATATGAATATTTTTTGACTGCAAAGGGGACTGCGATTTCGGCGCAGTTGATGGTCAATATGCAGAGAGTCTCGGATCTTGTAATAGAGCCCATTCTTGCAATTACATCGAGCACTATTGTTATTTCATTTTTGGCTATTGCACTTGCCTTAGCCTTGGGTGTTAAGGCACTTGCTTTGCTAATCTTTTTGGGATTGGCTTATTTTATTGCCTCGACTTTCGTTGTGCCTTATTTACGTCATGCCTCGCGGCAAACTGTTAGGCTTGATGCGTTGGCTAACTCATTATTGAGTCAGACATTTTATTCGATTCGCGATATTCATCTAACTCATACATTCCAATATTTTGAATCACGCTTTATCAAGGCTGGTCAGTCTGCAAAGTCATTCCAGTGGCTTTCTAAATTATTGCCAGATGTGCCGCGCTTTGTGATTGAGCCTTTGGCAATTACGCTTATCTTTGCAGTCGCTTTGTTACCTGCTTTTGGCGGCTCGATTAGCGCAGAAGAACTCGCAATTACTTTGATCCCATTTTTAACTACATTTGTTGTTGCTTCGGTGAAGCTTACTCCACCACTACAGGATTTATTTCGTGCGCTCGTGAGACTTCGCGGTGCTTTGCCTGAGGTTGATTCTGCATTGGCTTATTTAGAGCTTCCTATCCCAAAGCGCTCTATTGATTCACAATACAGTACTTCTCCAGAGGGCTTGTTCCCCGTTAGGGAAATATCCTTGCACTCAATTAGTTATTGCTATCCAGCTTCTGATCAGGAGGCATTGAATTCAATCTCATTGACAATTCCAGTGGGTTCTCGCATTGCCTTGATGGGTTCAACAGGAAGTGGTAAGACAACAATCTCTAATGTCCTGTTGGCTCATTTTCGTCCATTAGCTGGAGAGGTTCGCTTGGATGGCATTGCTTTGTTAGATTCTGATGTCTCAACCTGGCATCGTTGCTGTGCAGAGGTGCCACAAAATATCTATCTTTTAGATGCAAGCATTAAGTCGAATGTAGCATTTGGTATAGCTGAAGAAGATGTTGATATGGATGAGTTCTGGGATTCCATATATGCCGCACAACTTTCTGACTTGATCGATGAATTACCTCACGGAATTTATACTTTGGTTGGAGAAGATGGTGTGAACCTGTCTGGAGGTCAGCGTCAGCGCTTGGCTTTGGCCCGTGCTTTTTATCGTAAGGCGAAATTACTTGTGCTTGACGAAGCAACAAGTTCACTTGATGAGAAGACGGAGAGCGACGTTATTAACTCTTTGGATATTATCGCAAGGCGTTGCACAACTCTAGTTATAGCTCACAGGCTTAATACTCTTTCTAAGTGTGACTTTATTTATGAGGTTAAGAATGGTTCAATAGAGGCTTCTGGAACTTATAATGATTTATGTGATCCAGGTCATCCACTTGGTAAGAGTGTAAGAGATGATTCGCCGATTGACCTTGAAGATCATTCGGATCCAGAAATCATGGAATCATCTTTTGATTCGCAAACAGTTTAGTGGATATATTACTTCTCTCTACTGCTGATTGGGATCATCCTTTTTGGACCAATAAACAACATGTTGCTGTTGCGCTCGCGAAAGCAGGGCATCGAGTCGTTTACTTAGAATCATTGGGCTTACGTCAACCTACATTGGCCCGTCAAGATCGAGGCAGGTTGATAAAACGGCTGCGCAGATTTTTTATTTCACCCAGGCTTGTCACTCCGCGCTTATGGGTTGTATCCCCTTTGGTTTTGCCTGGGATTCGATCGCGTTTTTTGACGTTGATCAATCGCTTTTTGCTTTCATTGACTCTCCTCTATGTTTATTTGCGTCTAGGGTTTAATTGTGATGTACTTTGGACTTATAGCCCTGCGACGACAAGTTACTTGAATCCTCGTAGGTTTAAACATTCTCTTTATCACTGCGTAGATGATATTGGAGCTCAGCCCAAAATGCCTACTTTGGCTCTAGACCGTTTGGAATTTAGAACAGCCGCAAATGTTGAACATGTTGTCGTTACAACAGTCGCACTACAGAAGAAATTGCAAGGGCTTTGTTCAAGTTTGCATCTGATGCCCAACGTAGTTGATTATGAGCATTTTGCTGAACCATCTAAGGCCTCACTTCAGCATGCCAAGAAATTAATGCAGGATATTCCTAAGCCGATAATTGGCTTTGTTGGCGCAATTAGCAGTTATAAGATTGACTTTAATCTTCTTGCTGATGTCGCTGATGCTCGCCCAGACTGCTCTTTTGTGATGATTGGAGCTATTGGTGAGGGCGATTCAGATACTGATGTATCAGAATTGCAGCTTCGAAATAATATTTTCTTCCTTGGCCCTCAATCCTATCAAAACATCCCTGCTTGTATGGCTTTTTTTGATGTAGCGATTCTACCATCGCGTCTTAATACCTATACAGAGGCTATGTTTCCAATGAAATTCTTCGAGTATTTTGCTGCAGGTTTGCCTGTTGTTGCTGTTCCTATACCTTCTCTTTCCCCATATCGTCAGTTGCTTTTTCTTTGTGATGGCTCTGATGCATTTATACGTGGATTGGATGATGCCTTGGCATCTCTTGTTGATTCCCAGGCCAGAATTAGGCGTAAAGCGTTGGCGGGTGAAAATACATATGTAAAGCGAACGAAGAGTATGCTTCTCCTTCTGAATACTTGAAATGATAATTCTATTGCAAAATTGGTTTGCATCCTTGTCGATTGATTGGTATGACCTGATCGTCTGAATAATGTTTCTGCCATAGATTTTATGTGATCAGATATGATATGTTTGATATAGCAGATTCAAGCGAGGTATGGAAGCAGTTATTGGCAAGAGAGATCACTATGAATCGTTCATCTTTATTACTTTCTTGTCAGCTGTTTTATTTGGACAAGTGTTCATTTCGGTTATGTCAGATATTGTTGGATTTGAGAATCGATATTGCATGTTAATCTTTCGAGGCTGCTTGGCTATTTATAGTGCATATGTTGTACTTCGCGCTTGCTTTACATCTCATAAATTGCTTTTGAATGGCTTCGTTTTTAGCTTAATATGGTTTTGGGGCTTTT
>Ga0066831_10000249_pt1 | contig 12878 bp, 3 predicted proteins | sample ETNtaG_FD_66436 | JGI IMG/M metagenome (GOLD analysis project Ga0066831, IMG submission 66436) | Marine microbial and viral communities from oxygen minimum zone, Eastern Pacific Ocean - ETNP201306PF49B | ecosystem: Environmental > Aquatic > Marine > Oceanic | place: Pacific Ocean: Eastern... | reverse complement strand
CATAACTGTTAATGACGGAAGGGTTTATCATGTTAAAGCATCAGCCGTTAACGGACAGAACGTCACCTGCACCCCTAAAATTATCTTGAAGCACAATGGCCCCGCCGACTTCTCTACGCCGTCGCCGACTCTGCTTGTTACTAGGAACAGCCTGGTTGCCACATCTAAATCGTCCGGGCCAGAGAGCGCTCTTGAGGTTGTCGAGTCAGGAGCGGGGTTCTCAGGAGCCAGCGTTGGCAGTTCGCGGGTGGTTTCTCTATCCGCAACGCCGGCCGAGGGATTTGAGATTCACCGGGGCGATATTATTTTTGAGAAGGATGGAGAGACTGAAAGGGAGATAGGTACGGTGTCTTCGGTTAACGATAGCACCCTAAAGTTGAATCTATCATCAAATCAGTTTCAGTACCCGTTTACCTCCTTGGCCGTCAGGCCCAAAGGGGCCCTTAGTTACAAAAAGACCAGAGCCCAGTTGAGTGGTTCGGGGCCGGAGCTTGAACTGGCTACTAAAGATTTTGGTAAGAAGGCGATTACGTATGCAACGTCCTCTTCTGGGCACAGCCAGTTTTTTGGGTCGTTGTCTGCGTTGAAGACTTCGCTGTCTAAGATTAGGAATACCCTTTTGGACTACAAGGCGCATGAGTCTTCTTATGTCCACGAGCTTATAAACTCTTTGGAGGGGGAACGCCTTACACCAGTAGTCAGAATGCTTAAGACATGTGACTTTCTTAGTATAGCGTCAATAGCACCCACAGATTTACTTGAACAGACCACACCCGATGCACTTTTGGAGTCAATAGTTGAGTTATTAGGTGCTAATATTGGTGATGACACCCAGGTTTTTGACGCTGGCGCTCTGCTCTCTGATTTTTACCAGAGGCCTAGTGAGACCCAGAACGATAATTTGGTTTTGGACGCCCGAGATACTGATCGCTAGTAGGAGCCTTAGTTTTGAGTCAAGCAAAAGCAGATAGCCTAGACGGCGCTGAAGTAAAGAGACTTGCAGGCGGACTTAATGAGGCCCTAAGCTTTCTGCGTAGATTTGAGCGTACGCAGGACTACTTCTCTGGGTACTCGTTATCGGAAGTCCTCCAGGAACGGATAACCGATATAGGGGACCCGGACAACGAGGAGGTCCCCTCAAAAGACTACGACGATAAGGTGTCCGTGCGGGTCAGGGGATGGAGCACCGGCAACACTAAGCTGTCTGAGATTAATCGCATTAGGTTGGAGCTTCTTGGTGAGGACGGAAAGAGCGGCATAATTGGTCAGGCAATTGAACTTGTAAGTGCTGCCGGGGACGATGGCGTCTTTTTTAGAAAGGTTAGGGAAAGCCAGTCTGAGGGGAGTACGCCACCATGATGGATCTTCAGGTCGTATACGTTAGGGACCTTGCGGACATACAGGATGTTTCTACGGTTGCGATGATTCGAGTCGATAAGGCGGACGTTTACGGAACAATCGGGAGTGCCGCTGGACAGGGGAGACTTACCGGTACAAGGGTAAATGGGGTCGATACTCACTACATTATAGGCGGGCCGGATACTGTGTTTGTCTCCATTCCGGGCCAGATCGCGCTGGAAGGTGTGCGATCAATCACCCTCGTTAGAGAGTCCCTTCTTCTGGATTCGAGCGGTAATGCGCTGTCAGGTTCAGACGACCCGTCTTTGTCGACAAGGTCGATTGCGGGTGTTTCTGAGGAGATTGAGGTAGGAAGCCTTCTTTCTAACGAGGCCACCAGCGCACAAAGAGTTTATATCGATCAGTCCCTAATTCATGTCAGGGGCAAGGACTTCAATAGTGCAACCTTTGTCTTGGTGAATGGGCAGAAGAGGGACTTCAAAGCGATATCGGATAACGACATAATTGTTTCCGTTCCGAGTGGCACAAGCGTAGTTGAGAGCCTAGACGTTATTAAAGAGGCATCCAGTGTATCTGGTAGGTCTTTCTTATCGTATTCTCTTGGGAAAAGTTATAACGCTGTGGCTGGGGAGCTTAAGCTGATGCAGCAGTTTGTGAAGCTACTTCTTACGTCTAGAGGCACTAATGCCTTTAACCAGGATGTTGGAGGTGACTTACAGAACTTTGTTGGTCAGAAAGTCGACCCTAACAACATGCAGGCGCTGGTGGCCCAAACCACGGCGAACATAATTCTGAACGTAGGACTAGCGTTTCAGGCGGGACAATCTGGGGGAAACATGCCAGACAACGAGCGGCTTGCGTCAGTTGATGTTTTAAACGTGGGTGTTGACCCACTGGATAACACATCCATAGAGCTGAGCCTCCGGCTCAGGACTTTTGCAGGAACAAGCTCGATGTTCAGTCTTGCTCTAGGGACGCTAAACGAGCTTTCAAGGGCTGGTAACTAATATGGCTTTCGATAACTTAAAGACCTTTATGGTCAACCGACTGATGGACCTGGACCCAACGCTATCTGACGCTACTGGTTCGGATATCTACACCAAGGTTATAGACCCCCTAGTCGCCAGACTTGGCGTAGACCCATCTTCCGTTGATATAGAGACCTTTATTGTTCAGCGGATGCGGGACGAGTTTCCTGAGCTAGACGTTGTGTCGCCTGGGTCTGTTCTGGTCGACGTTCTTGTCTCTCCGATGCGGCTCTTGCTGGAACCCCTCAGGAGGGAGATTGAACAGATAAGAGCGCAGCAGTCTCTTGCGGACTACCAGTCCTTGTCGGAAGTGGAAATGAACGCGCTTCTGAGCAACCTCCTCGTAGAGCGGGTTGGTGGGGCGTACGCTTTCGGCACAGTTCGCGTGTTCTTTACCAGATCAGGGACTGTAAATTTCACATCGCTGGTGACGTTCTCTACCGCGTCAGGGCTGAACTTCATTCCTGATGGAGTGGCAACGTTTGTTGCTGCCGATTTCACCAGGAGCGGGGATTTATACTATGTAGATGTCCCCGTTCGCTCAGCAGAGCCTTCGGAGGAGTTTAACTTATCCATCGGAGCCATCCGATACCACTCCGGACTTACTGGGGTTTCGCGTGTAACCAACATCACCAGTATTACTGGGGGTATTTCTGCCGAGACAAATGAGGACTTTCTAACGAGGGCGGAAAGAAGCCTTTCTGAAAGATCCCTGAACACACGCAGGGGGATTGAGTCTGATATTCTATCAAACTTCTCTTCAATAACTTCTGTTGAGGTTGTGGGATACGGCGAAGTAGGCATGGATAGAGACATAATCCACGTCCATGCTGAGGAGGATGGGGATGAGTCCATAGGCCCAATGATATTCAGTTCTGCAAGATGGCGAACGCACACATTGGCCACGTTCGCTAGCACTGACGCGAACGAGAATGCCCTCCCAGCCGCCACGGTAGACCTTCCTTTCACTAACACGGTGCTGCTTTCGGGTCCGTCGGGCCAGGGCTGGGGTGACCACGCCAGCTTGCTCGAAGACATTATGAATAATGCGAAGTACCTTAGGGTAGCTGACGCGGGCGCTGAGTTTACGGCGTCCGTACTTAGCCGTGTTAGGGAGATTGAATCTAAGAAGCTTAATGGCAACAACCTCTACATAAAGTGTAAGGACTTTGAGATATACCCACAGGCCGCCGGCCACGCTATAGATACAACAATCTCCGCGTCTACGATAAGGACAGACGGCGCTCATCATGGGTATAACCAGAGATCCATTCAGGGTTCTGAATGGGCTTTGTCTAGATCGAAGAACAATGTGGATTACGTGGCTGGGGCCCCCCTTCCGGTAACGGACCACGTAACGACAACATTCTCTTCAACAGAAGTGCCATCTTCCGCAATATTGGGTCGAGACTTCCTTTTTACCGCAGCGAAGACCGCCTTCTCTGATACGGATTCGCCAGGAGCTTTAGGAAGATTCGTTTCTTCAAATACAAGGCTTTACCCAATCAATAGGTTTTTCTCGTCTTCTGATATCGGGGTTGGTCGTATAGACAGCTTTTTACTGAGCAAGGACCGCACCGACTTCTCAGGAAAAACCGGATTTGTGTTCAACCCACTCGACGAAACAATACTGGCGGGAGATGGGATTAGCGTTAAGGCCTTTGGCTCACCTTCGTTTAGCGACCACCCAGATGAGCAGAAAAAGTACGACGGTTATACGGTGGGAGATGTATCTAGATCTCCTGGGTGCACCCTGGTTGGCGCGGTCGGAGTGGCCGGAGCTGTGCATAGGTCTGACGGTATTGCAGAGACCTGCACTTTGGCGCTCCACAAATCCCAAAACTCTTGGGCAGCACAAGGTGTTGTCGCTGGAGATTTCATCTCCTGCTCTTTGTTCGCTTCGGGGTTTGACGGCAAACTGGCCGACGCTGGTTTACCTGCAAATTTACTATGGCATGGGTGGGGACGGATTACACAGGTTGGTAGCCCGGACGTCAGGAAGCTTCAGGTGTCTGGGATGGACTGGACGCCACTTGCTCGATCTTCAATGGAGTCTTTCAACCCCCCGGCATCTGGGATGATTACTGTGAACGACAGTAATATAGCACCCCTCGCGGTCCATGGAGGACTTACCCCACCGGACGAATCTGGGATGCGGGTTGCGTTTGATGATGGCGCTTTGGTGAATGGCCATGTTGATGCTGTTCCGCTGTTGACCGCCCCCGGAACAGGGGATGGGGGAACAAGTAGCGCTAAAAGAGCCTCAGCAATAATAAGTTTTGCTAACGAGTGGGTTGCTGGCAGCTCAGTGACGGTAGAGTTTGGTCTCGCCAACCACGCCCCCCATCAGGTCGACTACGTCATCAATGGTAACGCCAGCGCTAGCGATGCGGCTACGGATTTGGCTGGTTTAATAAACGCCAATAACCCCAACTTCATGGAGTATACCTCGGCGGAGGCTAATGGAGCTTCTGTTGTGGTTACCTCTACTAGGTACGGTGCATTCATTAATAGAAGGTTATCAGCCGGCACTAATTGGGGAATTGGGATAGCTGTTAGTGGTGCTGATGCAGCCTTGGTTAATGCCCCTGAAGGTTTTAGTGGTGGGGTTGACCCAACACCAGCGGAGCTTGCTCGGGAGATCGCGTTTAGGCTTAGTTTGGACCAAGATTTTAAGGCATACGTGACACCAGTTGGCGACGAAGCATCAACCACCGTTTGGGTTGAGAGGGCGCTCCGCGGTGCCGCTGGTAACAGTACCGTCATGGCGCTCACCTTTTCGCAAGACGGTATTTGGGGCTCTAGCAATAGTTTTGCCACTTTCTCCGGATGGGTGAATAACTCGCGTCTAGGGGGAGGGTTCTCTAGCGGGTTTGGGCCTTCGATTGAGGTTAAAGATGAGGTCGCTCCGCCTTCTCCTGCTCCAAACAATCTCGCCAAGAGGTTTTCCTTTGCGCTTGCGAATAGCCCAGTGCGGGAGAAGAGCGTAGTTCTGGAATATACGGACGGGCTTGGCAACCCCGCAGTGTCTGTCAATGATTCGGCTTCCGAGGGATCCCTCACCGGCCCCAATGATAGCTTTACGGGAACGATAGACTATTCGGCGGGGATAGTTTCTCTTGTATTCGCAGCGCCGGTCCCGGCCACAGCTATCTTTGAATTTGACTACGAATATCTGAGATTGCCTTATCGACTTAGTTGGACTGTTTACGGCGGTTCGGTTGAAGGGATTACCCCCTCGGGTGACGTTTACAGTTCGTATACAGATCTGAGCTTTCCCCCTGCGTATAAATTCTCACATTTATTCGGCGAATATCCTGGTTCTGTTAACACTCGACATCCGTCTGGATATCACGGCTTTGGGTGGGACCCCTTCCCAATGGTCGGTTTTCTCTGGTGGTCCCGCCAAGACTCTTCTGTTGGGACAGCTTACGGAACAGGGAGCTACGATAGTCGCTTAGGGGTTTGGCTTCGATTAGGTAAATCTTTTACGAATAGTCTCCCTAGTGTTGGTAGTTCTGGCGCTGCTGCATCGTTTGGTCAAGAGGTTACGTGGCTAAGCAGACAGCCCTACACCAATCAGGAAGCACTGGTTGAGGCCAAGGCTGACGAGTGGTTATTTACTAGAGATCGTTACAACACGTACATATCTAAGAAAATATCGCCCAACGGGGCTGATCAGCCCATTTTGTTGGGTCCGACATCTCTGCCGTTCCTGGCGGGAGCAAAGAAGATTGACGGACATGGTGCTGACGCAACATTAGACGCGTCGATGTCCAGCCTGAGCAACCTAAGCGGTGATCATGGGTTTCTCATTCCACACCCAATGGGGCCGGATGCGCACGCCGTATATACTGCTTTGGCAGACCCAGAAGGGGCCGTCTGGGACCCAGCCGCCGGAACAGGGGACCAACCCCTTGACGGGCAGAACATCCAACTGTTTTCCAAGAAAGCGTCTGAGCTGTCTTCGGCAGCCGTGGTTGTGTCGGGAATCCCGGGATCTGTACCGTTTCCAGACCAATTTCCCGGCGACTTCGTAATTAGAGATAATCAAGTACACATTGGTGGAATGACCGATGTCTACCTAAATAATACCTCCCCGTCGGTAGAAACTACAGATCCAATAAGACTGAATCCATCCGAAGTTATTTCGTCTAACCAAAGCCCCGAAGTGCTGCTGTCCGCATCTGATGGGGTCGTTGGGTTAATTAGAAACCAGTTTACTAGTGCCGCGATCGGCGCTTACTTGGCCGGCGTGTATGGGAACGACAACCCTAAGGTTGTTGTGGATATGTCTGTTGAGATCATAGACCCTGTTCAGGGACTATCTCCGACGTTTTTCCGAATATTTAGTTGCGCAGGAAACGTCTGTGAAATAGACGGAATCTTCCCTGCGGATATAGGCAACCACACGAACCTTAAGTTTCGGCTTATGTCTGGGTGCACAACCAGTTTGTCGGAGCCGCTAATATTGCTTCAGCAGGGGTCTGACCTGTCCTCAATTGCTGGTTCCTTGGTGGTTTCCATTCCATCTGGCGTGTCTTTCATACAAGACCCAAGCCTTATACCCATATATCTGGGGATTGATTCTGGGGACTCAAAAGGTGAATACCTTGTAACCGGCAGGGGTAATACGAATTTAGTCCTGGAAACATCCCCACACTATAGCGCCGAATCCTTGTCGTACCGGGTTTACATAAAACAGGTGGGAGGCACAGCACTACCATTTACTCGGGTGCAGTCTGTGAAGCTCGATGACTCAGATACCGTAGGAGTCTCTGTACCATATAGACATCCAGTGGATGTTGTTTCTAGTGATTTCTCCGGAATAAACGATGACCCACTATCAGGTGCAGATCTAGGTAACGCGACCTTAGAGAATGTTGTTATTGACGGGGTCACCATTGCTTGTTTGACCATGAGTGATACGGAGGATATGCGACTTAAGGGCGTGGTTAAGTACGACGCCGTTAGGCTGGATAAAGAGACCGGGGATAATCGATATTGGTATGTTACCGGGTTCCAGACGGAAGGGGGCATTACAAATAGGCGGCTTATCCTTGATAGAGCTGGGACCTTTTCTGCTGGGATAGTTACGCCCGACTACACGATAGGCCATCCCGCAATTGGTACGGCAACTGTTGTGTTCCAAGACAGAACGATGTTCGAGGTTGGCCCCGAGACAGTGTTTCAGTACACGGGGGCAAACAGTCGAGTGTTTAAGTTTAGGCCATCGCCCGCCGAAGAGTCGGTTTTGTATAAGAGTCCTCAGACTTTGACCTACTCCTCTATCGGTGACGATGGTGTGCAGATAAATATGTCTGAGTCGGTTTACGAGGCCACCAAGCATGAGATTAAGCCCGGGGACAAGGTTGATGTTGTCTCCAGAGTACTTTCCTCTGACGGTTTTTCGGAGGCGACGCAGGCCCACGAAAATTTGAATGTTGGTGGTCGCACTCTTCTTTTGGAGGTGGGCGGCGTAGGCAGGGCTGTAACTTTCTCTGGGGCCAACCCTATGACTCTTGACGACGTCGTAGCCGACATAAACCGTCAGCTGTCTGGTGTCATGGCCGCTACCGTGGACTCCGCAATAGTAAATGGTGTCACTCACCGCTACTTAAAGCTGTCTAGTTATTCGCACGTTGTGTTGAAAAGTGGTGGATCTATCGGGGTTGTGTCCGATCTTAAATTTAATCTTAATAGCCAAAGAAGTGTAGACAACAAGTATTACGGAGTCGGTGCTGCCGACCTGGTTGATCGCTTTACGGTAGAAAGCGTTAACGAAAATGGGTTGACGATAAGAGAGGATGCGGGCCTTGTTCCGATCCAGATCACCAACGGCACTACAGAGGAAATCTTTATAAAAGTTTCTAGGCCGATGTACCAAAGAGTATATCCGTCGGAAATGACGGATTACCTGGGCGGGCTATATTCGTCCAATATAAAACTGGTGTCTTACGATCCAAACGAGAAATCGGGACTCGTTACAGACCTGGAGCAGCTGACCGTTTCTGGTCACAGGTCGCTCGGTTATGAGATCGTGGTCGAAAACAACAACTATACGTTCTCTTCTGCGGAGAAGCCCAGCATACGGGTCACCCCATTCATGTTGGATAGCTCAGCCTCCTCAATGAGTCCGGCCCTATCCTTTACCTTACCGGGCGCGTCGGTGGTTGTTGAGTATGACTGGGTACCCTCTGTTCTTGAGGTACAAAACTACTTACTTCAACCCTCTGTGAGGGTAGTTTGTAACAACCCCCTAGCCAGGCACTTCTTTCCTGCATATCCGAGGTTCTCTGTCGAGTACAACGGCGATTTGACAACGGATGCCGTGCGGCTGCTGCTACAAGAATTTCTAGTAAATTTATATCCCAACAGCCCTCTTGAGGTGTTTGACCTGGCAGCGCTGCTAAGCAAAAACGGCGTTGGGTATATGAAGATGCCGCAGGAGGTAGGATTTTTGGTCCACGATGAGAACAGAAGGCGGTACATGGTTCGGTCTCAAGACAAGGCCACGCTTAGTAATAGGTCGCATATCATGGGTGATATGACTGGTGTCGTGCTGACTGGCGGAGCGGTGTAGTATGACGTTTCCGGTATCAGACGTCTTTGACGTTGTAGACTACAATAGTCTAAAGGGGCAGACGGGGTCTTCGTTTAGCTCTCAAGACGACCATCTGACTAACTATGCTTCGTTCCCGCACGGGAATGTGGTCGTCGATACCGGCTACACCATGCTTAGCGCGGATGCCTCAGTCACGCCGGACTTGGTGAGAAAGGCGACCGTCCTGCTAACGGACTCCCTGCCCAGGGGAATCCCAGGCACATTTACAGTAGAATTTACGGTACACTTTCCGACAACAACCACCGACGGGGTCGAGGACGTCCACCTCCCACTAGACTTCTCATCCCCAGATAGTCGTGTCGGAGTCGGAGCGTTTTCCAAAAATGGGTGCGCTGGGTATGTTCTGTTTTCTCATAAGGGCATCGCACTAGCGAACTCAATGATGGACCCTAGCCCCAGGATTCTTGGCGGGTCGCATGATATTATTTTCGACCAAGAAACCGGCCTTCCTTATAAGGAGGGCGTAAATTTCCGAATAATAGTGAACTCCGAAGATAAAAGGATTTACGTCTATTCGGGGAGGCTTAGCTCTGTATATGAGCTTGGGGCAGACGGAAACTATAGCCAGTATACGGACGCTGACGTTAGGTACACGCCGTCCGCACCGATTTCAAAAGAGGCCTATGGAGATGTAGTTGCAGCCTCTGCTAGTGCGCGAGGAGCAAACCTGTTGGATGGGGAGGAGGGCGAAGACTTCGCTTTCTACCTAAGCTCTCTGAGGGTTAGCTCTGTAGCGAGACCTCCCGTAAACAGGCCCGTAGCCATAGCCACTGCACCCGCTCAAGCTATTGTGGGATCTCCCATACAGCCAAGCGGCGTAAGTAGCTACGATAGCCTTTCGAGAGAACTGGTTTACGATTGGGACATCTTGGTTCGCCCCGATGGCGACAAGACCAGCAGGCTTCAGGGTAAGAAGCACGCAACAGCAACCGTGGGATCCGCAGATGACGACAATAGGCTTCGATTTACATTTTTAGACCCGTCATCGAAGTACAACGGGTTTAAGTTAAGTGTTGTAGTTGGTTCGCCTAGCTCGCCGCTGACCATAGAGAATCTTTCGCATTTACGAACGATTCGGATAACTCTAGCGGCGGATTCTTTTGGTAATTCGATTACAACGGCCAACGACATATTGGAGGCGTTCAATAGTCCAAGAGCGGGTGGTCATAACGCCCGGATTTCTGGCGGAATAGACCTGCTATCAAATGAAACTTTTGACGCGGTACTTAGGGTGGAGTTCGGCGCGTCTCATTCGAACGGTCTCGGCGCTGTGTCCGCAGAAGAGAGCGTGTTTTCTGGGGGCACGGGCTCGAACCTTGTGCGCCCGATATTCTTGCCCACGAAGCCGGGGATATATGTATTTGGGCTAAAGGTAAGCAACGGCGTTAGAACAAGCCACATTAATAGAGCGGTTGTGTCGGTACAGCTGTCTGAACAGCTTCTAGGCCATAGACCGGACACAAGTTATATATTTAAGTACCTACCTGATTTCTGGAATCTGGTCCCGGAAAAGTCACAGATTGAGCCCGTTTGGTCTGCGGCCGCACAGGCGATTGCAGCGGACTTATCCGCCCTGTGGCAAACGGATATGAACAAGACTTTAAGGGACATCTCTAGGAGGTATCGACGCAGGTGGCAGTCATATCCATGTGCCTTCGAGTTTGATGAGAGCGTTGGTGTTGATATCGTGCACCCACCATCTTTGGTTTGGGGGGAGTCGGTCGACATCTGCCAAATGCAGGCCGGCGCTATGAGCGGCTTACCCGTTCGAAGCGTCGGTAAGCACTTTGATTCGAACTTCGCCCTTTTCCTGGATCACGAGATTTCAGTACCGACCCCAATTAATCGAAGAGTTAACACGGACATACTTGACGATTTCGTTAGCGATTTTCCATCGCAGGTTGGGAACCGGCCGCACTACTTGGTTCGGGTTCCGGGTGAGCACATTAAGGTCGCCTCATTTTCAAAGACCGCCGATTATAATGTGAACGCGTACTTTCCGGCCATGGCCTCTGAAATCTTTGGAGGGGTCACTTTTTCCTACACCTCAGAACCGATTTTTTCAAGATACAGAGAGATCAGTAAGAGTTCTGCGGGCAGGTTCGTTCGTGACCCTCTGGCTGCACGCGTTTCTCCAGAGAGGAGTGTAATTTTATCTGATGGGTCTTACCCGATGTCTCGTCTTCAGGCGGGGCAGGACTACGTCATAGTTGTGCTTGGGGACGAGGGGAGTCGAAATGCAACCACGGTCAAGGCTAGAGTGTTGGGGCTGAACCCCAGTGGCGTGGAGAACTCCGTAGAGCTTGATATAGACCCTCAACTGGTGGATGGGCGGCCTATTGAGTGGTACCACGCTGAGCCAATAGACCGTTTTACCGTTGAACGTGTGCCGTACCTCAGCTTTGACAGTAATGTCGACCCTACGATCTTAAGCGGCGCTTCACTTGGCGATGTCTTTGTGGGCAAGTTTGCGGACCCGGTGACCTCACAAGAGGTCACAGTGGGGCTGCCCATTATAGCCGCCGTTGGTAACGCCATATTTATAGATTGGCTACCCCTTCTGGCCGCGCTAAGAGTTCTGCTTATCCAGTCGGGAAGCGATTCGGAAAACCCAGACTTGTGGACCAGGTATTCTGACTTAATCAGACTGGGCATCACACCCATATCTGTGAAAAGAAGCCGGGTGCTGGCAGATACAGAAGACCTCGTTGCCGTACCGAGGCTTCAAGAAACAACCACAACACAGCCCCAGGGGCCTTACTACGAGGGCACAGATTATTCGATATCTGATAGTGGCGGAATACAGATAAATGATTGGATCCGTGCTAGAGGCCGCATTGATTGGTCCAGCCCGAACACGATATTAATTGGGAAGAACAACACCCATTTCTTAGTTAAGCACATAAGCCTGGATCCAGAGTCTTCTGGCGGCTGGTCTGAAAACTCCGACAAGCTTATGTCCGAACTAGGGCTAAGCACTGTAGTTATCGAGATTGGTGCTCCTGGCGTGTACACGATAAGCGGGTTTTCTGATGCGATACCGGGAGACATAAACTCTGGCGTAAGAATCCACGTAGGCAGGTCTTTATTTCCTTCAGGTGAGCACCAATACAGCGGCCCCCACAATGCGGACGGGCAGGTAGACGTAGTTTTGCACGTACCTCGGTACAGTTTCCTATCTGAGCCGCCGGCTCGGCTGTGGGCCGAGGTGTCCTATTTCGACAACATGAAGACCGTTGAGAACAACTTTGGTCTGTTTGTTGGGTTACCTAAAAGTGTTGTTGAGGCCGCAGACGAGAATCTGGACTACTTATCAGTAGTTAGGTCGGCCTGGTTTGCACTTATGAGTGGGCCGAGCATAGATAATCTAAAGCTCGCCGCCCAGTCATTCCTAGACCTGCCTTACGCTGAGAAGCCTGGCCGCATAACGTATCTGAGTGAGCCTGGTTACGTGCGCGTAAAGAATTCCGACGGGACTGTTTCGAGGGTCGTTGACCCGAAAGAAGACGGATCGATTATCATCAGGAATTCGGACGGAACAACTTCTACCTACAAATATCGTCCGGGGATGGAGATAGCAAAGAACCCGAGAACGGGCAGACCATTCGCATCCTTTTCATCTTCTCAGACCCGCGTTGAGGGGGATGAAGACTACGAGACCTATCTGGACGCACGTGTCCAGGCGTATGAGCCCCTAGTAGACGTTGTTTCCATTATCGATTACGTGGATAACCCGGAAACTATTCAGAGGCAGTTTAGCGGAGTAGACCAGACCTTCACTACTGAAGATGGTCGCGTCCTGCCGATTGATGAACCAACAACTCTAGTCGAGCAGTATCACACCTTCATACTCGAAGTTCCGCTCA
>Ga0066831_10000240_pt1 | contig 13077 bp, 11 predicted proteins | sample ETNtaG_FD_66436 | JGI IMG/M metagenome (GOLD analysis project Ga0066831, IMG submission 66436) | Marine microbial and viral communities from oxygen minimum zone, Eastern Pacific Ocean - ETNP201306PF49B | ecosystem: Environmental > Aquatic > Marine > Oceanic | place: Pacific Ocean: Eastern... | reverse complement strand
CATGGTGAGTATCTACCAACAAAGAAAGGTATTTCATTCAATCCAGCTATAGCTAAAGAGTTGGTAGAAGGTATACTTGATGTGGTAGAGAAAAATAACTGGGAATCTTTTGATACTAACTAATTATTAATATGAGTAAGACAATAGAAAAAGAAGTAAAGAAACCTATATTAAATCGCGTTCCACCTGGTGATAGATGGACGGATGATGATAGTGATAGAATCTTTCCAACATTGACAGAGGGGTTAGAACACGCGTTTCAAAAGACAGGTTTAACAACATATCAAATAGATGCTCAAGCTGGTGTGGTGTACACCATTGAAAGCGTAGAAGTTAATGCACCACCACCTCCACCACCAAAGAAGTTTTCTTTGTATGGTGAGGATTACTAAAGGAGTTAAAATGAAATCATTAATGAAGGTTATCAAACGAGTTGTACCAGAAGGCCAATTATATGGTCATAATAGTGAAGTACGTTATTCGAGTGATGTTAAAACCTTAGACGAACAATTAAAGTTCTATCATAAGAAAGATACATTAGTATATTGTGTCGAGTTCAATGAAGATGGTACTACAAAGAAAATAAAAGTTAATAAGGTTTTCTGCCGTAGTCATGACTTATACAGACATGAGGTTATGAAATTTGGATACGAGTTTTAGTAATTATCCTGGAAATAAAGCGTTTGTAGGAAAAGATTGGAATATAGCGTTTTGGATTGGTAGTCGAGGTCTTGGTGACACAATATGTGCTACACCAACATTGAGAAGACTAAACAAAACGTATGATAAACCAATTACCGTATTCACTCATCACCCTGATGTTTTCAAGAATAATCCGCGTGTAAAGGAGTGTCTTCACATAAATGAGTTTAGTGACGACAATGATTTTGATGAAGTACTATACACTTACCAAAATCCGCACTCTGAAGAACATAATATGTTCAAACACAACCTTATGGATATCAGACAAATGCACGCTAATGATTTGGGTTTTACTTTACTACCAGAAGAAATGGAATGTGAGTTTTATCCAGATGAGTTAGAATGGCCATGGGGCGAAAAAGATGGTTATAGAAAAGATAATCCAAAGTATATAGTATTTCATTGTACCCAAACTTGGCCATCTCGAACTTGGGCTCAAGAAAATTGGGAAATATTAGCCGAAAAGATTAATGATGGTATACTATTTGAAAATGAAAATGTTTCAGTTGTAGTAATAGGAGAAAACTCTGCAGAGATTGGTACATTTAATACAGATAAACCTGTATTTGATATTCAGCCAAAACTTGGGATTAATTTACAAAACAAAACTACTATACATCAAGTGTGGAATCTGATTGATAAGGCTATAGCCGTAGTTACTAATGATTCTGGTATATTACATTTAGCAGGAACAACGGATACACACATGATTGTACTTGGTGGTTCGATACATCCAGCTTTAAGATTACCATATAGAAATGGGAGACAATATCATAAATTGAATTATGTTGTTGGTAGTTGTGTAGCTCATTGTACCAACAATATTAAACATGGTATTGATGAACACGGCACTTTTCATGGGATACCGCCACTACCATTTTGTTTAGAAGGTCGTGACGCGTATGATTGTCATCCAGTAGTTGACGATGTTTATGAAACAATATACTTCGAGAATGAATATTTACAAATTGATAAAGAGATTTTTGATGATGAGTGTTATAAAAGTAAAGATGTATACGTTCAAGAAGGAGATGTAGTTGTTGACATGGGAGCGTGTCATGGTTCTTTTACATTATACGCGTTACAGCACGGAGCAGAGAAAGTATATAGTGTGGAGCCGTTTGATGAGAATATAAAAAGAATGACACAACGAATGTCAGACTGGAATTATTCTCAGAATTATATACCAACACAAAAAGCTATAAGTAATAAAAATGGAAAAGCTTATTTGAGTCTTGGTACTTCGGATTCGGTGGGCGAGCATTTTGAACCAAGTCCATCTATAACTGATGATGGTGCTGATAATGCCATTATGATAAGTACAATATCTTTTATGGATTTTATAGATATGCATGATATAGAAAAAATAGATTTATTAAAAATAGATATTGAAGGAAGTGAATATGATATTATAGAAGATGAAAGAACACACGATTACTTTAGAAATAATATTGATAGAATTACTGGTGAGTTACATCTTCATGGACGTGATGTCAAAAACTTTATAGAACAATTAGAGTCGTTTGGATTTGAATTAAAGTTTACACCCGCGTTTGGTGGTATGGATATCACTACGCAATTTAGACATAACCATTGGTTATCAGATAGAGAAAAGCATGCTCATGAATATTATAATGAAGTAATATTTTTCGCTCATAAACCTAATAAGAAAAAAATAATATATGTAACACCACATTGTTCTACTGGAGGCGGGCCCGAAGTATTAAGAAAGTGGGTAGAGATGATGAAAGATGAATGTGAAGTTCATGTGGTAGAGTTTACTTTTTATGGTGGGTATGATGTTCAACGTAAACGTATTATAGAAATGATTGGTGAGAGCAATTTTCATATTCTTGGTGGATTGGAATATACAGATGGTAATATTAATTATGATGAATATGTTGAAAAGAGAATGGGATTGTGGGAACTAATTAAGAAAATAAAACCAGATGTTGTACACTTTAATGAAGTTCCCGAACTTACTCATTATGGCGGATTTCCAGAGATACTTGGAGATATGATTTATTCAGAAGATAGAGATTATCTTATATTTGAAACTTCACATGATTCTATGTGGGATGTAAATCATAAACTATGGTTACCAGATAAATTTATATTTATCAGTAAATGGCACTTGGATGTGTATAAACATTTTGATGTACCTATGGAAGTTATAGAATATCCAGTTGAAATCAAAGAAAGACCAGATAGAGCTACTACATTAAAAGAACTTGGTCTTGACCCAAGATATAAGCATGTTTTGAATGTTGGTATATGGTCACGTAGAAAAAATCAAGGTGAGATAGTAGAGATGGCTAGATTAATGGAAAAAGATAAAGTCAAATTTCATTTTGTGGGCCCTTATGCATCAAACTTCGAAGAATACTGGAAACCTTATATGGATAATCTACCAGACAATTGTGTTGTGTGGAATGAGAGAGATGATGTAGATAAGTTTTGTAGTTGTATGGATTTATTTTTATTTACTTCACGAGGCGATGATAGTGATAAAGAAACCAATCCAATTGTATTGAAAGAAGCGTTAAGTTGGCAGATGCCTAATATAATGTTATATAATCTTGATGTATATCTTGGTAAGTATGATGAAGAGCAATCAATGACATTTTTATCTGGTAATAGAAAAGAAGATACAATAAAATTAAAAGAGTTATTAGATGAGAATAAAGTTGTAGATTGTTTTATGTTTAGTACCGAAGTTGATATGTTAGATTTTAGATTATCTTATTTAGATGATATAGTTGATTATTTTATTTTAGTAGAGTCTACAAAAACTCATAGTGGAAAAGATAAACCATTACATTTCATTGAGAATAAAGATAGATATGAAAGGTATTTAGATAAGATTGTTCATGTTGTAGTTGAAGACTTACCAATGGAAGGAGATAGTTGGTATAAAGAAAATTATCAGCGTAGTCGAATAGAAGATGGATTGAAACAATTGGAATTAAATCCAAGTGATATCATTATGATATCAGACATTGATGAAATACCAGATGTAGATAGGTTGGTTGAAATAAAAAATAGCGATGAAAAAGAATATTGTTATGCTATGGAACAAGATTGTTATTACTACAATGTTACTTGTAGGAGTAAAGATAAATGGTATGGTACTAAAGTTTTAGATTATGCACATTACACAAAACATCAGAATAGTCCTGATAAATTAGCTAAAGATTTGGATTATTTTAATTGGACTCGATTGTTTGACCATCATGGTCAAGGTGATAGTATAAAGAGAAAAGGTGGATGGCACTTTTCATGGTTTGGTGATGTAGAATTTATTCAAGATAAAATTAAAGCTTTTGCACATCAAGAATATAATAATGAAAAGTATTTAGATGAAGAGTACATTAAAGCAAATATAAAAAATGCTACAGATTTTATGAGTGAAGGTGGTTTGGATACACGAAAGTTAGTTAACTTTGAAAAAATTCCTATAGAAGAAAATACATATTTACCAGATAATAACAAAATATTTTTTTCTGAATTGGATACGGAAAGTGTAGAACATGAATCATTTGTTATGGAATATTTTAAAAATGATGCTATGGCTAGAGATAGTATAGGTAAAGATATTAAATGGGAGCCTCATGTTTCAAAATTTGTAGAACTTTATAATGATTCATTTCCTATTCATAATATAATTGATGTTGGTGCTAATTTTGGTTATCATACTTTATTTTTTTCTAAGAATGTAGCAGAAAATGGATTTGTATATGCGTTTGAACCACAAATTCAAAACTTTAATTTGTTGTATAAAAATATTAAGGTGAATGATATTGATAATGTTATTCTACATAACAAAGCGTGTTCAGATATAAATGATGTTGTAAAAATGCCTATGATAAAAAAGGATAGTGGTATAGTAAATATGGGTGACATGACTGTAAACTGGATAGATGCGTCGCAGTTATATTGTGATGTAGAATCAATAATGTTGGATGATATAAAATTTCCCGAAATAAGTTTAATTAAGTTGGATGTACAAGGATGGGAATCAAAAGTTTTAAATGGGGCTAAAAAATTAATTAAAAAGTATAAACCAACACTTATAGTTGAGTTTGAACATTATCAATTTATGCGGGTAAAAGATGGTGGTACGTGTGATGATTTAGCAAAATTAATTAAAGACATGGGATATAATATTTTTTATTTGGAATATGAGTATCCATCAGACCACATTTGCATTCATGATGATAATTTAAAAGAGTTCAATGAGCAGTTTGGTAATTATATACTACCACATACTGAACGAAATGATGTTAATGATAATATAAGTTTTACAAATAAAAAAATAAAATTAGATTATAAGGAATAGTATGGATACGAGAGAACAATTTAAAACTACATATTTTGAAACTACAAAAAAAGTTTCACATACTAAACGAGATGTTATTGATGTTTCTTGCACATTTATGGATGGCCCTAAAGTTGAAATTACTGGTACAACCGTTAATGATTACAATTATATTGTAAAATTTTGGGATGGTGATGATTTAGTTCACCAACATAAATTAAAAATTGATAGATGGTGTTCTTATTTTAGACGATGGTATACTGATTGGAGAATCACAGTTGAAGTAGAAGAAACTGGAGAACTTATACATGAACATATTTTTGATTTAACAGGGAAAAGAGTTGTTATTGATTTTCAAAGTAGTTCTATGGGTGATACATTAAGTTTTTTACCATACGTAGAAGAGTTTCGAAAAAAACATAATTGTGAAATTCTTGTTTGGACATTTCATAGTGAGTGGTTTGATAAAGAAAAATATACAGAATTATATTTTTTGGATGATGGTGAACGATGGAGTGATGTTTATGCTCGATATTATCTTGGATTATTTTGTGGTGACCAACCAGAAGGTAATGATGATTTTGTTTGGGATAAACATAAAAATCCAGTAAATCCATTTACTATACCACAACAACAAATAGCTACAGATATACTTGGACTTGAATATGAAGAATTGTGGCCACATTTAAAATATGATGATAGTCCAAGAAAAAGAAAAAGAAAATATGTTTGTATAGCAATACAATCTACTGCTCAATGTAAATACTGGAATTGGCCAAATGGGTGGAATAAAATTGCTAAGTATATAAAAGAAAAATTAAATTATGAAGTAGTTTGTATAGATAGAGATAGCGTATATGGTGGTATGGGAATGTCTAATAAAATGCCAAAAGGTGTTGTAGATGAAACTGGTAATAAACCACTTGAAGAAAGAATGAGAATGATACGACATGCAGAATTCTTCATTGGTACTGGTTCTGGATTGTCTTGGTTAGCATGGGCAGTTGGTACACCAACAATTTTAATATCATCAATGAGCAAACCATTTACAGAATTTCAAAATAATGTTATTAGAGTTTATAATGATAATGAACATAGTGGTTATTATAATACTGGAACATTTGATAAATCTAATTGGAATTGGAATCCAAATAAAGAATGTAAAACTATTAAAGATTGGGCCGAAGTAGAAACTATAACACCAGCACAAGTTAGAGATGCTATAAATAAAATTTGTGATAGACCAACGGTTGTTAGTAAAGTAAAAACTGGTGATATAGTAGAAGAGAGACAATACCCAGATGAATTAAGTTATACAGCACCAAAAGAAAAAATTGGTATGTTATTTATGCCATATAATTGTCATAATACATTTCCAAAGTGGGTTAAACCTTGGGTTAGAGCAAAAGAGAAACATGATTTGACTATTGGAGTTGCTAGCAATTTATTTAAAGGATATGCCGATTTAGGATTTACAGATGAGTGTAATAAAGAAACTTTAAAATTATTAAGAAATGATTATAAAGATTTTACAGATTATCTTTGGACTGGAACACCACGAACTGATGCTGAAACTCGTAATATGGTTTTGTATTGGATGTTAGAACAAGATATAGATATTATATGGTGTGTTGATTCTGATGAATGGTTTACCGATGAAGAAATAGATTATACTATAGATTATGTAAGAACTCATTCACAAGAAACTTTTTTTGAAATACAATATAAAAATTATCTTGATGACGATAGTAAGTATTATGATTATAAGGCAGGCAGAATTTATAGATTAAAAAGATTTGAACAATGTTGGTTTTATATGGATACACATATGCATTATGAAGGTGTTAAAAAATTATATTCACCAGAAAGTACATTAGGTGATTATAGATGTTTATCTGGTCTAATAGTTCCAATAGAATATGTTAATCCAAAACACTATAGTTGGAATGATGATAGAAAAGATGGCTATCAGCCTGGTACAAATAAAGATAGAATAGATTACCAAAAAATAGCATATGGTGATGGTTCTTCTTGGGGATGGGATGAAGAGAAAGATAAATTAATAAAAGTAGACCATACATTTTGGAATGAAGTAGATATACATGGGGAATAAAAGTTTTAAAAAATGGTTTTACGAAGAACCAAAGATACATCAAGCTCATAAATGGTATCATACATTTGATATTTACGAAAGACATTTTGAAAAATATGTTGGAACTAATCCAGTAATATTAGAAATAGGAGTAGAGTTTGGTGGTGGAATAGAAATGTTAAATTATTATTTTGATAATCAATGTACTATCTATGGAATAGATTTTAATCCAGTATGGGAGAAGTATAATGACCATTGGGATAATGTTAAAATGTTTATAGGTGACACATCAACAAACAAAATTTATGAGAAGGTAACTTCAGAAGTACCTGTATTTGATATTGTTATTGATGATGGTAGTCATATTAATGACCACCAAATAAGAGCGTTTGAGCATTTCTACCCAAGAATTTCTGATGGTGGAGTTTATTTGTGTGAAGATGTTTGTACTTCGTATTGGTCAGAATATGGTGGTATGAATGGAAATACTTTTATTGAACATTCAAAAAAATTAATAGATAAATTAAATTCTTATCATCATAGAGAACCAAGTGCTACAGAAGATGATATAAATTTTAGAAAAACAACAAACTCAATTCACTATTATGACAATTTTGTTTTTATTGAAAAGATGTTTGATGATGAAGAGCCACAATTTGGATTGAGTCCTCTTAAATATGAAGCGGACGGTATAACCGTTATTATGCCATAATGAACGATATTTTTAAAAAAACATTTTCTACATACAAGACACACCATCAAGCTAATAATGGTGGCGCCGAAACTATAGTTGGTATTGAAATAGTCAATGATATATTACAGGAACATTTTCCATTTGACGTTGCGAATTGTATAGAAACGGGTGGTAGTCACGATTGGGCCGATGGAATGGCGGGATTCTATTTTTGTTTGTTGTCAAACTTAACCAATGGTAGATTTCATTCTGTAGACAATAATATTAATCTACATGACAAAGTTATAAATGCATTCAAGAAGGCAGACCCCACTTTAAGTGGGTTACATACTACAAGTGATTCTATAGCGTTTTTAAATGAAATTGATTTTATTCCAAACTTACTTTTTTTGGATTCATGGGATTTAGATTTATATAATCCGTTTCCAAGTGCCGTACATACGTTAAGAGAATTTTTAGCCATGGAAGATAAAATGCCAGTAGGTTCTATTATTATTATAGATGATAATTACTTTTCCGATTTCCATAATCCAACTTGGGTGGATTGTAAGAACGCAGATGGGTCTATAGAAAGAATAACTTTACCATACCCTGTTATAGGTAAGGGAAGTAATATTTATGCGTGGGTAGACACTGCTATAGATTGTCCTTGGAAATTTATTAGTACAAATCCAATAGACGGCAGTCGTAGTATGATTGTGATACAAAAACAATGAGTGATATAATATTAATAGGTGCGTATCCCAACACACCAGAAAAAGAACAACAAGTTATGGAGTGTGTTGAATCTTTGAAATGTGCAGATAAAGAAATAATATTAGCTACACATTGTCCTATATCTTTAGAATTGCAGAAGATGGTAGATTATTTTGTTTATGATTCTGATAATTATCTGATAACTGATTGGGAAGAGTTTAGTACTTGGTATTGGTACAAACAAACTGGTTTATATTTTGCTTATATAATAAATGTAGGTGACCACCAGATAGCAAATATAACTAATCATAGAAATGGTTTAAGTTTAGCTAAATCTCTTGGTAAAGATTTAGTTTATTACATTGAAGGGGATTCCCTTTTTGATGATAGTGACCTACATAAATTCGACTATATAAAAGATTTTTTAGAACAACATAATAAAAAAGCATATTTTGAAGTTGAGAGAAATTATAGATGGCCAAATACATTCAATTGTAAATTAGAAATATTTGTTGGAAACCCAGATTTTTTATTGAGAACATTAGGTTGGGTTGATAATTCAAAAGATTATTTTAAAAATATAAGAGAAAGAAATATATCAGATTCGGATGGTGAAACGTTAAGTACTGCAATGGAATGTTATTATTATGATTATTTATCAGAAAAAAATTCTGTTGCAAGAAAACCACCAGTAGAATTTTCTCTTTTAGAACATAGTACTTCATTTAATTATGAATCAAATTTATTTCCAAATTTAAAAATGAATTTAAATAATCAATGGAATGATGATGTTGAACTTGGTAATAATATATTTTTTAAGAAAGAAAATTACAAACCAGCTATTATATCTGCAAATAAAACTAAAGAAGGACAAGAATACGAAGTATTAGTAGAGAGTAGTGGTAAAGAAATTTTATACGAAACATATAGTTTATTACCCAATCAAGTATTTTTTAAAGAACTACCAATAGGTAATGGTTCATATGAAGTTAAATTTAAAAATAAAGGACATATTTTTTTAGAAAAGAATTATACTAAAGAAGATATTGTTACACTTGATAATAATAATCAATTACCTTGGTGGTCTCATGATGAGCCAGCGTCATTAGCTGCAGTATGATGATGAAAGATAATGTAATTTACAATCAAGCTGATAATGAAGTGTATATAAAAACAAATGGAGATAAAACTGTAATAATATGTAATTCAGAAAAACAACTGGACGATGTTATTGACAGAATGTGTAACAATCATATATTTATTGAATATGAAGAGTGGGATGAAGGTAGAGATAAAAAATTCATTGTCACGTTTCAAAATTCAGAAGTTACTGATTTAAATTAGGAGAATAAAATGACAAGTGCAGAATTATACGAATCCCTTAACGACCTATGGGAAGAGTTTCAAGAAAATCATAGAAAGTTTGCGGATAAGGGAAACAAATCTGCTGGAACAAGAGCTCGGAAAGCTATTGGTGAAGTTAAGAAGTTAGTTACCGAATATAGGAAAGTTTCAGTTGAGGAAAGCAAATCATAAAAAAGCTAAAATAGCTCTTGACTCGTATACTGCTTTTTTCGTATACTAAACTATGAAACGAATGACTAATCGTCAAAAATGGATTGAACACAATTCAAAGTTATATGGAGATAAAATAAAATCTCTAAAAGAAATCGCAAATAGACAGATTGAGAAGTCTGGGTCTTCAGACCAATTTACTTCAGATATGTTACTTGCTTTAATTAGTGGTCGTAGGATTACTGATAAGATGGTAGCTTGTATAGATGGTATAATAGAACGAGATAATCCAAAATATAAAGCCGAAAGGTATAAATGGTTAGAATCTGTTGTACCAAAAATTAATTTGGTAATAGATTCCGTTGAAAAAACCAGTTGGACAAGTGGTTACAAACGTAATACGACAAATTTTCTAAAAGATATTTCAAAACAAGCTAAAGGTAGAATGTCACTTTCCACAAAACAAATGGATGCAGTGAATAAAGTTTATAAAAAAATAATTAAAAATATTGAAAAAAGCTCTTGACTGTTGTTTGCATTATACGTATATTAATAACGAAATGAGAAACAAGGAAAAAATGTCAGAAACAAAAAAATTCAATCCCATGGCTCTTCGTGAGAAGTATTCTGTTGGGAGTCTTAATAAAACTAATAATTTCAGTTCATTCTGGTTAGATGAAGGTTGGGATAATACTGGTTCGGTATTTGATGACGAAGATGTAAAACCAAAAACTGATTTAATCGCCCTCTCTTCATATAGGAGAGCTGTTGGTAACTTTGTTGGTATCGTTACTGGTGACCCAGATATTAAAGTTACTTTTAATTCACATGGTGATAGTTTTACTGATGGTAAAAACGTTACTATTTCTGCTAAGTTAGATGATAAACTTTTTGATTCTACTGTTGGTCTCGCCCTTCATGAAGGTTCACATATTAAACTTTCTGATTTTGATTTTTTAAAGAATCTTGAAAATAGTATTCCAGAAGAGTATTTTCTTCTTGGTGAGAAAAAAGGTTATTCTAAAAATAAGGGTATGGAGATTGTAAAAAATATCCTTAATTATGTAGAAGATAGACGAATTGATAATTATATTTTTACTACATCACCTGGTTATAAAGGTTATTACCATTCAATGTATGACAAGTATTTTTACTCAAAGATTCTTGATAAAGCTCTTATTTCAAATGAATATACTAATGAGAATTTAGATTCTTATATGTTTAGACTTATTAATCTTGCTAATAAAAATACTAATTTAAATTCTTTGAATGGTCTTCGTGACATTTGGAATGAAATTGGTTTAAAAAATATTAGTAGGTTAAATTCTACTGAAGATGCTTTTATTGTATCACTTGAAGTTTATTCAATTATAATGAATAATCTTAAAGATGGTATTGAAAATGTTGACCCAGATACTGGTGAAGTTTCTTATTCCCCAGCTGATGAAGGTGATGATTCTGATTCTCAATCTGCTAGTGGTAATGGTGAAGGTTCTGATGGAGATAAAAAATCACCTAAAGAACTTACTGATGAAGAGTTTAAAGAGATGTTGGATAACTCTGAAATGGATAGTGGTTCTTCTTCTTCAGATAAAAGTGAAGAAGTTACTCTTACTGATAATCAGAAAAAACAACTTGAGAATGCTATCAAGAAACAAAATAAATTTATGGATGGTGAAATTTCTAAGAAGAAAGTTACCAAAAAAGAAAAAAGAGATTTAGATACAGTTGAATCTTCTGGTATGAGTTATGTTGAAGTTGCTAAAGGTATTGAAGATAGATACTATGGAAAGAAAACTCCTACTAAAGTTGTTATGGTTAAGAAATTAACTAAAGAATTAATTGATAGTGATACTATTAATATGTTGTCCACTTCAAAGTATTCTCGTTACTACTATAATCGTGATGAAGAAAATGAAGAAGGTTATGTTGAAGATGGTATTAGACTTGGAACTATACTTGGAAGAAAACTTCAAGTTCGTGGTGAGAGTCGTGAAACTAAGTGGACGAGATTAGATTCTGGTCGTATTGATAAAAGATTAGTTGCTGAACTTGGTTTTGGTAATGAAAGAGTTTTTCAAAATACATTTGTAGAATCTTACTCTGATGCGTTTCTTCACATTTCAGTTGACGCTAGTGGTTCGATGGGTGGTTCAAAGTGGACTAACACTATGACTTCTGTTGTAGCTCTTTGTAAAGCTGTTGATATGATTTCTAACGTTGATGTTGTTGTAAGTTTCAGAAGTACACAAACAAGTGGTAGTCGGTATGCTAGACGCGGTTCTATTACAGAATATCCTATTGTTTTGATTGCTTATGATTCTCGTATTGATAACTTTCGTAAAGTTAGAAGTCTTTTTCCTTATCTTAGAGCTAGTGGAACTACTCCTGAAGGATTATGTTTCGAAGCTATTCTTAGTGATATTGTTCCTACTTCTAAAGATAAAGATTCTTACTTCTTAAACTTTTCTGATGGGATGCCAATGTTTGGTAATAATGATATTGATTATCATCATGATACTGCAATCAATCACACCAGAAAAATGGTTGATGAAATTCGTTATATGGGTGTTCATGTTATGAGTTATTTCATTGGAGATTCATATGATAGAAGTCAAGCCACTGGTACTTTTAAAAGAATGTATGGTAGTGATGCTGAATTTATTGATGTAACTTCTGTTCTTTCTGTTGCGAAAACAATGAATAAAAAATTCTTAGAAAAGTAATGGGTACTATATTTCAAGATAGTATAAGTGAGTTAAAAATTAAATTAACAACTGATTTAGCTGAAGTCATGGCGATGGAAAATACTGAACCAGTGTGGTATAAAGAAAAATATTTATTCAAGAAAAAACATGGAAGAAAACGTTTTGCAAAGTCTGGAATACCCACCAAGACAATAGGACTATATAGTATTATTTATAAACCTACTGGAAAAACTTTATATATTGGTCGTAGTAAAGATGTGAGTAATAGACTTGGAAGACATAGGTTAATTTTTGTTAATAAAGGTAAAGATAAAAAAAATCCAGGTGGAACGACAAATCCATCTGCAGTTGG
>Ga0066831_10000231_pt1 | contig 13257 bp, 7 predicted proteins | sample ETNtaG_FD_66436 | JGI IMG/M metagenome (GOLD analysis project Ga0066831, IMG submission 66436) | Marine microbial and viral communities from oxygen minimum zone, Eastern Pacific Ocean - ETNP201306PF49B | ecosystem: Environmental > Aquatic > Marine > Oceanic | place: Pacific Ocean: Eastern... | reverse complement strand
AGCCAATCGTTATTTGGACTTAAAACACAACTCCAATTTGGAAGAACAACTATTACAGGTATTTTATCTCAACAGAAAAGTACAAAATCTGAGATTGAAGTCAGTGGAGGAGCTCAACAATCAGAATTTGATGTTTATGCAGATCAGTATGAAGCAAATAAACACTACTTTTTAGCACATTATTTTAAGGATCAATATGACGCTGCTCTTGCGAATTTGCCTTTCATCAATTCCGGAATAAATATCACAAAGATTGAAGTTTGGGTGACAAATAAAACAGGAACAACAAATGAAACTAGAAATATTGTTTCTTTTTTAGATCTAGGGGAAACAAATGGCAATATTTATAATACTACTTTTTCTTCCTCCAATGGCGGGAATTTTCCAGATAACAATGCAGCAAATAATATGTTTGCATCACTTAAAGCAAGTTTTGCTAATGGACTAAGCATTACCGATGCAAATAACACCTCATTATTTCCTTTATTAAATGGCACAGATTTTGAAAAACTAGAAAGAGCAAGGAAATTATCAGAGTCAGAATTTTCTTTTAATAGTCAGCTAGGTTATATTTCATTAAATCAATCTCTAAATAATGATGAGATTTTGGCTGTTGCTTTTCAATATACAATAGGAAGTGAGAATTATCAAGTTGGGGAGTTAAGTACTACAGGCCCTACAGCTCCTGATGCTTTAATCCTAAAATTATTAAAAGGGACAAATTTCACCCCATCCTTACCAAATTGGGATTTAATGATGAAGAATATCTATGCCATTGGTGCCTATCAGATGAGCAGAGATGGGTTTGTCTTAGATGTAGTATATGAAAATACTGAAGAATCAGGTGCTATAACAAATTATTTAACTGAGAAGGATGAAGAAAATATTCATGGAAAACCACTTATTAGATTATTGAATTTAGATAGATTAAATAAGCAGATGGATGCTCAATCAGATGGAGTTTTTGATTTTATAGAAGGTATTACAGCAAAATCATCTAATGGCAGGATTATCTTTCCTGTTAGAGAGCCTTTTGGAAATTATTTAGTTAATCAGTTCTCTGATTTGACAACTGCAGAAAAATATTCCTATCAGATTTTGTATGATTCTACTCTAACAGTAGCACAACAATTCCCTGAGAAAAATAAATTCAGATTAAAAGGAACTTACGAATCTTCATCAGGGGCCGAGATTAGATTGAACGCTATGAATGTCCCAGCAGGCTCAGTTACTGTAACTGCTGGTTCGCAAAAGTTAGTAGAGAATCAAGATTATACTGTAGATTACATGCTTGGGCGTGTAACAATTATTAATGATGGTATACTAAGTTCGGGAGTGCCGATAAAAATTTCCTTGGAGAATAATGCTATGTTTGGTATTCAGAATAAGACATTAATTGGAATACACGCCGATCATGAGATTAATAAAGACTTCTTGATAGGAGCTACAATGCTTAGATTAAGTGAACGACCTTATACTCAAAAAATTAATTCAGGACAAGAACCAATTTCAAATACAATTTGGGGCTTAGATGCAAACTATCAAACTGAAGTCCCTTGGATTACAACAGCGATTGACAAATTACCTTTTATTGAGACAAAAGCAAAATCTAGATTTATTGTTACTGGAGAATTTGCTCATCTTATACCGGGACATCATAGAGCAGTTGGAGAGGAAGGGATTGCATACATTGATGATTTTGAAGCTAGTAGAACATCTATTGATATAAAGAATATGGGAACTTGGAAATTAGCAAGTATACCTCAAGGACAAGAAGGTTTGTTTGAGGATGCTAATCAAAATAATGATTTAATTCTAGGATTTAAAAGAGCTAAATTGGCCTGGTATACCATCGACCCGTTATTTTTCAGAAGCACTTCAATCACTCCTTCAAATGTCAATAAAATTTTAAATCTTGCTAATGGAAACACTATACAGCAACAATCTTATCATTATGCTCGTGAGGTCTTAGAAACAGAAGTTTTTCCAAATAAAGATCCTAATTTAGGAAGTCAGATAACAAATTTATCAGTATTAGATATCGCATATTATCCTGAAGAAAGAGGACCGTATAATTATACAATTAATGGAATTAGCACTGAAGGCAAATTGACAAATCCAGTTTCTAGCTGGGGAGGCATGATGCGAAAGTTAGAAACAAATGATTTTGAAGCTGCAAATATTGAGTTTGTAGAGTTTTGGATGATGGACCCTTTTAATGAAGATGATGGTTTGATTAACCATTCTGGAGGCGATATGTACATTCAACTTGGTAACGTGTCGGAAGATATTTTAAAAGATGGCTATAAAAGTTTTGAGAATGGACTGCCAACTTCATCAACTGTTGAAGATGTTGATACAACAGTATGGGGGAGAGTGCCAACAAACTTTTCTATTGTTGAGGCTTTTGACAATGACCCTACATCAAGAGAGTATCAAGATGTTGGCCTTGATGGATTAAGCACATTAGATGAGAAATTATTTTTTGATTCAGCTTATATTCAACCATTACTTTCTATCTATGGCGCTACTTCCTCTGCTTATAATAATGCAATAAATGATCCTTCTAATGATAACTTTCATTATTTTAGAGGTAGTGATTTTGATAGTCAATCAACATCAATCTTAGATCGATACAAGGACTTCAACAATATGGAAGGGAACTCAGTTACTACTGAGAATTCACCAGAGAGTTATCCTACTGCTGCATCATCACAGCCTAACACTGAAGATTTGAATGGAGATCATACTTTAAGTGAAACAGAAAGCTATTTTCAATATAAAGTTAGGCTTCAACCTGATGAAATGATTGTTGGACAGAATTATATTTCAGATATACTAGAAACATCAGTGAAAACGGAAAATGGAGCGAATAGGACTATTAAGTGGTATCAGTTTAGAGTTCCTATTTATCAGCCAGATAAGACTATTGGTAGTATTAGTGATTTCAAATCTATTAGATTTATGCGATTAGTCCTTACTGATTTTAGTCAGTCAATTATTTGTCGTTTTGCAACATTTGACCTAATAAGAGGAGAATGGAGAAGGTATAATTTCACACTTGAAGAGCCTGGAGAATATATTCCTATTGATGATGAAGACGCTACGACTTTCGATGTTTCAGCTGTAAATATTGAAGAAAATGGAAATAGAAGCCCTATAAAGTATGTTTTGCCGCCTGGTATTGAGCAAGAACTTGATAATACAACTACTACACAAAGGCAGCAAAATGAACAATCTTTAGTGTTAAAGGTTTGTGATTTAAAAGATGGAGATTCTAGAGCAACATATAAAACATCAGATCTTGATCTGAGAACTTATAAGAGAATTAAAATGTTTGTGCATGCAGAAGGAGAAGAAGATAATTTAAATGATGGGGATTTATCTTGCTTCTTAAGATTAGGAACAGATTTCACTACTAATTATTATGAGTATGAGATTTCATTAAAACCTACTGCACATGGTGCAACTAGTCCAAATGAAATCTGGCCATCACAAAATGAGATTGATATTGCTTTTGAAATTTTTCAAAAAGCAAAACAAGATAGGAATTATAATAATTTTGATGTATCATCCCCTTATATAAGATATACTAGTGGAGGAAAGGTTACGGTTTTAGGAAATCCAAATTTGGCACAAGTCAAAACCCTTATGATTGGCGTAAGGAATCCTAAGAAAAAATCTATGGAAGATTCTGATGATGGCTTGTTAAAGTGTGGACAGATCTGGGTAAACGAGCTAAGGCTTACTGAATTTAATGAGCAAGGTGGCTGGGGTGCAAATAGCAGGGTAACAGCTAGGCTGGCTGACTTTGGTAATATTACTTTATCAGGAAATATGAGTACCATAGGTTTTGGGAGCATTGAGAAGAAAGTGAATGAACGTCAAAAATACAATGCTTATCAGTATGATTTTTCGTCAACATTTAATTTAGGTAAATTTTTTCCAGAGGATTTTGGATTAAAAGTCCCAATGTATATTGGCAGATCCCAATCTATACAAAATCCTCAATATAATCCTCTTGACCCTGATATTCTTTTAGCATCATCATTGAAAAATTTAGATAGTAAGCTAGAGAAAGATTCATTAAAAAATATTGTTCAAGATTACGTCCAAAGGAAGAGCATTAATTTTACAAATGTGAGAAAGACGAAAATCCAGAAAAAAGGAGAAAAACCTAAAAGAAAGAAAGTATATGATATAGAGAATTTCACAATTTCATATTCAAAAAATGAAACTTTTATAAGAAATATAAATACCGAATATAACAGGACTGTAAACTATAGAGGAGCCTTAACTTATAATTACAATACTCAGCCTAAAAATATTAAACCGTTTGCTAAAATTAAGTTTCCAAAATCCGCCTATTTTAATTTGATAAGGGACTTTAATTTTAATACGATGCCAAAGTCATTTTCTTTTAGAACAGATATAGACAGGAATTATAATGAAACAAAGCTGCGGAATCTGAGTAATTCTAATATGATTATTTTCCCCACATATAATAAGTTTTTTAGCTGGAATAGATCTTACGAATTAAAGTATGATTTGATGCGCACATTAAAATTAGATTTTGCCGTAAATCAACAAGCAAATATTGATGAGCCAGCAGGAAAGCTTGATAAATCAGATCCTTTTTACAGAGAAAAAATGGACACTATTTGGAGTAATGTTTGGGATTTTGGTAGAGCAACGAATTATCATCAGACTTTTGGAGCAAATTATCAAGTACCCTTAAATAAGATTCCTCTTTTAAATTTTGTTTCACTAAATACTAGGTATACTGCTAGCTATGATTGGACAGCCGCTTTGCCAGCTATTTCATCTTTAGGAAATACCATTCAAAACTCTAATTCTAAACAATATAATGGACAAATTAACCTTACATCATTATATAATAAGGTTCCATATTTCAAGAAACTAAATCAAGGAAGTAGTAGAAGAAATAGTGTTAGAAATCGAAAAGAACAAGAAGATGAAGAAGGCAAAAAGAAGTTTGAATTTTTAAAACATATTGTTCGTTTCGGATTGGGAGTAAGAAATATAGCAATTAATTATTCTGCGAATGAAGGTACCTTTCTGCCAGGCTATCTTAGTCAATCAAAAGTATTAGGGCAGGATTGGGATAAATTATCACCAGGACTACCCTTTGCGTTTGGAAGTCAAAAAGATATTAGATTAACAGCAGGAAGAAATGGTTGGCTATCACAAAGCACAGCACTTAATACAATGTATAAAACAAATTCATCAGAGAATTTAACTTTAAGAAGTACTTTCGAGCCAATCAAGCAATTGAAGATAGACCTAACTGCTAATAAAACAACATCTACTAATAATACTGAATACTTTAGATGGGATAATGATATTGATGATTTTAATTCTTTTAGCCCAATAGAATCAGGAAGCTTTAGTATATCATTTATTTCATGGGCAACTGCTTTTAGAGGAGATAATGATGACAATGAATCTGAAACATTCAACATTTTCAGAGATAACAGGTTGATTATTGCAAAGCAATTAGCAGAAAAAAACCCTAATTTTAATGGAGGTATTGACCCTGTCACGGGTTATCCTACAGAATATATCACTTATTCTGGAGATACAGTTCCTACATTAGTTGGTGGTTATGGCCCAACCTCGCAAGAGGTTATGATTCCTGCATTCCTAGCTGCTTATAGCGGTAGAAACCCTTCTAATTCAAAATTAACTGCTTTCCCATCTATTCCTTTGCCAAATTGGAGAGTTACATATGATGGCTTCATGCGAATTCCCTATATAAAAAAGAGATTTAAACAGTTTACAGTTGGCCATGCTTACAGATCCACTTATGTTCTTGGTTCATATCAATCAAATGTTAATTATGTGAATGGTGATGAGCTAAATATAAATAATATGAGTTATCATGTTGCTCGTGAAATTTCACAGGTTACAATTAATGAACAGTTTAGCCCGCTTTTTAAAATAGATATGACTTGGAAAAACAGTCTTCTAACAAGAATTGAGTTTAAGAAATCAAGAGTTTTAGCTTTGTCTTTAGCAAATAACCAGTTAACAGAAACTGGTTCTCAAGAATTTGTATTTGGAGTTGGCTATCGTATTCAAGATGTTGAGTTTAAAATGCTTTCAGGTGGCAGAGGCAAAAAGATATCTAGTGATTTGGATTTGAAATTGGATTTTAATTTGATGAATAATAAAACAGTTATCAGGAAAGTAATTGAAGATGTCGAACAAATAACTATGGGGCAACAACTAATCAAAATTAAATTTTCAGCTGATTATGTGGTAAATCAGAGATTAAATCTTAAAGTTTTTTATGACAGGGCAATTACCAATCCTTTTATTTCGACAACCTTCCCAAGTTCTATTACAAATGTAGGATTTAGTTTAAGATTTACCTTGGCCGGATAATTTTGTTGACTAATAAAAAAATGTATTTTTGACAAAAATTAAAATTAGATGGAATTTCCAAGGGAATTAAAATATAGTAAAGATCATGAATGGCTGAAGGTTGACGGAAAGACTGCTTGTATTGGAATAACGTCATTTGCACAATTAGAGTTAGGAGATATTGTTTTTGTTGACATTGATACTAAAGGAGAGACGCTGGAGAAAGAAGAAGTTTTTGGCTCCATTGAGGCAGTAAAGACAGTATCAGATTTATTTATGCCAATAAGCGGTGAGGTTTTAGCGTTTAATGACAAACTAGAAGATTCTCCAGAATTGATTAATTCAGACCCATATGGAGATGGGTGGATTATTAAAATTTCAGTTTCTGATATTGCAGAGTTAGATTCTCTTTTAGATGCTGATAGCTATAAAGAATTAGTAGTTTAAAAAATAATATATGGAACCAAAAAAGAATCCTGAAATAAGTTTAGAAAAGAAGAAGGGGCTCTTCTTTCAGATAGGGCTAATTATCACCCTTATAATTGTGCTTGGGGCTTTTGAATGGAGAAGTTATGAAAAGGTGGATTATAATTTGGGTCAATTAAATCTTGATGATTTGGAAGAAGAAATAATCCCTATTACTAAACAGGAGGTCAAACCACCTCCCCCGCCTCCTCCTCCTGAGGTTATTGAGATTGTTGAGGATGAAGTTGAAATTGAGGAGGAGTTAGAGATTGAGGATACTGAATCTGATGAAGATATAGCAATTGAGATTGAAGAAGATTCTGACGATGAATTTTTTATGGTTGTAGAGAATATGCCAGAATTCCCTGGAGGAGATTTGGGTCTTATGAAGTACATTCAGAAGAATGTAAAGTACCCTCCGATTGCTAAGGAATATAATATTACAGGAAAAGTTTATGTAAGTTTTATTGTCGACAAATCTGGTTCCGTCACCAATGCTAAAATTGTAAGAGGAGTAGATAAGAATCTAGATGCAGAGGCTCTTAGAGTTGTAAAATCATTACCTAAATATAAGCCTGGGAAACAGAGAGGCAAGCCTGTTAGGGTCATGTTTACTATCCCAATTAACTTTACGCTTAATTAATTATAGTGCTAAATGGGATAATAAAGGGTTCTTTTGCTTTTCTTAGTTTCTAGTTATTAGAACCACACATATCTTCAGGCTTAACCCATTTATCAAATTCATCTGCAGTTAGGTATCCTAAATTAACACTTTCTTCTTTTAGAGTTGTTCCATTTTCATGTGCAGTCTTTGCAATTTTAGCAGACTTTTCATATCCAATTCTAGTATTTAGTGCAGTAACCAGCATTAAAGAATTGTCCAAGTTCTTTTTTAGATTAATATAATTTGGGGTTATTCCACTTACACAATTAGCCTCAAAAGATATGCATGCACTTCCTATTAGTCTTGCTGATTGTAAGAAGTTGGCAGCCATTATTGGCTTAAATACGTTTAATTCGTAATGTCCTTGCATGCCTCCAGCTGCTATTGATACATCATTTCCAATAACTTGTGCGCAAACCATTGTTATAGCCTCACACTGTGTAGGGTTTATTTTTCCAGGCATAATAGAAGATCCAGGTTCGTTTGAGGGGATAATGATTTCACCAATTCCACTTCTCGGTCCTGAGGATAACATTCGTATATCATTAGCAATTTTATTTAAAGAAACTGCCAATTGTTTTAAAGCTCCATGACTCTCTACTATTGCATCATGTGCAGCAATTGCTTCAAATTTATTTTCTGCTGTCTTAAAAGGAATTTTTGTTAGCTCAGAAATATATTTTGTTACTAACTCAGTATATCCTTTAGGAGTATTAATCCCTGTGCCAACTGCAGTCCCTCCAAGTGCTAGTTCTGACAAATGGACCAAAGTGCTCTTTAGAGCTTTTAATCCATGGTCTAATTGAGAAACATAACCGGAAAATACTTGACCTAACGTTAGTGGGGTTGCATCCATTAAATGCGTTCTTCCAATCTTTACTACGCTCATAAAGTCTTTCGATTTTGAATCAATTGTAGTTTTCAACTTTTCCAAACCAGGTATTGTTGTTTCGATAATCATTTTATAAGCTGCAATATGCATTCCTGTTGGGAAGGCATCATTTGAACTTTGTGATTTGTTTACATCATCATTGGGATGAATTATTTTTGTAACATCTTCTAAAGTTCCTCCATTAATTACATGGGCTCTATTGGCAATTACTTCATTTACATTCATATTACTTTGTGTGCCACTTCCAGTTTGCCAAATTACTAAAGGAAATTGATCATCATGCTTTCCTTCTAAGATTTCATCACAAACTTTTAGTATTAGATCTCTTTTTTCTGACGAAAGAACTCCTAAATCACAATTGGTATTAGCTGCTGCTTTTTTTAAATAAGCAAACCCATAAATAATCTCTAGAGGCATACTTGCCTCATCACCAATTTTAAAGTTTTCTCTACTTCTTTGTGTCTGAGCTCCCCAGTATTTATCTGAGGGAACTTTTACTTCTCCTAGAGTATCTTTTTCTATTCTGTATTTCATCTTAAAAAGTTTTGATTTTCCTATTTCTTATTGTTAATTTGTGCAAAATTACTAATTATGAAGTTTTTAGGCTTTTTAATCTTTGTTTTTGTTTTTCTAATGGCTTTTTGGTGTCTCTTTTTCCTTGCAAGTGTTGTGCCTTATTTTATTTTTGTTTGGTTTAAGGAGGGAAAGTTAGATGATGATCAAATCCCTAATTAAATAATTCTATTATATTCTCTGGAGGCCTTCCTATTCGCCCTTTTTTATTATTTGTCACAATTGGTCTTTCCATTAATTTTGGATGATTAACTATTGCATTAATTATTTCATCGTCATTTATCTCTTTATCTTCATAATTATTTCTCCAAATTGATTCTTGATTTCTTATAAGCTCAATTGGTTTTATATTTAATTTTGATAAAATTAGCTTTATTTCTTTAAATGAAAGAGGATTTTTAAGGTATTCAATAATCTCAAAATCTGCAACCTTGCTCTTAATTAAAGCTAGTGCCTGTCTGCTTTTGCTACACTTGGGGTTATGATATATCTTTATCTCCATTATTTTTGACCGAATTCCATTAAATATGATTTAATAAAAGGGGTTATCTCTCCATCTAGAACAGCATCAGCATTTGAACTCTCATGATTTGTCCGCAGATCTTTCACCATTTTATATGGGTGCAAGACATAATTCCTTATTTGAGACCCCCATTCTATCTTTTTCTTAGTCACATTAAGCTTATTCTTTTCTTCTTGTATTTTTCTTATTTCTAGTTCATAAAGTTGTGATTTTAATAGCTGAATTGCCTTTGTTTTATTTTCTAGTTGAGATCTTGATTCAGAGTTTTCGATGGTAATACCTGTCGGGGCATGCTTTAGTCGAACTGCAGATTCAGTTTTATTTACACCTTGCCCTCCAGCACCACTGGCTCTAAAAGTGTCCCAGCTTATTTCAGAAGGATCAATAATTATTTCAATACTATCATCAGCTAAAGGATAGACAAATACTGAGGCAAATGAGGTGTGTCGTTTTGCATTGGAATCAAATGGAGATATTCTAACTAATCTATGCACTCCAGTTTCACTTTTTAAATGTCCAAAAGGAAAATTTCCTTCAAATTCTAATGTGATTGATTTGATTCCAACTGGCTCAGCTTTCTGTAGATCTAAGGTCTTTATGTTATAGCCATTTTTTTCACCCCACATCAAATACATTCGCATTATCATTTCTGCCCAGTCTTGACTCTCAGTGCCTCCGGCACCTGGTGTTATCATCATAATTGCGGATAAATTATCTTCTTCAGCACTTAGCATATTTTTAAATTCCAAATCTTCAAGCGATATAATTGTAGCTTTTAATTGCGATTTAATCTCACTTTCTTCTGCGTTAAGTTCAAGTAGTATTTGAAGTTCATCTATATTGTTTTCAACTAGCGTATAAGCATTTAGCCATATTTTAAGAGAGTTTATTTTTTTTAAAATTATTTGTGCTTCCTTTGGGCTCTCCCAAAAATCAATTGATTGTGTTGTCTTCTCAAGAGCATCTGCATCTGTCTTTTTATTTGAGATGTTAAGGAACTTATGTAATTGATCCCTTCTAGATAATAAAGTTTGTAAATGCTCTTTTGTTATCATATTGCAAAAATACTTATTCTTTTATCCATTTATTTTATTCCAAACCAAATTACTTTCATAACCTTTAGTTATTAAAAATGTAGCTATTTTTTTATTTTTCATGAAGATATTTCTTTCTTCCAGCAGGCTATTTTTTTTCTTTTGATATTGTTTTTCTAATTCTTTCTCATATTCAGAATCCTTAATTTCTTCTAGGCCTTTAGTGATGCATATCGCCGAAATGTATTTTTTTTTCAACTCGTTAGTTATTTTTACTTTTCCCCATTTCTTTATTTTGAATTTTCCCCTGCAAAATGATCGTGAATATCGCTCTTCATCTATATGCTTTTCTTCAATAAGTAGCTGCATGATATGATCTTGTGATATTTTAAGTAGTCCCCATTCTTGCATTTTTTGTTTTACATCCCATTGGCATTTGTCTTGTAGGGCACAATAGATTCTTAGTCTTTCAATAGCAATTTTAATATCATAAATTTTTTTCTTGCGCATCACTCAAAAATACAATTTATCAATTTAAATATTACTTTTGCTGGCGTGAAAAATAAACAAACGGTTTTTCTCCTTTTTCTATCTAATATTATTTCCGGTATTGCTCAGGGGATTAGTATGATTGCTATACCTTGGTATTTTGTAAAAATTGTTTCTCGTCCTGAAGTTTTTGCAAATTCATATTTATTGATTACTTTCTTGACTCTTTTTTGGGGGCTATATGCAGGCACATTAATTGATAGGTATTCTAGAAAGAAATTGTTTGTAATTATTAATATTGTTTGTGGGGTATTAATTGGAGCTATTGCTTTTTATGGTCATTATAATAGTTCTCTACCTGATTTTCTTGTAATTCTTGTTTTTGGCATTACTATTTTCAACTATAATGTTCATTATCCTAATTTGTATGCTTTTGGACAAGAGATTACAGAGCCTAAAAATTATGGCAAACTTAATTCATATATTGAAGTTCAAGGTCAAGTCACTTCAGTTTTAGCAGGTGCTTTTGCTGCTATATTACTTACAGGAACTAATAATAATCTTCTTGATATAGGTGGCCTTATCTTTGTTTTGCCAATTAATATTGAGGCATGGGATATATATGAAATTTTCCTATTGGATGCAGTAACTTATGTTGCGGTGATATTTATATTTATGTTGATGAGATATACCCCGATAGCAAAGGAAAAGATACATATAGAAGGACTTTTTGATAGATTGCAAGGGGGCTTTCGGTACTTAAGAGATCATCCAATTATTTTTGTATTTGGATTAGCATCTTATATGCTTTTTGCATTTACATTGGTTGAAATCCATGTGGTTTTGCCTTTATATGTGAAGAATTTTCTTGGTATGGGAGGAAATGTTTTTGCTTCTGCTGAGATCTATTATTCATTTGGAGCTATATTTTCTGGGCTATTAATTTTAAGATTATTTAAGCAATTGAATACTGTAATAGGGGTAATAATCCTAATGCTAGTTGTTGCATGTGCGTTTTATCTTATGTTTACATATAAGATTTTATGGATCTTCTTTTTAGGTAATTTTTTGTTAGGAATCACTAATGCCGGCGTTCGGATATTAAGGACTACCTATATTTTTAATCATGTTCCTAACAATTTAATTGGAAGAACAGGCTCAGTTTTCAATACATTAAATATTGTTGTGCGGATGCTATTAATAGGACTGTTTACCTTCTCATTTTTTCATATAGGAGATAATATTAGATTTGGCTATTTAGTTGGGGTTTTAATGATGTTATTAGCTGTTATATCATTAATAATATGGTATAAAAGAATAGTGACTGCTGAGAGAAAATAGCCTATTTTACTACTGAGTATTCTAGAAGGTGAAGTCTTTCATCTCCGGTAACAAGTATTTGTCTGTTAAATTTTCTACTCCATTCTTTACTTATAGATGATGAAAACCAGCCCTCTTTTTTATTAATGTAAGAAGCTACAAATGGATGTGTGGAGATGTGAACCATCCCTTTATTAATTTCACTTAGGTTATGGATTTTTGTTTCTATTTGATCAATTAATAGTAGGCTAGAATCAATCTTGCCATTTCCAGAACACATCGGGCAATTTTCCTGAGTATCAATATTCATTTCAGGCTTAACTCTTTGTCTGGTAATCTGTATTAAACCAAATTTTGTAGGAGGAAGCACATTGTGTTTTGCTTTGTCTGTGCTCATTGCTTCTTTCAGTTTTTCTGTTAGGAGTTTCCTGTTCTTCTCTTTCTTCATGTCAATAAAGTCAACAACAATTATACCTCCCATATCTCTAAGACGCAACTGTCTTGCAACTTCTGCAGCAGCTTCAAGATTTACAGTAAGAGCATTCTCTTCTTGGTCTTTTTTAGCATCTACTTTTTTACCACTATTTACGTCGATAACATGTAAAGCTTCAGTATGCTCAATCACAAGATAGGTCCCTTTTTTCATATTTACATTTTTACCAAAGGCTCCTTTTATTTGTTTGGTAACATTAAATTCTTGAAAGATCTGAGTGTCTTTCTTGTGCAATTTTACAATCTTTTCTTTATCAGGAGCTATTCTAGAAATATATTCTTTTAGTTCTATCTGTAATTCAGTATTATTAACATAGATGCTGTTAAATTTTGCATTTAATAAATCTCTAAGTATTACCGACGCTTTGTTTAGTTCTCCATAGATTCTAGTATTTGGCTTGGCATCCTTTAGTTTTTT
>Ga0066831_10000230_pt1 | contig 13375 bp, 10 predicted proteins | sample ETNtaG_FD_66436 | JGI IMG/M metagenome (GOLD analysis project Ga0066831, IMG submission 66436) | Marine microbial and viral communities from oxygen minimum zone, Eastern Pacific Ocean - ETNP201306PF49B | ecosystem: Environmental > Aquatic > Marine > Oceanic | place: Pacific Ocean: Eastern... | reverse complement strand
GGCGAAAAAGTGTGACCAAAGGTGTGACCGAGAAAACACTCAAAAATTAAGTCATTGGTAATCAACAGGTTAGAGACTCCTGTAATGAAACACATACTAATCACAACAATCGCAGCCTTGGTGCTGGTGGTGTGTGTGTCTCGAATGCAGTCGCCAGTCGGATCAATACACAATGCTGCTAAAATTGGAAACATTAGGGCTGTGAAACAACATTTGGTCGCTGGAGTGGATGTAAATGATAAAGATGCTAATAAAATGACCGCTCTGCATTGGGCTGCCATGAAAGGGCAAAAGAAAGTTGTTGCGTTGCTTATTGTCGAAGGCGCGAATTTAAATGCTAAAACAAGTAAAAACCTCACTCCTTTGAATCTTGCTGACAATAACTTTGAAAATGAAATTGCGGAACTCCTTATTGCTAATGGAGCATCAGAATTTGTCTACTAATCAATGAAATGAAACACCTACTACTCACAACAATCGCAGCCGTACTGGTTGTGGGGTGTAAGATGATAGCGTCTCCACAAATTGCTGTTTCAAAAAAAGCAGAACCTGTTTCAGGGCAACGTGTTCAATCGAATTCAGACCTCAATGGCAGGCAGCACGATCACACATCCCTGGATGATTTCAACCTGAGTTTGTTGCCTTATCAATCCAAGCTCACAATTGAGAGATTAATCCGGCGAAAATTAATCAGTGGACATAGAAGTGCTTTTAATAATATTCATCAACGTTCGAAGGAATTCGGCATAATCGAAGTATTAGAGCTTTTGACAGTGAAAGACCGAGCACATTTTCTGCGAATTTACGATAGCGGTACCGATAAAAATACGATCAACCGACTTCTTGCTTCGGAGTTTAAGCACGTAGGTCCTAGAAGAAGGGTAACGGCACTGATTAAAGAAGCACGTGCTACTCCGATAGAAGGTGAGAGACTCATTATCAGCGATTTTGACAACACTCTCAAACCGACTAAGGACCCAATAGTTGGTGGCGATGTCTATCCGGGAACCGTCAAATTGTTAAAGGCACTCGATCAGAAATACCAAGGAGATGTTCATATAGTCACAGCTCGACCCGTTTTGGGTCGTGGACCACTTAAATCGACTAAGATTACTTATAACAGCGTTTCTACTGGCAATCTTGCCGGTGCATTTGGCTACTTGGTGGGTTTGTATAATCCTATCGCAGAACGCAAGGTAGAAAATATTCGTAAGCTTTTGACTCGAAATCCGGATACCAAGGTTATCCTCATTGGTGATGATGGGGAAGCTGACGCGAGCGTCTACCTGAGGATTATCAGAGAATATCATGATAGAGTGGAAGCAGCACTCATTCATAAAGTTCTTGGCAAACAACTCCCAGAAGCATTTTCTTCGAGTCCAAAAGTGATAATTTATGAAAACTTTGAAGAAGCGGCCTCACAACTTCACGCAAAAGGCATTATCACTAGCTTCCAAATGGAAGAAATTGCTCAAGAATTTTAAGACTTTTCTTAGTAGCTGGTATCAGTATGGTTTCAGCTTGAACACTAAAAGCTCAAAGGCAAAATAAACGGTGCAAAAAGCGACGTTGATCAAGGCTGGAATGATTGACCTAGCCAAGCGAACGGAGAAACTGACAGTAGTTTTGATGACAAATTTCAGATGGATTTTAATGGCTATGTTTCTTTGGCCGTTTAGCCAAGCGCTGGCAGAAGAACGAGTTCAGGGCCGACGTTCGCTCGTGCTGGAAAATGACAAAGCACGCCTGGTATTGGATATTGCCGGCGGTTCGATTCCTGAGTTTCGCTTTAATGACTCCGAACTTAACCCGCTTAACTGGGGCCGCCGCAACCCGGGCGATCAGCCCGGCTCGATGGGCCACTTTCTCTGTTGCGACCGTTGGGGACCCCCGTCTGATGCCGAAGGAAAAAACGGCATGCCCTATCACGGCGAATCCGCAAAAGTTGTTTGGAATGTATTGCAGGATGCCGAGACAACAGCTGCTGGCATTCACGCCCGTATGGCAGCGGATTTGCCGCTGGCAGGGATGGCAGTTGATCGCTCCGTCACTTTGGCCGCGTCCTCGCCGTTTTTTGTTGTCAGCGAGACGATCACGAATAACAACAAACTCGGTCGCATTTTCAATATTGTACAACATCCGACTATTGGCCCGCCGTTCCTCGAAGAGAATTGCGTAGTCGATTCCAACGGCCGCCGCGGGTTTGCGCAGGGCGGCTTGATGCCAAATCCGGAGCAGCTGGAGTTTCTTTGGCCAAGCGCGATTACAAAGGATGGCAAACGGGTTTTAATGCGCCGAATGACCGATAGTGAAGAACCAAGCGTCACCTCGTTCGTGATCGACGAAGACCTAGGCTGGGCGGTCGCCAGCAACGGAAAAAGGGGATTGCTGTTCGGTTACGTCTGGAAGCGGAGCGACTACCCGTGGTTCAATCATTGGTGGAAGTTAAAGGATGGTAAACCACATGCGCGCGGGTTGGAGTTTGGCTCTACTGGATTGCATCAGCCATTTCCGGTGTTGGTAAAGAAGAGGGAAATTTTCGGTCAACAATTGTTCGAACATCTCGATGCGGGCAAGAATACCACCAAGAGCTATGCCTGTTTTTTAGCGAAGATACCGGACGACTTTGCGGGTGTTAGCAAGGTGGTTATCGACGGTGAATTGCTGGTGATTGCCGAGCGAGTGGGGAAGCGACCTCGCACGATTAAAATTGCCACCGGTGGTTTAATTCGGTAGTGCCCGCCTAGACGTAAAGAACAAATGAAGAAATCAAAGGCATTCCTATCTGTAACCTCTATTTTCGCAATATTTGTTGCCCGTTTTGATGCGGCAGAGTCTCGACCTAATATTCTTTTCTGCATCTCCGACGATCAGTCTTATGCGCATGCGGGAGCCAACGGAGATCCGGTCGTGAAGACGCCAGGCTTTGATCGTGTCGCACGCGAAGGGTTGCGATTTATTCATGCGTTTTGTGATGCCCCGACCTGTGGCCCTTCGCGGAGCGCGATTCTCACAGGACAACCGATTTGGCGATTGGAAGAGGCGGGCAACATTCATAGTACTTTGCCGGCGAAGTTTGCTACTTACACCAAGCTACTTGAGGATGCTGGTTACGCGATCGGTTTTACCGGTAAAGGGTGGAGCCCGGGGCGGCTTGAGGCAGGTGGCCGAACGGCCAATCCAGCCGGTCCGCGGTTCGAAGGCAAGAAATTGAAGGCTCCCTTCAAAGGCATAACAAAAAAAGACTATGCGGCAAACTTTGACGGCTTTCTCGCACAAGTGTCTGAGGATCAACCATTCTGTTTCTGGCTGGGGACGCACGAACCGCACAGAGGTTTCGAGAATGGCGCGGGGCGACGAACCGGAAAAGATCCTGCCAAGGTCGTAGTGCCGCCGATCTTTCCCGATCATCCGATTGTGAGAAATGACATTCTCGATTACTACGTGGAGATTGAGCATTTCGATCGTATGGTCACCCGAGCGATCAAAACCTTGGAAGCAGTCGGCCAACTTGAGAACACCATTGTGGTGGTCACCAGCGATCACGGCATGCCGTTTCCGCGAGCTAAGGCGAGTCTGTACGATGACGGTGCCCGTGTGCCGTTGGCGATTCGTTGGTCCAAGGGTATTCGGAACTCAGGCCGCGTTGTGAATTCGTTCGTGAATCTCAGCGATCTTGCCCCTACTTTTCTGGAAGCAGCCAGCTTGCGACCACCACAAATGATGACCGCTATTAGCTTAATGGATGTGTTTGCGAACAAACTGAAGGCAGATCGTGCGAGTGCTTACATTGCGATGGAGCGCCACGATGGTTGTCGCAAAGGTGGCAAGGGCTTTCCGTGCCGGGCGATTCGGACGAAAGATTTTTTATACGTCAAAAACCATGAGCCCGACCGCTGGCCGGCGGGTAATCCGGATCGCGAGTTCTGTGCTCGCTACATCCCGTTTGGCGAGGTTGACTCCTCGCCGACCAAGACATTGATCATGGACAACAAAGACAAGTCAGCTTTCAAGCACTTTTATGATTTGGCTTTTGCCAAGCGACCCGGCGAAGAACTCTATTCGATCAAGAGCGATCCCGGTCAACTCGTCAACTTGGCCGGGAATCCCGAGTTTGCCGATATGCAAAAGAAGATGCGGTCGCGACTGCAGAAACATTTAATCAAAACCAAGGATCCTCGGGCCCTTGGTCTGGATGCGCCTTGGGACTACTATCCGTATTATGGCTTGCGCCGGAATAAAAACTGGGCGGTCGATCTGAAGCCTTCTTCAAAGAACTAATCTTTTTTCCGACCAATGAAACACCTCCCACTCACAACAATCGCAGCCGTGTTGTTGCACACATGGAAAACGGGTAAGGGTTTGTGGGAAATACCCGGCATTGCTAGGATCACGTCACAAGGCAACAGATGAAACTCCACCGATTGTTTATTGGATGTGCTACCGTGGCATTCAGCTTGGCTACTGCTGATGCCCAGCAAGGTAAACCCAATTTCATTGTCGTGTTCTGCGATGATCTTGGCTACGCGGATATCGGTCCTTTTGGTTCCAAGACCCATGCTACCCCTGTTCTGGACAAAATGGCGGAGGAGGGCATGCGGCTTACGGACTTTTACTCGACCTGCTCCGTTTGCACACCGTCACGGTCCAGCTTAATGACTGGATGTTATCCGCGCCGGGTCAACATGCATGTGGATGAAAAGAACCTGTGCGTTCTGTTTCCTGCTGCCAGCAAAGGCCTTAATCCCAGCGAGATCACCATTGCCGAGATACTCAAGAAGCAGGGTTATGCCACCATGTGTATTGGCAAATGGCACCTGGGTGATCACCCCGACTTTATGCCTACCTCTCAGGGCTTCGACCATTACCTTGGTATTCCCTATAGCAACGACATGAATCGCAAGGAGGTGCCGCTACCTTTGGTACGCGACCTGACCGTGGTCGAGGATAGCGTACATCGAGACACAACGATCACTGCTCGCTATACCGCCGAAGCCGAGGGGTTCATCAAGGCAAACAAGGACAATCCCTTCTTCCTTTATCTTCCCCACACCGCGGTGCATGGACCGCTGACTCCAGGTGCAAAGTTTAAGGGTAAAAGCCAGGACGGCCCTTACGGTGACTGGGTGCAGGAGGTAGACTGGTCCATGGGCCAGTTATTCAGGGTGCTGGAGGAAACCGGTATCGATGGCAACACGCTGGTACTGTTCACGTCAGACAACGGGTCGGCGAGAGAGAAACAGGGCAGCAACCTGCCACTGCGTGGTCGAAAGGGTCGTACCGACGAGGGCGGCATGCGGGTTCCATGTATTGTGCGTTGGCCGGGCAAAATTCCAGCAGGCATAAGCAGCGGTGCGCTAACATGCACAATGGATCTGCTACCCACGATGGCACGACTTGCCGGCGGCAAGGCGCCAAGTGACCGTGTTATAGATGGTAAAGACATCTGGCCCATCCTTAGCGGTAAAAACGTGGATGCTGACCCGCGTGATGTTTTTTTTTACTACCAAATGGACCAGTTGCAAGCAGTCCGGTCCGGCGACTGGAAACTGTTCTTGGCGATGAGTTCCAAGAAGCGCAACTGGGGGAAGCCCGAGGGCAGGACCGGGTTTAAACTGTTCAACTTGGCCAAGGACATCCATGAGGACAACAACGTGGCTGCTGCCAACCCTGGGGTGGTGAAACGGTTGATCTCATTTGCCGAGGAAGCCCGGGAGGATCTAGGTGATGTGGATCGCCCAGGAAAAGGCCAGCGCAAGGCCGGCTGGGTGAATAAGCCTTCCCCGCGGTTGCTTAATAAATGAAACTCCTACTCACAACAATCGCAGCCGTGCTTTTGGTGACACTTAGCCAATCGCTTGGTTTTGCTGCTGAATCTTTGCCTTTGCCCAAGGAGACGCCGTGGGACTTGGCAGCACTGAAGGAGGTTCCAGCATTTGAGTGGATAAGGCAAAAGAGAGGGGTGCATTCGATGTTATATGCGGGTGAAAAATATCGTGGTAAACCATCGCGCGTCTTCGCGTACTACGCTTCGCCCAAGACGCTTGGCAAGGGTGGCGATGACAACGTGCCTGGCGTAGTGCTTGTGCACGGAGGTGGAGGCACAGCGTTTGCAAATTGGACAGAGTTATGGGCCAAGCGCGGCTATGCGGCCATTGCTATGGACTTGGCCGGTTGCGGTGAGGGCCGCCAACGACTTCCAGATGGAGGGCCGAACCAGGGTCACACCGAAAAGTTTGGCACGATTGATGAGCCTTTGGAGAACCAGTGGTCATACCATGCGGTGGCCAATGTGGTGCGAGGGCATTCGTTGCTACGCAGCTTCAAGGAAGTGGACGCCGATCGCATCGCGTTGACGGGGATCAGTTGGGGCGGCTATCTCACCTGCATTGTGGCCGGAGTGGACGACCGGTTCACAGTAGCCATGCCGGTTTATGGCTGCGGTTATTTACGTGAAAATAGCGCATGGAAGAAGGAGGAATTCGGCAAGATGACGCAGTCGCAGTCGGACAAATGGCATCGACTCTGGGATCCCTCCCGCTACATTGGCTCTGCGAAAATGCCAGTAATGTTTCTGAACGGCAGCAATGATTTTGCCTATCCGCTGGACAGCTACGCGAAGACTTGTAAGCTGGTACAGAGTGAAAAGAATTATAGCATTCAGCTTCACATGAAGCACGGGCATATATTTGACTTCCCAGAATTCTTTTTGTTTGTGGACCAATACATCCTCAAAGGCACACCTATGCCGTTGGTCGTCCGGCCGATTATTAAGGAGGGTAGTGTTTCCGCGACTGTGAAGTCTTCGACCAAACTCCTTAGTGCCAATCTCCATTACACTAGCGGCCCGCATGAACAAAACGGAAAGCGCCAATGGACTACGGTGCCGCTCATCGTCGACGGCCAACAAATCCACGGAGTAGCTCCTCCTAAGAATACCACAGTGTGGTACATTGATGTGCGTGACGAACGCAAGGCAGTCACGAGTAGTGAGGTGATGGTCGTAACCCAAGGCGGGTGAAGAATTGAAAGCTGACGGGAAATGAAATACGTACTACTCACAACAATCGCAGGCGTGCTGTTGGTGGGGTGTGCCACAACGGTGGAAACCGAGCCAGCCACTTACATGGATGTGAAAGGGGAAGAAAAAGTCGGTAATGACAAGGTTAATACGGTGAGCAAGAAAGATTCATCCACGTCCAACTCTAACTCCGTCGCCGTATCCAGTTCTAACTCTGTCGTCGTAAGTAGTAGTATCAGTTATGTGGACAAGGATCAAAAGACAGGCGAATTGCATTACAAAAACACAAACGGAGAGGCCACACTCAAGGTCATCAATTCAGACGGAAAGGTAGTTTTTGATGGCCCCGTCAATACCAAGGAGCAAAAGTCCAAAGTGCCGACTGAGGCGATGAAATGGTTAGAGAAAGTGAACATCAAGGTTGAGGAGGTGAACATCAAGGTAAAGCCGCCCGCTGTCAACTAAACCAATCCACTCCACCATTTGAAGGAAAATGAAAAAATGCCCACATTGTGATAAAGTTCTAATGGCTTCAATTTTACCTCAATGTTCGTGGTGTGGAGGTGAATTAAAGGAAAATGAGCTGCGTAAGTCTAAAGAGGAGATTCTACAGCGATGGGAAAAAGACAAGAAAGACAATGAGTATCAAAAAAATCTAGATAAACATGGTAAAGAAATAAGAAAAGATTTTGAGAGGGAAGTCGCGCATCTGGTGCAGCATCCAGTTCACCGCCCCCCCCTTCGATGATGTGTCACTTATAGTGATTCCCTTGAGGGAAACGCCAATAGCCTCTGCTTGTTCAAGGTCCACATTTCTGACGCCCTCAAAGGGCTCGTCGACTGCCTCCACCAGCAATACAACCAATCACTGAATCCAACTACTTCAGTGTCTTGTTTACGGGTCAACATATGGTGCAACACGCAGCAACATAGGAATGCTCTTTGCACTTGATTGATTTGGCTCGGACAACTATTTTGCTCCGGAATGAGACGCAGTTGAATCCACTGTTTCAGTAAGCAGGGGAAAACTCCGTTTCACTCGATATATTTGTAGGGTTAAATATACCTGAAACCAAGGCCCATTGAATTCTTTGATCTGAACCAGGATTCATGGTTTTATTTATTATGAAGTTATTTTTATGCGTTCTATGTCTGGCGCCTGTTTCTGGATTGATGGGCGTTGTGGGGGAGGTTGATTTCAATCGGGACGTCCGTCCAATCCTCGCGGATAAATGCTTTGCCTGCCACGGGCCGGACGAGGAAGGGCGCAAGGCGAAACTGAGGCTGGATGACCGGGCGGTGGCGGTGAAGAAGGGTGCGATTATCCCCGGTAAACCGGATGAAAGCGAGGTTGTCCTGCGCATTTTTTCCGATGATCCCGATGAGGTGATGCCGTCTCCTGAGTCCAATGCCACCTTGACTGCCGAACAGAAGGACATCCTCCGCAAGTGGGTTGCCGACGGGGCTGAGTACAGCCTGCATTGGGCCTTTGTTCCCCCGAAGCGCGCCCCAGCGCCCGCCGTCAATGAGGCTTCCTGGCTCCGCAGCGATATCGACCGTTTCATTCTAGGCAGTTTGGAGAGGAACGGATTGAAGCCTTCGCCGGAGGCTGATCGTCACACCTTGGTTCGCCGTGTCTACCTCGACCTGATCGGTTTGCCGCCCACGCCCGAGGAGGCCGACTTCTACGTTAGCGACAAGAGTCCGGAGGCTTACGGCAACCTCGTTGACCGTCTGTTGAAATCTCCTCGATACGGAGAACGTTGGGCCAGAGCTTGGCTCGATCTAGCCCGATACGCCGACACCAACGGTTATGAGAAGGATCGTTCTCGCGCTATTTGGCCTTACCGGGACTGGGTTATCAAGGCGCTCAATGAGGATATGCCCTTCGACCAGTTCACCATCGAGCAAATCGCCGGGGATATGCTCCCGAATCCTACGCCGAGCCAAATCATCGCCACCGGTTTCCATCGAAACACCATGCTCAACGAGGAAGGCGGCATTGATCCGCTTGAGTTTCGATTCCATGCAATGGTCGACCGGGTGGCCACAACCGGTGCAGTCTGGATGGGGCTTGCGACGGTCTGTGGTCAATGCCATTCCCACAAGTACGATCCCTTTTCCCAGACCGACTACTACCGCCTCATGGCGCTCCTCAACAACGCCGACGAACCTGACTACCTTATTCCAGATCCTAAAATCCTCGAACGTCGCAAGGTCGTCGTGGAAGAGATTGCCAGGGAGGAGTCGGTTCTCGAAAAGAAAATACCGCGTTTCGAGGAAAAGTTTGTCAAATGGTTGAGCGAGCAAAGGCCCGCTGCCACCAAATGGCAGGTCATGCGACCCACCTTCATGAAGACCAACCTTCCTCGCCTTGAGGTGCTGGGGGATGGTTCCCTCTTCTCTACCGGGGACATTACAAAGCGGGACACTTTCATTTTGCGTTTTCGTTCTGAAAACCCGGTCACTGCCGTGCGTCTCGAGGTCATGCCCGACGATCGTCTGCCAGCGGGCGGTCCGGGGCGCTGTTACTACGAGGGCCGCAAGGGGGATTTCTTTCTTAGTGAGGTGACGGGCAAAGCCAACGGCAAACCTGTCAAATTTGTAGATCCTTCGCATAGCTTTGGCAAAATCAGCATTGGCAGCGGCAAGGCTCATGCCGCCAATGTTCTTGATGGTGAAGGTTCCACTGGTTGGTCCACTTCGGGTCGCGAAGGCCAATCAAGCCAACTGGTCCTGCGTTTGGAAAACCCTTTGTCAGCTGGAACGGAACTGGAAATCAGCATGCTTTTTGAACGGCATTACGCTGCCAGTTTGGGTCGGTTCCGTTTCGCTGCCACCTCGACCAAGGAAAAAGCCAAGGCCAAGCAGTTGCCGGCGGAAATCGAGGACTTGCTCGTGGCAGGGAAAGGTGGCCTGAATCCAATTCAACGGGACAAGCTGCGCAGGTATTTCCTTCTTACGGCTTCCGAGTTTGCCACGTTCCGCAAACCGATCGAGACCCTCCGGAATAGGTTGCCAAAGCTCCCTGTCACGATGATCATGCGTGAACGCCCTGCAGACAACCCTCGCCCCACGTTCCGTCATCATCGAGGTGAATACCTCAGTCCCAGAGAAAAAGTGACGCCTGGCGTGCCTGCTGCTTTTCCGTCCCTCCCCGAGGGTGAGCTGGCCAACCGGCTTACCTTTGCCAAGTGGCTGGTCAGCGCGAGGAATCCATTGGTGGATCGCGTTACGGTCAACCGGGCTTGGCGAGCATTTTTCGGGGCCGGTCTCCTGCGCACCAGCGGAGACTTCGGTACCCAATCGGAGTCTCCCGACCATCCCGAGCTTCTTGATTGGCTAGCGGTGGAGTTTCGGGAGCAGGGGATGTCCATGAAGAAACTTCATCGTCTCATCGTGACCAGTGCGACCTATCGGCAGGATTCGCGTGTCACGCCCGAGTTGCTGGCTCGCGATTCTGACAATCGTCTCCTCGCCCGGGGGCCTCGCCACCGTCTCGACGCCGAAGTCATCCGAGATCTCATGCTGGCAGCCAGCGGACAACTATCGTTGAAAATGTACGGCCCTAGTGTGTACCCCCCACAACCTGCAAGCGTGACGGCCGTTAGCTACGGCGCCACAAAGTGGAACGTGTCCAAAGGGGAAGATCGTTATCGCCGGTCCCTTTATACCTTCTCAAAGCGGACCGCCCCTTTCGCTGGTTTCGCCACCTTCGACGCTCCCTCGGGAGAAGGATGCGTCGCCCGGCGAAACCGCAGCAACACCCCCTTGCAGGCCCTCACCTTGTTGAACGACGAAATGTTCGTCGAGCTGGCTCAACTCTTGTCCCGGGAAGCTGTCAAGCTTCCCGGGGGGGCACAGGTCGAATTCTTCTTCCGCAAATTCCTCACCCGGTCACCGACGCCAACCGAAAGAGTCCTCATGCAAAAGTTTCTCCAAGTGCAGCGTGAACGTCTAGAGCAAGGTGAACTGGACGCCTCGCAAATCATGGACCAAAAAAACGCCTCGAATGAATTAGCTGCCTTGGGCTTACTGGCTCGGGCTATCATGAACTTGGACGAAGCTGTCAACAAACAATGAACTCCTCCACCTCAAGTTTCCTTCAGGCCCGTACCCGCCGTCATTTCTTTCAGGATTGCGGCCTTGGTCTCGGCAAGATTGCCTTGGCTTCCCTGTTCGCGGGAGAGTTGGCTGGAAAATCTTTCGGCAAACGCCCCCTTGATTTTAGTGCCAAGGCGAAGCGAGTTATCTTCCTCTTCATGGCGGGTGCTCCCAGTCAGCTTGAATTGTTCGACTACAAACCCAGGTTGGTAGAACTTGAGGGTAAGCCGATCCCCCCTTCCATCATCAGGGGCCAGCGCTATGCCTTTATTCAACCCGATGCCGCCGTCCTCGGCCCGCGTTTCCGCTTTGCCAAGCACGGCGAATCAGGAGCCGAGCTTTCGGAAGCACTGCCACATTTGGCCAAGGTCGTCGATGAACTCGCCATCGTGAAGTCCGTCCAAACCGGTTTTTTCAACCATGCGCCTGCTCAGCTTTTCGTTAACACGGGGAGTGGCATCCCTGGCCGCCCCAGCATGGGGTCTTGGCTAAGCTACGGCATCGGAAGCGAGGCCAATGACTTACCCGGCTTTGTCGTCCTCAAGAGCGGTGGCAGCTTGAGCGGCGGTGCCGCCATGTGGAGTTCGGGATTCCTACCATCCGAGCATCAAGGCGTACCTTTTCGAGCCCAAGGTGACCCCATACTGCACGTTTCCAACCCACCAGGCATCGACTCGCGGGCTCAGCGTGATTCACTGGACCTTATACGCAACCTGAATAGGGAGCGTCTGGGCATCGTCGGTGATCCCGAGATCACCGCTCGCATAGATGCTTATGAAATGGCCTACCGCATGCAGTCTCAAGCCCCCGAGTTAATGGATCTTTCGCAGGAAAGCCAGGCCACCCTCGATCTCTACGGAACCAAACCGGGTGACTCCAAGGCATCCTTCGCGAAAAACTGTTTACTGGCCCGTCGCCTCGCCGAACGCGGTGTCCGATTCATCCAGATTTATCATGCGGGTTGGGACGCCCACTCCGACGTGGAGGGCAACGTAAGGAACCAGGCCAAGCAGACTGACCAGGCATGTGCCGCCCTTATACAAGACCTCAAGCTGCGTGGCATGCTGGAGGATACGCTCGTCGTCTGGGGAGGCGAATTCGGGCGCACACCCATGGTTGAGGCCAGCGCCGCCTTGGGTCGAAGCAAAGGTCGTGACCATCATCCGCAGGCCTTCACCATGTGGTTTGCCGGGGGCGGCATAAAGCCTGGCATCAGCGTCGGTCAGACGGACGAACTGGGCTTTCACATAGTGGAGAATCCTGTCCACATCCATGATGCCCAGGCTACGATCCTGCATCTCCTCGGCATTGACCACCGCCGCCTGACTTTCCGCGCTCACGGGCTTGATTTTAGCCTAACCGGTGTGGAGGAACACCATCCCGTCAAGGCCGTGCTGGGATAATTGTCAGGCTTTTTTCAACGGAACCGTGATCGCGGCGCAAGTCGAGCAGAATCTCCAGATACGCGACGCCGCTGGCGCCTTGCACGTAGGCTCCGTCTGCGTCATTGCTTGCCTTGAATTGTTCTGCGGCCGTTATATACGAATAACGGGGAGGAGTTAAAATTCTCTACGAAGGACTGGGGATGCATTGATAGCCTTTAGTTTTAATTAACTCAGTGATCGAAGAAGACCATGAGAATCCTGATTCATCTGCTTGTTGCAAAATTTACGCTGTTCTGTATTGAGGCCGAGATTCAGGCAAAACCTGACAGGCTGAACATTGTCTTCATCCTCGCCGACGACCTAGGCTGGAGCGATACCACGCTGTACGGCACGACCGCATTTTATGAGACGCCGAACATTGAGCGTCTGGCCAGGCGCGGGCGGCTTTTCACCAATGCCTACACAGCCCATCCACTCTGTTCTCCGACGCGCTCCAGCATCATGACCGGGCTGGAACCGGCTCGGACCGGTTTTATCGGTGCGGCCGGTCATGTGCCCAATGTCGTTCTCGAAAAGAAACTTGTTTCACGGGCCCAACCCATCCGGAAAGTTCTGACGCCACAAAGTGTCTCTCGGCTCGATACCAAGTACACCACCTTGGCGGAGGTCATCCGTTCGGCAGGTTACGCCACCGGGCACTTTGGCAAATGGCACCTGGGGCGAGAACCGTATTCACCGCTGAAGCATGGCTTTGATATAGACGTTCCGCATTGGTGGGGCCCCGGTCCCGCCGGTTCCTATGTGGCACCCTGGCGCTTTCCCGATGAGCTTGATTTTGATCCGGACACGCCCAACCAGCACATCG
>Ga0066831_10000213_pt1 | contig 13775 bp, 18 predicted proteins | sample ETNtaG_FD_66436 | JGI IMG/M metagenome (GOLD analysis project Ga0066831, IMG submission 66436) | Marine microbial and viral communities from oxygen minimum zone, Eastern Pacific Ocean - ETNP201306PF49B | ecosystem: Environmental > Aquatic > Marine > Oceanic | place: Pacific Ocean: Eastern... | reverse complement strand
TATGCCACCAGAGATGGGAGGTATGCCACCGGGTATGGGAGGTATGCCACCAGAGATGGGAGGTATGCCACCAGAGATCAACCCCGCATTCATGAACCAGGCTGCCGGTATGGGCCAGGAAGCTTTTGACGCTGCGTCTGTCGCTGCGTTACTACAGTCTCCAGAGTTGACCGAGATAGCTGCTAACTACATGCCTGCGCTAGAGAAGGCCTTAGATAACCTGGGGCGCATCCTACTGAGTGTACAGATGAACGAGTCCATCCTTACTGATAGGGTGGGACTGGCGCAGTATACGAAGCTAGAGTCTGGCTTAAGCCAGGTGCTTAAGGGCTTGGGTGCCCTTATAATTGACTTGAATGAGCAGATGACCGCTACTCAAGGAATTGAGTCCGGTCCATCGATGTACTAGAGCTAAACCGTTGGTTTACATAAGTGGTAGAGATAACGTATCAACCAAGCAAGCTCGCGGCTCCTGACCATCGGTCTAGGGACGTACATAAGGCTATAGTTGCGTCTCCTGATGTGGAGAGCATCCCCACTCAGTCCGACCCCCTCTGCCAAGAGTACTCCAACATGCTCACGGGCACAGGCGGGTACTCTGACTCAGTGGCACAGGCCTACTTCATAAATACAATTCCATTCGCGAGGAGTACGCTAAGGGCGTTCTTACTGTCTTCCGCTCCTACTCCCGCTATAGAAGCCGCGACTGAAGTTTCAGAAGAGACTCTGCACGCCTTTTCTCGGTTGTTCTTTGACCCCGGGGTATTCCCTAATAGACTCGTTAAGATCGCCTTTGCGCAGCAGCTGCCGTCGGATACAGACGAGGAGCGCTTTGAGCGGGATATGACTATCTGGGGGCTTCAGCTTGGGTGGGAGTACCTAACTTGGAAAGTTACAGGGGGGCGGGTGGCAATGCCCGCTTCGGACGCTATTCATTACTTGATGACGGACTCCCTCTGGCGTAGTAGGGAGCACATATTCAGTAGCATTACTGACGCCGCAGCCAAAGAATCTAGAGCCTGGATTCCACAAGTGTTGAGAGCTGCCGAGCTAATGGATAAGATTGGTCGTCAGGGGGACGTGAACCCCCTAGAAAATTTGAAGATTCACTTAATCGGTAACGATGAAACTCTCTCTATTGAAGATTTCTCATCAGGCCAGGAGTTACTATCTTGAACAGAAGTGATTACGAAAAGCTATCAGAGCACATAGTAGAAGGCTTGGCCGGGGGAGTCCCTTTAGAGGACGGCATCGTTTCAGCCGCTAAAGACAGGGAACTAAACCCAGATCAGATAAAGAGGCTGGTGGAGGTTAGCAACACTAACGCGTTTCTAAAGCTGTTTAAAAGCTTGTCTGGTGACGACAGAATGGTAGATTTTGATGTAGCAGACCCCTCCAGCGTTCTTAAGAAGTTTTATGCCGGGGGCTCTCCAAAGGTTATAAAGAAAACGGTGATAATCTCTATGTCAGGATCAGACGACTCAGACTTTTTCGGGGACATAAAGGACGAGCTAAGGGTGCCCGCAGAAGCTGAGGTGGCAGAGGCTCCCTCAGAAGAGCCCTCTGAGCTAAAGACGGCCTCGGCAGAGCCCCTGGGCATGCCGAAGTTTAAGCTCATGCGGTTACGAGACTCCATCTTGGACAAGCTGGCACACGCAGAGTACAGGGCTTCCGAGATAGCAGACGAACTAGCGCAGAATTTCTCCGGGATTTACTCTAGAGAAAAACTCTCCTCCTTCGAGTCTGACTGTATTAGTCTGCACGGTAACACGGCTCTGCCCGCCCTAGAGGCTATAAGAAGCCGGGTGGGTGTTCCCACAGGGGACTACACCCTTGCTAAGGAGGCCTCGTTTAATTCTATTGTAGACTCCTCTAAAGGAGGGTTCAGCAAGGTAGCTGAGTACCTCAGAGAAGTAGAAGATTACAAGGCAGCAACAGGGGCTCTGGGAATTCTAGAGAAGCTGAAGGAGCAGGCTCGTGGATGACTTCCGTGAAAAGCTAGCGTCTTGGGGAGGCCCGGAGGAGGCCGAGAAAGTGGCCGTAGAGATGAGCTCAGCTTTGCTGGGAGCAATGGCCGCAGGCGCTCCAATTGGAGGAGGAGGAGGTTTGGGGATCATGCGACCCCTTGCAGCTCTAGCTGCTGTAAAGCCTTTTGAACCCGCTTCGGGAACCATGGGGTACCTCTTAAACAGGCAGGTATTTGATGGGTTTGGCGGGCTACTATCTCGAGTCAAAGCCGACGAGACCGCTGCTAACAGGGTTGTCGAGGAGCTGTCTAAGAACCTCGCGGCTCGAGCAGTAGGCGCGGTAGACTCGACTTTAGCAGGCGCTAAGGAGAGGTCAAGGAGTCCTGTACGGAGAGCCATAATGGCCAGGCTGGCTAAGTCTGACGAAATAATTAGCCAGGCAGACCCCTCTACTATGCTACAGGCTTATGCTACCATGACTAAGTTCGCCCCCACCCTGTCCACTGATATTAACGCTGTTAAGTCCTTCTTAAGGTCAAGTGCTATGCACGAGGGTGGCATAGACCCCCTAACCATAAAGGGACTTGCCGAAGCCGAAAATGCCGCTACCGGCCGATGGAAGAAATAAAATGAACGACCAACTAGAGGCTTTTGTTAAGGCCGCCGTGGCCTCAGGCAGGGTACCCAGCTATATACTAGAAGCCTCCTCTTCGGGGCGACTGCACAAGCTAGCTGCCAATATGATTAATGAGAGGGAGGGCTCCTCCTTACCAGAGCTAGACATAGCTGTGGCTCTAAAGGACCTCGGCAAAAACATCTATGTAAAGAGAGCCGAGTGGGGTATGGTCCAGCAAGGACTACGTGCCCTAGCTTCTCTAAGAGAGGACGACTAATGAGCCTACAGACTTTTGCGGAGTACCCCAGGATAGTCTACAACACTCGTAAATCCGTAGAGCTGGGAAAGTTGGCGAGCATACTGTCCCACCCAGAGTCTACTAGCGCCTTAGCTGAGAAGGCTGCGGTGGATAATAACCTAGTTTCTGATCTAGAGAAGGTAGGTAGCAGGCTTCTAAAGAGCCTCAAGCTTCTAAAGTCTGAGGAACTCGGTAAGCTACTGGCAGTAGGCGGAGTCGGCGCTCTCGGGGCTGGAGCGGGGGCTGCTTACGCGGGTAGTAGGGCCGAAGAAGGTGCCAAGAAGCAGCTCAACAAGGCCCTCTTGGCTGCCCTGGGCGTAGGCGCAGCCGCCTATGGAATGGGTAGAAAGGCTGGGTCTGGTGAAAAGGAAGCCTCTGATAACAGCGCTACTTTTGAGAAGATCGCTGCGGCTGCTGAAGTGGCTTTGAAGACTCGGGAGGCCCTCGAAACGCTTCCGTCAGAAGAGCTTCGTAAGTACGCATCGGAAGTTCTAATCACGGCCAACGCCCACGTAGCTGACTTAGTCAGCAAGGTGATACTAGACTAGCATGTCTGATATGGAGAAGATACTTGAGGTAGGGGGCATGACCCGTTCCAGTAGGCTTAGCCTTCTGGAGCCGACCTTAAGAGTACTAGACACCCGGTCAGGGATGGGGCTTGAGAAGTGCGCATCCGAAGCTGTTGACTGGGCAAAGTCAGTCAAAGCTAAGCCAGGCAAGACCTACATACTGGTACTAGCTCTAGGCGCGAGTGAGTATTACGGTCCTAACCGCAATGGTGACGCCTTCGAAGAAAAAGAGCTCAAGAAGACGCATAAGACGTTCGAAACGGACGCGCATGTTTTTAAGTCTCATGTCAATAAGGACCCTGCTAAGAAGCTTGGCGACGTCGTCAAATCTTTTTACAACGAGAAGATGCACCGGGTAGAGCTGGTACTAGAGATAGACAACAGTAAAGCCCCTGACGTCGCTAAGAAGATCCGTGAGCAGAAGGACGTTGCGGTGTCTATGGGCTGCCGCATAAAATTCGACGTGTGCAGTATCTGCGGTAATGAGGCCTCAAATAGATCAAAGTACTGCAAGCACCTTAAGTACGAGATGGGCGACATCCGCCCTGACGGCAAGGTTGTTTGCGCGTACAACCCCAACCCAAAGTTCTTCGACATCTCCATAGTATGGAGACCTGCCGACAGGACGGGCTATATGCTTAAGAAAGTTGCGCGTTTAGGCCCAGGACTTAACGTGGAGTACTCTGGTAAAACCGGAGCCTTCCTAGGGGAGAAGACGGCTGCTTTGACCGTAATCGCTCAGGCCCTGCAAAAGGCTGCCGACATGGAGAAGAAAGTTGAGGGGCTCGGCACGGACATAGACAAGCTGGATGACCCCGACGCTGAGCAGGACCTACACTCCAAGTGGCTAAAGGTCATCGCTCCCAAGTCTCTTAAGGGGTACGATAAGATCTCCTCTGAGGACATAAAGTTTTTGGCCGGGCACGAGCTGCCTAAGGTACTAGGCACTCTGAACTCTTTGGGCATAGTTCTTACTACCCCTGAATTTCTCGATCTGCTTTTTTACCGCATAACGGGCAAGCCCTCTCCGGAGGGTTTGGCTCAGGCCATCCTGGACAACCAAGAGGTGCTGTTTAGGAAGCTCTCAGAGCGGCCCGAGCTGGTAGCCTCTGTCTTAGAGACAGGAGCGGTAGCCGTTCCCGGAGCTTGCTCCCCTAGCCCGGAGCTAGCGAAAAAGATGGCTAAGTACTCCCCCGCTCGGTCTCTCTCCGAGGAGTGGATTACTAAGCGCGCCTATAGTGGGCCGCTCCAGGCAAGCTTTACTGACCCCGGCACGGGGGCTAAGTACGTTACGACCCCCGAAGAGCTTAAAAGGGCTAAAGGCGTTAAGAGGGTTAACGAGGGGGCGGCCCTAGCAGGGGCAGCGGCTCTTAGTTTGATAACCTATAAAGCGTTAAACGCCCTCATAGGGGTTAGAGGGGCCCTCGGCAGAGTGGCTACTATCCTGGGAGCGGGCCTAGCTGGGGGAGGCACCTACCAGGGATTGGTAGGGGATCGCACCCCAAGAATTTCTAGGGAGGGTCACCCAATACCAGGGCCTGCCTTGTTCCGGCAGGTGGCTCCCCCGAGAGCCACCCCGAGGGCTATGGGCAACCACCCGGTGCCCGTTTCTGGGGATGAATCCGGAATGGGCTCGTGGGTGTTGCCTACAATGTTTTTAGCCGATAGAATGCTCGCAGGAACTCCGGGATCTATCAAGTCTGCGAGTATTACATTGCCATCGGAACTTGACTCTGATTCTATTCAGTTCAACCTTTACTCTAAAAAGTTGGGTGAGGCCCTTCTTAAAACTACCAGGTAGCTTGTTTGTGCAGCTACGTTAACTTAAGATTAAGGCGCTTATGCCTTACTTGGAGCGTGTGATGGAACTTTCTCAAATTCTAAACGCCTTGTCTGAAGACGGCCAGGAGAAGACCGCCTCGTCTAATGACCAGGGAGGCGTGTCTAATAATCCTACCCCATTGTCAGCTGCACTAGACAGTGCTCTCTCTGCTATGGGGACAGAAAAGACGGCTTCGGCTGCACAGCCTGAGGGAGATCTTACCAAGATTGCATCCCGGCTTGCTTCCGCCGAGCAAGAAGCGCTGGTCAAGGAGGCCGAACTGTACGGTGCGGCACTCTGTGACGGGTTTATGTCCAGGATGGGTCAGTACGAGGGTACCGCTGGAGGCGGATTCGGAAAGACTGCGTCGGACTCTACTGTTACCGAAGAAGGCTTCTCTAAGTTCGCAAGCGAGAACCCCGCGCTGGTTAAGCAAGCAATGGAGCTTGGTTACCGGGAAACTAAGGGGCAGCTTGAGAAGGTAGCAGAAGACGCCTTCTACGAGGGATACGAGAAGACCGCTGAGTTTATAAAGCAGGCCGCGGAAGACTGCGCTCACGCAGGCTTTAACCACGCCACTCACGTTCTGGGAACCCTGTAAGGCTTTTAGATGACCCCTGCTCAAGCACACTACTTCCGACTCCTAGACGCCACCACTGCTAAGTGGTCGGGCACTATAGGGGCCATAAAAGTAGCAGCCTCTGCCAGCGGCCACAGGGTTAAGCACGCCAGCCCAGTGGTTAGGAGCGCTCTTAAGGCGCTCAAGCGCGGAAAGCTGCCTACCACAGAAGCTATGAATGCTATACGACAGGGCGTTAAGGACGGGCAAATCCCTCTAGAAGGGTTACCCGAGGTCCTTCAAGCGCAGCTTAAAGCGCAAGCAGCTAAGTCTCCTACTAAGGGGCTTCTAGCCGCAGGCGCTGCAGGCGGCTTAGGCGGATACTTGGCGGGAAGAGGCAGCGGAAAGTCTGACTCTAGACAGAACGCAGCCGCAGGCTTCGGAGCAGGGATAGCCACTGGCCTAGCTGCTCCAACCATCCTTAGCGGACTAAATGAAATTGTTGCCAATCAAGGGCTCATGCCTGGAAGCTACTCGCCTTCAGATGCTGGGTACTTTATGCAGATATGATTAGTAAACTCGCCAACGACATTAAAGAGCTTTTAGACTCCGTTCGTTCGGGGGAGGCCTCTCCTAATAGTCGCGTTTTGCTGGAAAAGACGGCAGAACCAGCTACCCCCGCTACTGACGAAGGGGAATCGCTTAGGAAGCTGGCGGGCTACGTTAGAGAAACTACAGTGGGGCCCACTTACGAGGACCTCAATGTTTTGATTAGGACATTAAGTGAAGGCCGATAAAATTAAAAAGCTGGCTACTATCCTTCGGGATATCGCGGACGCCTCCTCCAATGAAAAACGGGAGAAGACGGCCAAGATCGCGGTGGCGGCTGTTGGCCTTGATGTTTTGCAAAGAAAAATCTTGTCGGAGGTCCAGTGAGCGCTAAGTTTCTAAAGAAGGTCGCAGACGTGTTAGACGCACTTGCTGAGCAGACTGATAAGCAGGCTCAGGAACTGACTGATATTAAACTGGCCGAACGCAAGAAGCAGCTCGACCCCATCATAGGTAAGCTTGCTTTTGTAACGGGCCAAACGGAGGAAGAGTTGTCTAACAAGCTAGCCAACGCTGATGAGTCGATGGTAGAGATGATCTCAAAGCTCTCTAACGCGGACGCCAGCGCTGTGCAACTTGGGAGTCCCGACGGAACTAAGACCGCGGGAGCCAAGGGCGCGGCAGACGACTCTTTCGCAGACTGGATACTATCTTAAGGATTAGGGGATACTGTAATGGCAGTTTTAGGTTCTAAATTTGACATACTGCGTGGGTGGCCTAACAGCAGCGCTGTTGCAGAGGATTTCCATATCAACCCCTCCGCGCTTCCAGAAGATCGCACGCACAAGCATCGGGCCGGGGAGTGGGTTATCCTAGACTCAGGCTCTGCAAAGGTAAGCCGCACGACTAACGCAGCGGTAGCCAGCAGCGGCGCTGCTAAACCCGCGCTGGTTCTAGAAGGACTAGAAGACTACTCGGCGCGTTTTGTCGGTAAAGTTACTTGCCTTGTAGGAGGCGGCTACGTAGTTCGGCTAACCAACGGCGACGGTTACAATATGTTTACCGAGGCTATTGGCGGCGTAGACGTTACCGGAGATTACACTCCGGGAGCAGCGGTTAAGATTGTAGCTAGCATTGTTGCTCCTGCATGGCGAGAGGCCAACGGAACCGTGAGCGGCTACAACCCTGACGCTCTCGAAGCAGGAGAGCCACTGAACGTGCTTATCGCAGGTAAGGACGAGGACATAGCTGACCTCGCTAATGTTGTAGCTGCCCACGCTGTAGAAGGTGCAGACGCAGCTGACATAAAGGCTGCTAATGACGCCGGAACATCCGTAGCAGCCCTAGTGGGAGACGCAATAATTGACGCTGTAGACAACGGCGGGGTAGTTGACATTGACGTCCTACTAGCCCTGGCAAGAGAGAAGGCAGCGCTATCTGCCCTCAACCACGCAAAGGCAGTGGACACTGCCGGTGCACCAGCTGTGCTACCCGCCCACGATCTAGGTGGGGCAGGTAACGGGTGGAATCCGGACGCATTGCAAGTTTTGAACGCACGGGCAGCCGTGATTGGAAATGTTTTAAGGTATGACTCGAGCGCTAAGGTTCTCGAAGTTTACGTAGACTAGGTACAGCTTTTCGTTAAGGAGAAATAGAAGTGGCTGTTTTAACATCACAGTTTGAAATCCTCCGGGGGTGGCCTGACGGAAGCGCTATCGCGGAAGACTTTTCTATTGGTGGCACTGACACCAATAAACATCACGCGGGCACCTGGGTAACCCTGGATTCTGCCAGCCCAACAGTCATGGCCACTACGGACGCGAAGCCTAGCAGCTCTCGCACGGGTAAGTGCTACATGATTATCGAAGGTCGGGAAGATACGTCTTCCAAGCTTTCCGGTACTGTCACATGCCTACTAGGCGGGGGCTACGTAGCTAAGCTGCATAACCCAACAGCTGTGCAAGTCGCAGCTGGAGCACAGGTTATGTTCGCCGCTAAGGCAGTAGACGACTCCGACTACACTTACGCACCGGGAGTTCCCGTCTGTGTAAGAGCTGGTGTCATCGCACCTGCCTTCGAAGCAGCGGCCGACGCTGGTGATATCGTCGCGCTTAATGCAGACGCATACGACGCCGCTGACGTTGCCCTAATTAATGCTAGAGATTCCGTTGTTGGACATGTGGTGAGGTACGATGCGACCGAGTCAGTCCTAGAAGTTTACATTCGATAACCCGAGACGCTGACTAAAGGAGACAGTCTAATGTCGAATCGCAAAGTAGAGCGCGAACAAATCAGCGCTCAGTTTATCAACCAGAGCTTCGTTCGTAAGCTCGAAGAAGGCCGAGTTAAGGAAGCCCAGGACGAGGGTTCCCGCTTCATTCGCTCGAAGCTGCGCCAAGAATCGTTTGCTCGAGAAATCATCGAGCCAGTCGAGATTGGTGCGGATGAGATTGATCGAGATGAAAACACCGATCAGCCCAAGAAGATCATCGAAAAGGAGCCAGACAGCTCCGCTACTTTCGTTACCTTCAAGGGCTCGGGTCAGCGCACCTGGTTCCGAGGTCCTCGATACTCAGTCTACTTCGGTAAGGTTGAATCGCAGCACTTCTTGAAGAGCAAGTTTGAGCTCCTCACTTACCAGAATGACATCCGCAAGATCCTGACTGATAACTCTGTCAAGGACATGGCTGACCAGGAAGATAGCAAGTTCATCGAGACCATCGATGCTGCTATCGCCCTTAAGAACGCCGCGGCTGTAGCTGATCTTGGTGCGGGTAGCCTCGCTACTAACCAGCACTTCTCTGGTGGCGGTGGGCGACTTACAAAGGCCATGCTCGTGCAGTTCCTGCAGTCTATGGTAATGAAGAAGCTCCCTGTAGGGAAGCTTCTCATGTCTAAGGCAACCTTCATGGAAGCCCTGAAGTTCGACCAGACTGACGTTGGCGACGACATCCTTGCTCGCCACTACGATGAGGGTCTACAGGGTGAAGAGAAGCTGTTCGGTGTTCCTGTTGTCACCACGATTAAGAATGACATCGTGGCCGACAATGAGATCTACCTGTTCGCACCTCAGAACTACCTGGGCAACTTCTTCTTGCTTCAGGACGCTACCCTGTTCATTAAGCAGGAAGCTGACCTCATCGAATTCTGGAGCTACAGTGCTCCTGGAATCGGTATTGGTAACAGCATGGGCGTTGCCAAGCTCTCCAATTTTATTGGAGCAGCCTAAGCAGGTAACGGCTTAATCTAATAGTTGGATTAGCAATAAAAGCCCTGTATACTTTCCGTATGCAGGGCTTTTTTTATTCAGTAGGATAAACGATGACGGTTAAAGTAACCATTAAGAACCAATCTATCTCCGTGTTTACTCTTCCCAACAAAGCAAAGCTGCGTAGAGGAGCTTCCATAGAGGTGCCTCTAGCCATGACTAAGAATCCTCGGGTGGCTAGCCTTATAAGAAAGGGTCGCCTTACTATTGAGCCTACTCCAGAGCCCGTAGTAGAAGCTACTCCAGAGCCTACTCCAGAGCCTACTCCAGAGCCTACTCCAGAGCCTACTCCAGAGCCCGTAGTAGAAGCTACTCCAGAGCCTACTCCAGAGCCCGTAGTAGAAGCTACTCCAGAGCCTACTCCAGAGCCTAAGACAAGGCGCAGGCGACGAGGCCGACCCGCTAAGAAACCTACTTCTGAGGAGTAGACTCGATGGCGACCGTTACTATCACTCCAGCCTCTGGGCAGGGAGTTTTTGAGGGTAACGCTGTTGAGCAGGTTCTTTCTGACGAGATAGAAAGTGGGCACGGCGTGACTATGTCCGCTGGAACGGCTGTCTCTATAAATGACCAAGGGCTACTAATACCTGCTCAGGCTAACTCTGAGGACACCGCTAAGGTTTTGGGACTTCTACACAAGGACCTCCCTGCGGGGGAGTCTGGTAGAGTAATTATAAACGGAGCGACCTCCTACGCGCTTGACCCTATCTCCCCGGCTCTTGAAGCGGGGCAGAGAGTATACCTGTCTGCTACTTCAGCGGGAGCTATTACAGGAGCTATAGACCAGATAGCCGGAAGTTTTAGTATACCCGTTGGCAAGGTGGTCGGTAACGTAATATACGTAGAGATAGGGGACCCTCTGGGTACTATTACTAAGCAGCTAGTTACGGGCCTAATGGAGAACGGAACCGACTCTACTATGCCTGCAGGAACCGCCGTTGCTTCTGACGCTGACGGTCGCCTAATAAGGGCTTCTGCCGACTCTGCCCAGAACTCTAGGGTATTTGGCTTTACCTTGTATGAGATAGCCTCAGGAGGGTCAGGGCGAGTGGTTGTAGGAGGGGAGTCCCCTGTTAGCCTAGAGCCCGGAAATCCCCCGCTTACAAATGGAGCAACGCTCTTTCTGTCCGCGGGAACTCCCGGTACCGCGGCCACTACTCCGGCTGGTATAGCAGGCGGTGTAGTCCTACCTTTAGGTAAAGTAGTAGAGTCCAAGCTCTACATAGAAATCGGGGAGCCGATATTACTAGGGTAGCCTTGACCGGGGTGGTTTCGTGTTTATAGAAGATACAGTAGAAACTGAGAGCCTATTCTTGGCGGCGGTATTAGTGTCTTCAGGCGCACGTATCCTGGGGGTAAATGTCGAGGGCAGGTTGGGCAAGATCCACCTCGCTCTCGCCGGTATAAATAAAGATGTTCTTGCCGCGGGGCTTAGCAATTTAGTTGCAAGTCTCTCAGATTCAGAAGATACTCAGGCATTCGAGGACTTCTCGTTTCTAATTGACAGTTCCGTACTGGGCTCTATAGAAGGTAACTATCACCGGCTTAAGAAGCTGGTTATAAAGGCAAGGAAGAACAAATGACCGATAATGTCTCTGCACAGGAGATCGTAGTGAGCGATACAGAAAACACCGAAACCGTCGCCAGCCTATTTAACGCCTGGCACGATCTGCGCACCGCAGCCACTAAAGAGATTGCAGACTTTGAGACCTACAAGCAGGAGCTGGAGGAGGACTTCCAGACTCGAGCAGACACCATCACAGTCCGTAATGCCCGGTACAACCAGCTACTATTCCTCCTCGAGAGGGTTAAGCTTAACCTGGAGGCTGCTGAGGCGGGCAAGGACGCCGTTTTCCCGGATATTACCGTTACCCCAGATACGCTGCTTACTCAGGCAGTTGAGTGGCTAGACACCGAGACAACCTACGCCCCCGAGCAGCTCATGAACCAGCTTACAGAAGCTAGAGAAGCAGAACGAGCTCGGATAGAAGCAGAACGCGCAGTTAACGAGGCCGCCACCGCGGCTACTGCCGTGTTAGAAGGCACTACCGTCGAGTAGGACTTACCCGACAAACGCAGCCCTACTATGTAGGGCTGTGAAATTTTTCTCTTCCCAAAGTTGCGACCTCCCTCCGTCTCTCCCTAAGATTCCTTTGCTCAAGCGCTCCATCAAACCCCGTACTTAACCTCGGCTCGTACCCCCTACGCGCAGCGTGACTCGAACGCTTGACTCAAGCTTACAGAATCCCTCTATTTATTGTAAGTCGTTAATTTAACTAAGGAATTAAAAACATGGCTAAGTTTATTAAACTTGACTCAGGGGCCATCAAGGTTGCGGGATCAGCAACCGAGACCCTTGAAGTCGGCGGTGTAACAATCGCAAACGGAAGCATTACTGATGGCACGGGTGCTATTAGTTTTGGCAACGAGAATATAAGTACTACGGGTACCCTAGGTTCCGGTGCCTTGAGTGTTACCACAGCTAGTGTTAGCAGCACTCTAGGCGTTACTGGAGCTGCTACCCTAAGCGATACTCTAGCGGTGTCGGGCGCAGTCACTCACTCGGACGCACTGACCGTCCAGACAACTGCTCTCAAAATACCAAAGAGTACTCAGGGTCAGTATGACCACGCTTTTTATGTCCAAAGCCACAATACTGAGACCGACGCAATCACCGGGTTCTTCCTGGGTTCAGAAGGCGATTGGTCAGCGACGTTCTCTGACTGGGACTCCGACAACCGAACCGTGACCATCGACTCCTTATCCCCCACGGGCAGTGGGCCAGACCTCGCCGTAGGAGATGCTGTCAGAGTTAACACGGGTGGCGTTAATTACTACATAGAGGTCACCGCGATTAGTGGTACATCCCTAACGCTGACTGCTAATGGGATTGATAGCACCGATGGGAGCACTACCGCCACGACCGCGCTAATGAGCAACGGGAGCCACTCCTGGTATTACTGGGGGGACTCTAACGGTATTAGAGGTAGCGTAACCGACGGCTCGGCCGCTATTACCACCTCTACCCACGAGTTTTCCCACATAGGTGTTACGTACGACCTGGCATCGGTTGACGGAGCGCACGCCTTTACCCTCTCAGGGTATGATGGTGCCCAGCTTAGCGGGCAAATCTCACTGTACACTAAGGGCTCTGTATCAACAGAGTTCAGTACTGACCGTAACCTCACTGTTAGCGGTACGGGCACGTCTTCCTTTGCGGGCGCTGTTACCGTTAGTGGTGACCTTACCGTAAGCGGAACGACTACCACGGTTAACTCGACGGTAGTTAGCATCGCTGATCCCGTGTTTGAGCTAGGGCAGGACTCTTCGGACGACAACTTAGACCGTGGTCTAAAGATGAAGTACAATGACGGCGCTGCTAAGGCTGCCTTCATGGGCTTCGATGAGTCTGACGGCAAGTTCATGATGATCGCTAACGCTACTGACACCTCGAGTGTTTTTAGCGGGTCTTTGGGTACCCTAAAGCTGGGCACTCTAGAGGTTGCTAGCCTAGGCTCTGCAGTTAACTGCGGTAACTACGCTTTAACTAACGTCAATATAGATAGCGGTGACATTTCTGCTGCCACTGTCTCTGGGGCTCTCACCTGGAGTGCTGCTCAGGACTTCGGTGCCTTTTCCCTGACGGCGCAGACCCTCGTTGCTGACGTTGCTGACGGCACAGCTCCGATGACCATTACCTCTACTACTCTAGTAGCCAACCTTAACGCGGACAAGCTGGACAGCCAGGAAGGTTCGTACTACTTGGACTACAGTAACTTCGTTGTTGATGATGACGAGATTCCTATCGCTAAACTAGCGCAGGACTCGATGACCATCGCTGGCTCTTCCGTATCTCTAGGCGGAACCATCACCGCTGACGCAATCGCGTCAGCCATGAGTGCCAACGCTCTATCAGGTAACCAGGTTGAGGGTGGCACCATTGCCGCAGTAACCATTAGTGCCCTAACCACGGCAGAAATCAATGCTAGCGCTGATATCGACATTGGTTCCTACGAGATGAAAGCTCAGACTTTCGAGTCTGACGTTGCAACGGGGACAGCCCCTCTTGTAGTCGCTTCGACTACTCTAGTAGCCAACCTTAACGCGGACAAGCTGGACAGCCAGGA
>Ga0066831_10000210_pt1 | contig 13831 bp, 13 predicted proteins | sample ETNtaG_FD_66436 | JGI IMG/M metagenome (GOLD analysis project Ga0066831, IMG submission 66436) | Marine microbial and viral communities from oxygen minimum zone, Eastern Pacific Ocean - ETNP201306PF49B | ecosystem: Environmental > Aquatic > Marine > Oceanic | place: Pacific Ocean: Eastern... | reverse complement strand
ACTTGTTGAAGTTCATTTTCTAAAATAGATTCTCTAAATGTCTGAATTTCTGTATATAACTTCTCAAATGTAGTATCATTCTCAATAACTTTCTTTAATTCCTCAACCTCTAAGGGTTTAAGAATAGATTTATCTAGAGGGTTTGAACAACTATATAATAAACAACTTATAGTTAGTATTTTGATTATTTTCATTCTGTAAAATTATAAAAATATATAATATCAACCTAGAATCCTTTACTTACTCAACAGTAACTGACTTTGCTAGATTTCTTGGCTGATCAACATTACATCCTCTTAAAAGTGCAATATGATAGGAGAGTAATTGTAATGGAATATTAGAGAGCAATGGAGCCAACTCCTCAAAACAATTAGGAATCTCAATACAAAATTCTGCTAATTCCTTAACCATTTTATCCCCTTCAGTAACTATTGCAATGAGCCTTCCTCCTCTTGCTTTGACTTCTTGTATATTACTTACCACTTTTTCATAATTTCCTTTTTTGGTCGCAATAACAACTATTGGCATTTCAGAATCAATAAGTGCAATTGGACCATGCTTCATCTCAGCTGCAGGATATCCTTCTGCATGAATGTAAGAGATTTCTTTTAGTTTAAGAGCTCCTTCTAGTGCAACAGGGAAGTTATATCCTCTACCTAAGTAAAGAAAATTAGTCGCATCCTTAAATTGCTTAGCAATAATTTTAATTTGACTATTTGTCTCTAGTACTTTTTCTATTTTTTCTGGAATAACTTCTAGCTGAGCAATAATTTGATGATAGTTATTATTAGATAATGTCCCTTTATCCTTGCCTATCCTAAGTGCCATTAGTGCCAAAACTACAACTTGCGTAGTAAATGCCTTAGTAGATGCCACTCCAATTTCTGGTCCTGCATGAGTATAGATTCCTGCATGGGTTATTCTTGGTATAGACGAGCCTGCTACATTACACACGCCCAAAACAGTTGCTCCTTTTTCTTTAGCAAGTTTAATTGCTGCTAATGTGTCAGCTGTCTCTCCTGATTGAGAGATAGCCAAAACAACGTCACTTTCTTTAATAATAGGATTACGGTACCTAAATTCAGAAGCATATTCGACTTCAACCGGTATCCTTGCCAAATCTTCGAAAAGATATTCCCCAATTAAGCCCGCATGCCATGATGTTCCACAAGCCACAATAATAATTCGGTCTGCATTTATGATTTTTTGTTCGTAATCAGAAATCCCTCCTAATTTCAACTCCTTACTCTCAAGATCAATTCTTCCTCTCATAGTATCAAGAATACTTTTAGGCTGCTCATAAATTTCTTTTAACATAAAATGAGGAAATCCAGCTTTTTCAATAGTATCTAAACTAAGTTTTAACTCATGTATATAAGGCGTTATTTTCTCATTAGAAATGGTTGTGATCTCAAGTTTATCATTGCAATTTACTCTAGCTATTTCTCCATCTTCGAGATAAACTACTTCATTAGTATATTCAATAATTGGGGTAGCATCTGACGCTATATAATACTCATCTCTTCCAACTCCAATCAGCAAAGGGCTCCCTTTTCTTGCAGCAACAAATTCACTATTTATCCCTTTTTCAATAACTACAATTGCATAAGCTCCTACCACCTCAGACAATGCAATTCTAACAGCCTCAAATAAACTTACTTCTTCATGATTCTTAATTTCTTCAATCAAATGAACAAGTACTTCTGTATCTGTGTCACTTTCAAAAGTATGCCCTTTCTCTAAAAGCGCCTTCTTCAGCGAATCATAATTTTCAATAATCCCATTATGGATTAATGCTAATTTACTGTCACCTGAAGAATGAGGATGTGCATTCACTTGATTAGGAGCTCCATGGGTGGCCCACCTTGTATGGCCAATTCCAATTGGACCACTATTATCTTTACCAGCAGCATAAGCTTCTAGATCAACTACCTTCCCTTTTTGTTTTAAGACTGAAATCCCATGAGAATTGCCAATTGCGACACCTGCTGAATCATACCCTCTATATTCTAAACGTTTTAATCCTTTTACAATAATAGGATATGCATCCTTGCTTCCAACATATCCTACAATGCCACACATATTTTATAACTCTGAATAATAAATTTGCAATTTAACATCCTTATTAAGTATCGTTCTCCTAGCGTTTACAGCTGCACCGGAGGGCAATAAATAAAGATCCGTAGTATAAGATTGATCATTTAACAACTGATAAAAATATCTCGTAATATTAAACTCATACTGGTTGTTTTCTAAATTGCCACCGAAATATGCATCTCCTTCAATGGTAAAATCAGAAAGAAAGACATTATTCCCTAAATCATTTACACGTACCAAAACTAATTTTTCATGTGCTTCATATTCTGATGTAGAAGCATCCTCAATATCAAAATTCATAGTTACTTTATTAATCACTCTTCTATCCAATAGTGATTTAATAGAATCCAGATTATTGATAGATATTCTCACTTTATAGCCAGCCATAGATTGAATATGCATTCGTAAATCATCTTCAATAATACCACTATCATTCTTTTCATTAAACAGGTTGATTCGAGCCGCATCTCCAGCTAAAGAAAAATCTAAAGATAATGTATCCGAGCTACTTTCATCATTGTGATAAAAAATTTTCAAATATGAATTAGTCCCAGTAGGATTTAGATATAACATAGTGTTTTCTGCATTTGCCGAAACACTAATACCCTTAAAATCTTGCAAAAAAGTCTCATTATCTATAATCCCGTCATTGCCTAAGGCTAAAATCTGTTGCCCAAAATTATTGTTTAATTTAATACGTAAAAAGGGCTCTGCTGAATTCTCAGAAAAATTAAAAGCATCTACATTATCAACATTACCAACTACTACACCAAATGAATTACTGTAATAAATTGAATCTTTAAAAATATCTTCATAAATTTGATTAACTTCTAAATTAGTAAACTCATCAAAGTCTCCATAATAATCCGAATAAGTATAAGATAGTACAACTGAATCAACAATAGGATTCGTGCCTAAATCTGTATTATTCTCTGTCAATAAGATTTGAGTATAAAAACCTCCTGTGTTAACTCCAAACTCAGTATCGTTTATCTCTCCCAAGATTAAATTGAGAGCCTCATCTGTTCGTAAGGAATCTTCTGATTCTGTTTTAAAACTTTGCCAGTTGAAACTAGTAGTGTTGCTAATAATAATATTGTCTGATGTAGGCTGTATCTCTAGCCCTATCGTATTAGGATCAGTACAGGAAAATGTAATTAAGCCCATCATCAGGCCTAATAAAAGTATTTTATTCATGGATTAATTCTCTGTTAATGCGAACTTCTCAGGCTCTTCCTCTGCTATTTCATCATCTTGATCAATAAACTGACCATAAAAATCTTGGTAAGCATCAATATAATCTTCTGCGCCAGGATATTCCATAAACGGTTTTCCTGAAGATTTAATATGTGAAAGTATCCTTTTATCAATATTAGCACTTGCTTGCACTACAGCATCAGCATAATCAATAGCAAATTTATGCAAGTTATTAATGTTAGACTGCTGAATCCCAGACACATCACTTTCTTCTAATTTTTCAAATAATAATTTTTCTGTAAGGCTATTGCTAAGCACTCCATCAAAACTAGTGTCAAATACCGAATAAATTACTTTTACATTATCAAATAGTGGTTCTTGAGCATACAACTTTTTAATGTACATAGGGACTAACGAAGCAAACCAACCTTGGCAATGAATAATATCAGGAGCCCAGCCAAGTTTACGAACCGTCTCAATTACCCCTTTGCAATAAAAAATCATTCTCTCATCATTATTAGACATGAAATTATCTTCTAAATCATGAAACATTTGTCTACTTGGGAAATACTCCTCATTATCAATAAAATAAACCTGCAATCTTAATTTTTGAATTGAAGCAACTTTAATGATCAACTGATGATCAAAATCATCAATAATAAGATTCATCCCAGAAAGACGAATTACTTCATGCAACTGATGTCTTCTTTCGTTTATCGTCCCAAATCTTGGTAAAAATATTCTAATATCCTTCCCGTTTTCCTGAGTCTTTTGAGGTAATAAATTTGCTACATCCCCCATTGATGTCTCTCCAGTATACGGATTAATCTCCTGTGAAACATATAATACTCTCTTCTTCTCCATAAATCAGACTTTAAGTTTGCAAAAATATAGAAAAAAAAGCTTAACCTCCAAGCTTTTCAGTTAGTTTTGTTTGCTTTGCAACTATAAATACACTTGCCTAATGAAAGTTTACAAAAAAAAATCAGAATTAACAGCATATTTAGATGCCTTTAGGGAAATAAAATCTACTGGTTTTGTCCCAACTATGGGAGCGCTACATAGTGGGCATTTACGTTTAATAGAAGAATCCAAAAAAGACTGTGAAATCACTATTTGCAGCATATTTGTAAATCCAAAACAATTTAATAACTCTGATGATTATGCCAACTACCCAAATAATTTAAATAAAGATCTAGAAAAATTGAAAAAGTTAAATTGTGATATTGTTTACACTCCAAAAATTAATGATTTATATGCAAATGAGGAAAAAGTTAAGGAGTTTAATTTTGGACCATTAGCAAATATCATGGAAGGCAAGTTTCGACCAGGACATTTTAACGGAATGGCCACTGTGATAGAAAAGTTCTTCAATATAATAAATCCAACAAAAGCATTTTTTGGGCAAAAAGATTTACAACAATTACAGATTGTAAAAGCCCTAGTGCATCAAATGAATATTCCAATAGAGATAAAAGGAATCCCAACTGTTAGAGAAGAAAATGGATTGGCTAAAAGTTCTAGAAACGAACTCTTATCTGCAAATGCGAAAGATGAAGCAACCCTTATTTACAAATGTCTTAACTATTGTCTTAACAATAAAGAAAAAGGAGTGAGCGCATTAAAATTATATATTCAAAATCAATTCAAAAAACAAGATAATATAGAATTAGAATATGCTGAAATTACTAGCTTAAAAAACTTACTTCCGATTAGCAAATGGGAAGCAGAAAATGAAAATGCTATTTGTATTGCGGCATATATTGATTCCGTCAGATTAATTGATAATATAATTTTATAGTTTTACCGCCATGAAGAAAAAACCTCTTTTTAAAATCTTAAAGTATATTGCATCATTAGGTTTTGCATTTGGAATTCTTTATCTGCTTTTTAAAAATCAAGACCCTATTCAACTTATTGAAGAAATCAAAAAAGTGGATGTAAAATGGGTAATTCTTTCCATGATCTTCGGAGGATGGGCTATAGTGAATCGAGGGCTAAGATGGATAGTACTGATTGATGCGCTTGGATATAAATCATCAAAATCAAATGCAATTGCAGCAGTTTCTGTATTATATTTTACAAACCTTTTTATCCCGAGAGGAGGTGAAATAACAAGATGTACATCTCTTAATCAAGCGGAAAACATCCCTGTCGACAAACTTTTTGGCACTATAATTATAGAGAGAATAATTGATTTCATCTTCTTATTCAGCCTAATCTTTTTGACAATTATTTTAAAATTTAATGATATCATAAACTTATATATAGCTATTCAATCTCAGCAAACAGAAAGTACTAACAATAATAATGCCATTCTAACATTGGTAATAATATCAATTCTCATAATAACTTTTGTTTTCTTGAGAAGATGGCTGAAGAAATCTTCTTTTTATGAAAAAATATTAACTTTTATTAAGGGACTAAAAGAGGGGCTTAACAGCATTAAAAATATGAAAAAGAAATCCGCTTTTTGGTTTCATACTTGTAGCATATGGATAATGTATTTTTTAATGACATACATTTGTTTTTTTAGTATGACTGAAACTTCTCATTTAAGCTTTGGTGCCGGAATCTTTCTACTTGTTCTAGGAGGAATAGGGATGGTGATTCCTACCCCAGGCGGCATTGGCTCTTATCATGCAATTGTAATGATTGGACTGTCTGTTTTAGGGGTAGGGACGGCTTCTTTTGGAGTAGGTAGTGACACTTCAAACCCTGCATTATTATTTCCAACCATAATACATGCTGGACAAACATTAATGGCAATTATTATGGGATTAATAGGTTTATTAATTTTATTTCTATCTAAAAAAGGAGCTGATGTCACATCTTAAAAGCATTAATACTAAAATATTTTATCTTGAAAGTTTAAAAGAGCAAGTAACTAACTGGAAGAAAGCTGGTGAAAAAGTAGTGTTTACTAATGGATGTTTTGATCTTATACATAGAGGCCATATTGAAGTACTGGCACAAACTGCTGATCTAGGTGATAAGCTAATAATCGGACTAAACTCAGATGTTTCTATAAAAAAATTGAAAGGGGAAAGCAGACCAATTATAGATGAAAAATCTAGAGTAATTTTACTAGCTTCACTTAGTTTTGTTGATGCTATTGTTTTGTTTTCTGAAGAGACCCCATTAAATTTAATCAGTAATTTGAATCCTGATGTTCTAGCAAAGGGGGGGGATTATAAAATTAACACAATAGTTGGTCATGAAATTATTCGTAAAAATGGAGGAGAAGTAATTCTTGTCCCTTTTGTTGAGGGCTTTTCTAGTAGTAATATTGTTGATAAAATCAAAAACTCTTGACAGCAAAAAAAATACAATCAGCATTCTTTTGCCAAAGTTGTGGCAATCAATCGCCTAAATGGCTAGGGAAATGCCCTCAATGTAATGAGTGGAACACCTTTGTTGAAGAAATAATTGCAAAAGGAAATGATACGAAAGGAGGTTTTAAAAGTAATAAAACAAATAAACCATTTCTAATAAGTGAGATTGACTATACCAATGAAAAAAGAATAGTAAGCAATGACAAAGAACTTAATAGAGTATTAGGAGGGGGGATTGTTCCTGGATCTATTATATTATTAGGAGGGGATCCTGGGATAGGGAAATCAACCTTGTTGTTACAATTCGCACTAAGTTCAAAAAATAAGAAAATTCTCTATATTTCAGGAGAAGAAAGTGAAAAACAAATAAAAATGCGTGCTGAGCGCATCAATAAAAACTCTGAAAATTGCTATATCCTTACTGAAACTTCTACACAAAATATCTTTCAGCAAATTGAACAATTAGCACCAGATATATTAATAGTAGATTCTATACAGACTTTACATACTGCGCATATTGAATCTTCTCCAGGTAGTGTTTCTCAAATAAGAGAGTGTACTTCAGAACTTATAAAATTTGCTAAAGAAACTGGAACAGCAATTTTCTTAATTGGACACATCAACAAAGATGGTGCAATTGCAGGACCAAAGATATTGGAACACATGGTAGATACTGTACTGCAATTTGAAGGTGACAGAAACTATGTTTATAGAATTTTACGAACAATAAAAAACCGATTCGGTTCAGCATCAGAACTTGGTGTTTATGAAATGAACCAAAAAGGACTTAGAGAAGTAAGCAACCCTTCTGAAATTCTGATCTCCGAAAGAGATGAAGACACAAGTGGAGTTGGAATTGCAGCTACAATAGAAGGAGCTAGACCATTGCTAGTTGAAATACAGGCCTTAGTAAGTTCAGCAGTATATGGCACGCCACAAAGATCTACAACTGGCTATGACACTAAAAGAATGAATATGCTATTAGCTGTTTTAGAAAAAAGATGTGGATTCAAATTAGCAGCAAAAGATGTTTTCTTAAATATTACTGGAGGAATAAAAATTAATGATACGGCCATCGACTTAGCTGTAATCTGCTCTATATTGTCTTCTGATAAAAACATTGCTCTAGACACCCTTACTTGCTTTGCAGGAGAAATTGGATTGTCTGGTGAAATAAGAGCTGTTAATAGAATAGAAAACAGAGTTGGAGAGGCAGAAAAATTAGGCTATAAACAAATTATTATTTCCAAATATAATAAATTCAACGCTAAAGGGTTCAACATTAAAATTATACAATGCGGGAAAATTGAAGAAGTTTTTCGCTTATTATTCTAATTTAATGTTAGTTTATCTTGGTGGCCAGAAACAAAACATATTGTAGTAGTTTCTTCATTGTTAATCTTTATTCTATAATTATTCTTTTCTCTACTGTTCCATCATCGTAGATGTAAAAAATCTGATGATCATTTTGATTTATTTCTTTTCCGAGAATATTAACTTTCGTTATTAATTTTCTCTTTAAAGAAGTGTTAATTTCGCTTTCCGATGATGTCATACAATTCATTGCAAATCCATAATGAATATTCATAAATTCAAGAATTGAATTAGATAAATCATTTGAGTATTGATTTCTATTGCTTGTTTGCATAAAAACATAGTAATTTTCTACATGTGAAGCATCTATTACTCCAGAATATCTAGAACCATGTTTCCATGTATTCCAACCAGCATAAAAAAACCCTCCATTATTTGGGGAAGGATTGGAAGGTGATGGCACTGAATTCCACCCTTTACTTTCTAATAAACCGCCTAAACTAGTAGTGCCTTTTATTATTTCTAAAAAGTCAGCCCCTCCATGAGTACAAAGATTCTTTACAGTTGAATAATTAGTTCTTGATAATATTAAAGAATCTGATCCATTTAAATAAGTCTTAGACACTCCAAGCCCAATCTCAGTCCACATTTCAGAATGTCCATTGCCATGCATCTCAAAATAATGTCCCGCCCCCCAACTATTAGTTATCTCAAATTTTGCTGTATCTATAAAATTATGAAATTCATACCAAGCATTTCTAGCATGTATATTGGTGCCAGCTGCAGTATCAATTTCTCGTACTGGATTCATTACAGAAGGATGCAAATGGCTAATAATCATATGAGGAAAACATCCATCTGTATGCTGAACAATAAAGTCATAAAGCAAATGGCTTGTTTCAAATGAACCATTATCTACACCACGATTATGAATTACAGGTAAATTAATTGGTCTTAAAGTCCCTCCATGTGGAACTCCAATAATTATTGGCATATTACCAGCAATATATTCTATATAATTATTTTGTCCAAAATAAGATTGGCCAGGGATAAAGATCTGTTGGCCAAAGCTAATTATTGGCAAGCAGAATAATATAAGTAGTAGTTTTTTAATTATTAATCTATTATTTTAATCCTATAACTTTAATAGTTGTTTTTCTTATCACTATTGTTAATCTTGTTTCGGACATTTATTTTTATTATTTAGTGAGTATCTATTTTTATTTTTTCAATAGATAAAGTGTCGATTTTAATATTAGTATCCTCTTTATAATCTTTTAAAACATTAGATTGACAAGAACAGACTAAAATTAGGCATAACCCTAGCGCTAGCATTTTTTTCATTTTGTTTTTATTCCAATAATAAATCCTATACAAAAGGGGATAAAAAAGATTAATCCCAGCTTAATTACTCCTAATATACCTTCCCACTCTAATGTAATGTCCAAAATCTCAGCAAATTATTAATCGGTTATTATCTGTTTCGTATGTTCTTTAGTGTCTACCTTAGAAATAATGTCTTCTATTGCCCCTTTCTCATTAATAACGAAAGTAGTTCTGCTAATCCCCATATACTCTCTGCCCATAAATTTCTTAAGCCCCCAAACTCCATAATCTTCAACAACTTTTTTGGCCTCATCTGAAATTAATGAAAAAGGCAAATCATATTTATCAATAAATTTAACATGCCTTTTAGGACTATCAACAGAGCAGCCCAACACAACATAGCCTTTGGCTAACAACTCTTGATAATTGTCTCTCAAATTACAGGATTGAACTGTACATCCTGGGGTCATATCTTTTGGATAAAAATAAAGTACTACTTTCTTCCCTTTAAATTGTTCTAATGTGATTAACTCGTTATTTTGATCGAAAGAATTAATTGCTGGAGCAGTATCTCCTATTTTTAATTTACTCATAATATATATTTTATAATGTTCCTCTTTTTTCTTGTTCTCTCTCAATAGCTTCAAATAAAGCTTTAAAATTGCCAGCACCAAAGCCTCTTGCTCCCATTCTTTGAATAATTTCAAAAAACAACGTTGGTCTATCCTCAACAGGTTTAGTAAAAATTTGTAATAAATATCCTTCTTCATCAGCATCAATCATAATTCCTAAGCCTTTTAAAGTTTCTATATCTTCTTTAAGCTTATGATTATGAGCTGCTAATCGCAATGGGACTGCCTTATAGTATTCTTCAGGAGGATGAGATAAAAATTCAATTCCTCTAGCTCTTAACTTACTAACAGTACTAATAATATCATTTGTTGCTACAGCTATATGCTGAGCCCCTGGGCCTTCATAAAAATCTAAATATTCTTCAATCTGAGATTTCTTTTTGCCTTCCGCCGGCTCATTAATTGGAAATTTAATTCTCCCGTTCCCATTACTCATTACCTTGCTCATTAAAGCAGAATATTCCGTATTTATTTGTTTATCATCAAAAGATAAGAAATTAACAAATCCCATTACGTCCTCATAAAACTTAACCCATTTATTCATCTCATTCCATCCTACATTCCCTACCATATGATCAATGAACTTCAAGCCTGTCGGCTCTGGATTATAATCAGATTCCCATTTTGTATATCCTGGAAGAAATACTCCCTTATAATTTTTTCTCTCTACAAAAACATGCACTGTCTCTCCATATGTGTAAATACCAGAACGAACAACTTCACCGTGCTCATCTGTTTCTAAAGTTGGTTTCATAAAAGATTTAGCACCTCTTTTAGTTGTTTCCTCCCATGATTTAGTTGCGTCATCAACCCAAAGAGCAATTACTTTAACACCATCACCATGTTTTACAATATGATTATTAATTGGAGATTTTGAGTTTAATGGCGTAGTTAGTACAATTCTTATTTTATCCTGTTTTAAAACATAGGAAGCGCATTCTTTACTTCCTGTTTCAAGTCCTTTATATGCAAATGATTGGAAGCCAAATGCTGACTGATAATAATATGCAGCTTGCTTAGCATTCCCAACATAAAACTCAATATAGTCTGTTCCAAGTAAAGGGAGGAAGTCTTTTGCCCCCTCGAATATTTTTTCTAATCCGTATTCAACATTTTTTACTTCACTCATAATGATTATCTCTTTACAATTAAGATTATTCTTCTATCCAAGATTTATGATATTTCCCATCTGAAAGTGCTATAGCCGCTTTGGTTATTTTTAATGGTGCAAAAGTATCAACCATTACTGCTAATTCATCTGTTTTAGCTTGCCCAATACTTCTTTCCATTGCTCCTGGATGTGGCCCATGAGGTATTCCTGCAGGATGTAGAGAAATATATCCTTCCTCAACGTGATTCCTGCTCATAAAATCCCCATCTACATAATACAAAACCTCGTCTGAATCAATATTAGAATGGTTATATGGTGCCGGTATAGATTCTGGGTGGTAATCATACATTCTTGGACAAAAAGAACAGATAACAAATCTACTTGTTTCAAAAGTTTGATGTACAGGCGGAGGTTGATGCACCCTTCCTGTAATTGGCTCAAAATCATGTATGGAAAAAGCATATGGGAAATTATATCCGTCACAGCCCACAACATCAAAAGGATGTGATGCATAAGTATATTCATGAATCATTTGCTCCTTCTTAATTTTAATAATAAAATCTCCTTTTTCATCATGAGTTTCTAGCTTTTCAGGCATTCTTAAATCTCTCTCACAATAAGGGGAATTCTCTAGTAGCTGCCCAAAATGATTACGATATCTTTTTGGAGTATATACTGGTGTATAAGATTCTACAATAAAGAGTCTATTTTCTGAACTATCAAACTTCATAGTATAAATCATCCCTCTTGGAATAACTAGATAATCTCCTTCTTTAAACTTTAAGTTTCCTACAAAAGTCCTTAGTGTTCCTGTTCCTTTATGTACAAAAATAACCTCATCCCCATCTGTATTTTTGTAGTAATAATCTTCTTCCAAATTAGTTGGGGCAGAAAGTAATATATTGAGGTCATTATTTATTAAAATAGAAATTCTACTTTCTAAATGATCTGCAACTTTAGGCGCTTCAAATCCTTTTAATAGGTAAGATTTTAAATTCTTCTCTACACTAATTTCTGGTGCTACAGAATAAGCTTGCTTTATTTCTTTTACTTGTGTAGGTCTATGTAAATGATATAAAAGTGAAGCCATCCCATCAAACCCAATGGTTCCGAATAACTCTTCATAATGAAGCCCTCCATCCTCTTTAGCAAAGCTGGTATGTCTTTTGTGAGGGATTTTACCTAATTTATGATACCTTGGCATACTATTTTTTACGCAAATATAAGACTTAAAAAAAGAAACAAAGCATGATTTATATTATGCCTAAAATAAAAATCATAATTTTGTCTTAAATAAATGAAACTCCTTACTTACAAAACAAGCAAATCAGAAACGCATCAACTTGGCGTTCTCAAAGATCAATTAGTTTATAACCTAAATAATTTTTTTGGGGATATATCATTAGTTGACTTGATTCAAATTGAAGATTATAAACACCAAATAAATTCTTTTATAAGTAAAGATAATTGTTTAGCGCATAATATTAATGATATTACTATTTTGCCTACTATTCCAAAACCTCCTTCTTTTCGAGATGCATATGCATTCAGGCAGCATGTAGCGACTTCTCGAAAAAATAGAGGAGCAGACATGATTGCAGAATTCGATCAGTTCCCTGTCTTTTATTTCTCAAATCATAACGCAATGTTTGGAGATGAGGAAGAGATAGAGATTATGCCTGATCATTTCCATAAACTAGATTACGAATTAGAATTTGCAATTGTAATTGGCAAAGGCGGAAAAAATATCTTATCTAAAGATGCAGACAATCATATTGCAGGCCTTTGCATTCTAAATGATCTTAGCGCAAGAGAATTGCAAATGGAAGAAATGAAATTAAACCTAGGTCCTGCTAAAGGGAAAGATTTTGCGAATGTATTAGGCCCCTATTTAGTTACTACAGATGAATTAGAAAATAAAAGTATCGATACGCCATTTGGAAAAAAATACAACTTAGAGATGAAATGTTTTGTTAATGAAGAGCTGCTTTCTGAAGGTAATGCTAAAGATATGAATTGGACTTTTGCTGAAATTATTGAAAGGGCATCTTATGGTGTTGAATTATTTGCTGGAGATATTATTGGATCAGGGACAGTAGGAACTGGTTGTTTATTAGAATTAAATGGAAGTGGAAAAACACTAGATCCTAATTACAAACAAAGGTGGTTAAAAGAAGGAGATGAAATTGAAATGCGAATTGAAGGTTTGGGAAAAATCAGCAATAAAATCAAAAAAATAGATTCTAGTCATTCCTTATTAAAACTTAAAAAATGATTAAAACAATTGATATAACAGCAGGAGAAACAGAAAATCTATACCAATATCTATCGGCTGCAGTCACCCCAAGGCCTATAGCCTTTGTAAGTACTATTGATTCAAAAGGAAATAAAAATCTAAGCCCTTTTTCGTTTTTTAATGTTTTCTCAATAAAACCTCCTGTTTTAGTTTTTTCTCCTGTAAGAAGAGCAAGAAACAATACCTCGAAGCACACTTTAGATAATGTTCATCAAGTAAAAGAATGTGTTGTCTGCTTAGTCTCACAAGAAATGGTACAACAAGTTTCTTTATCTTCTTGTGATTTTGATGCTGAAACTAATGAATTTGAAAAAGCCGGATTTACTGAAATGAAATCAGATACAGTAACCCCTTCAAGAGTTAAAGAATCTCCCATTAACTTTGAATGTAAAATAAATGACATTATTACACTAGGAAAAGAAGGTGGTTCTGGAAGCTTAGTGCTTTGTGAAGTATTAAAAATACATATTAATGAAAATGTTTTAAATACCAATGATATGATAGACCCTTTTAAATTAAATAT
>Ga0066831_10000189_pt1 | contig 14241 bp, 10 predicted proteins | sample ETNtaG_FD_66436 | JGI IMG/M metagenome (GOLD analysis project Ga0066831, IMG submission 66436) | Marine microbial and viral communities from oxygen minimum zone, Eastern Pacific Ocean - ETNP201306PF49B | ecosystem: Environmental > Aquatic > Marine > Oceanic | place: Pacific Ocean: Eastern... | reverse complement strand
ATTTATGAATAAAGTAGATATGGTAGATGATGAGGAACTCATTGAATTAGTTGATATGGAGGTAAGAGAATTACTTTCATTTTATGAATATGATGGAGATAATACTCCTGTGATTGCTGGTTCAGCTCTTGGTGCATTAAATGGTGAAGCTGAGTGGGTAGGAAAGATTGATGAGCTTATGGCTGCTGTAGATTCTTATATAGAGGAGCCAGTAAGGGATAATGAAAAACCATTTTTAATGCCAATTGAAGATGTATTTACTATTACTGGTAGAGGAACAGTTGCAACTGGAAGAATTGAAACTGGTGTTGCAAATACTGGAGATGCCGTAGATATTATTGGAATGGGAGCTGAGAAACTAACTTCTACAGTTACTGGTGTTGAGATGTTCAGAAAAATTCTTGATAGAGGAGAAGCAGGAGATAATGTTGGAATATTATTAAGAGGTATTGAGAAATCGGATATTAGAAGAGGAATGGTTATTTGTAAGCCAAAATCTGTTACTCCTCATACCAAATTCACAGCTGAGGTATATGTATTAAAGAAAGAAGAAGGGGGTCGTCATACACCATTCCATAATAAGTATCGTCCTCAGTTTTATATAAGAACGACGGATGTTACTGGTGAGATTTTTCTTCCAGATGGCGTAGAAATGGTTATGCCAGGGGATAATTTAACTATTACAGTTGAACTGATAAATAAGGTAGCAATGACTGAAGGCTTGCGCTTTGCTATTAGAGAAGGTGGGAGAACAGTAGGTGCGGGACAAATTACTTCAATAATTGAGTAAAAACATAGTTTTTCGGCAATAAAGGAAGACATTTCGTCTTCCTATTGCTGTTTAAACGGGTGTAGCTCAATTGGTAGAGTAGTGGTCTCCAAAACCATTGGCTGGGAGTTCGAGTCTCTCCACCCGTGCTAGAAGAGAAAATAAGAAAGATTGATAAAGATAGGTTCATATATTAAAGAGTCGGTTGATGAGTTATTACATAAGGTAAGTTGGCCAAGCTGGTCAGATTTACAGAGTAGTGGAATAGTAGTTGCAATTGCAACTGTAATAATTTCTGCTATTATTTATTTTATGGATACTATTTTTAGTGGGATGATGAAGGTATTCTATGATTTTTTTGGATAAATTACAGATGGAGGAGAAAGCAATACAACATAAATGGTATGTGGTGAGGGTAAAAGGTGGTCAGGAAAAGAAGATTAGCACTTATATAGAGAAGGAAGTTAATCGATTGGATTGGAATGAGTATGTTACTCAGATTTTGGTGCCTACAGAGAAAGTATATCAAATAAGAAAAGGAAAGAAAGTAAGTAAAGAGAAGAATTTTTTCCCAGGATATGTTTTGATTGAAGCGAATTTGGCAGGAGAGATAGAGCATACTTTAAGGGCTTTACCTGGAGTATTTGGATTTTTAGGTGAGAAAAAAGGTGGAGAACCAGTACCAATGAGGCAATCTGAAATCAATAGGATTTTAGGAAAAGTAGATGAGCTAGCCATAAGTGATGAGTATGTGAATATTCCTTTTGTAGTTGGAGAAACTGTAAAAGTAATTGATGGACCATTTAATAGTTTTCATGCGGATATTGAGAATATTGATGAACAAAAGAAAAAGTTAAAATTAATAGTAAAGATATTTGGCAGAAAAACTCCTTTGGAGTTAAATTTCATGCAAGTAGAAAAAGTTTAAACAATGGCAAAAGAAGTTACAGGAATTATCAAATTACAAATTAGAGGAGGAGCTGCAAATCCTGCACCACCAGTTGGACCTGCATTAGGAGCAAAAGGTGTTAATATTATGGAGTTCTGTAAGCAATTTAATGCAAGAACACAAGATAAACCAGGAAAGATTGTTCCAGTAGTAATTACCGTATTTGCAGATAAATCCTTTGAATTTATCATCAAAACTGTTCCTGCTGCATCTCAACTTTTGGAAGCTGCAAAAAAGAAAAAAGGATCAGGAGAGCCAAACAGACAAAAGATAGGAACTGTGACTTGGGATCAGATTAAAGTAATTGCAGAGGATAAAATGGTAGATTTGAATGCTTTTAAGTTAGAATCTGCAATGCTAATGGTTGCCGGTACTGCAAGAAGTATGGGCTTAAAAGTAAAAGGAACAGTCCCAACAAAATAATAAAGATTAACAAAATTAGTAAAATTATAAATTTTAAAACAAACAATTATGGAAGGTACAGTAAAATGGTTTAATGCTAGTAAAGGTTACGGATTCATTGAAGGTGAAGACGGAACTGATTATTTCGCTCATTTTGGAGAAATCCAATCGGAGGGCTTTAAAACATTAAAAGAAGGACAGTCCGTTACTTTTGAAGTAGCAGATGGAGAAAAAGGTCCTGTAGCAAAGAATATAGTAGCTGCTGCTTAAATACATACAAAAGTAGTTACTTAACCACTTTAAATTAAAAATTAAAGATGAGTAAGTTGAGTAAAAAAAGAAAGGCTGTGTTAGATGGCCTTGATACAGCTGTAAGTTATAGTTTGCAGGAGGCAACCGATATTGTTAAAAAAACAGCTCCTGAAAACTTTGATGCTTCTGTTGATATGGCAATCCGACTGGGTGTTGATCCAAAACAAGCTAACCAGATGGTAAGAGGAGTTGTAACACTCCCTCATGGCACTGGTAAAGATTTGAAAGTGTTAGCACTTGTAACTCCTGATAAAGAAGCTGAGGCAAATGAGGCAGGCGCTAATTTTGTTGGCTTAGACGAGTACATTGAAAAAATCAAAGGCGGATGGGTTGATATTGATGTAATTATCACTATGCCATCTGTGATGGGTAAGATTGGTGCATTAGGAAGAGTATTAGGTCCTAGAGGATTGATGCCAAATCCAAAATCAGGTACGGTAAGTAATGATGTAGGTAAGGCAGTAACAGATGTCAAAAAAGGTAAAATTGATTTTAAAGTTGACAAAACTGGGATTGTGCATACTTCTATCGGGAAAACATCATTTGATGCGGAGAAGCTTGCAGAAAATTCTGAAGAATTAATTCAGACCATTGTGAAGATGAAACCATCTGGATCAAAAGGGACTTATATTAAAAGTATTTCTATCTCAAGTACAATGGGGATAGGCATTTCGGTTTCTACAAATGCTTATTAAAGGATAAATAAAGATGACAAAAGAAGAAAAGAATAAGTTTATTGAGGATCTGGATGTTCTGCTTAATGAGAATAAAAATTTTTATTTAGCAGATATCTCAGGGCTTACAGCGGAAGAGTCTAGCGATTTGAGAAGATTATGTTTCAAAAGAGATGTGACTTTGAAAGTAGTGAAAAATACTTTGCTGAAAAAAGCAATGGAAAGAAACGATTCTAATTTTGAGGAGTTTTATCAAACATTAAGTGGTAACACTTCTATTATGTTTACAGAGATTGGTAATTCCCCAGCAAAAATTATTAAGGATTTCAGAAAAAAACATAACAAACCTATTTTGAAAGCAGCAATTATTGAAGATTGCTTCTATTTAGGAGATGAGAATATAGATGCTTTAGTAGAGTTAAGGTCGAAAGAAGAGCTTATTAGCGAAATCATTACCATATTACAATCTCCAGTCAAAAATGTAATTTTATCATTGCAATCTGGAGAAAACAAATTATCAGGAATCTTGACTACTTTGAAGGAAAAAATAGATCAAGAGCCAGCAGAGGAATCAAAAGCAGAAGAGCCAAAAGCAGAAGAGACAGCAGAGGAACCAAAAGCAGAGGAGCTAGCAGAGGAACCAAAAGCAGAAGAGCCAGCAGAGGAATCAAAATCAGAAGAAGATAAAAAAGAAAATTAAATAAAGAGAATGCTTCCAACATTTATAATTAATCAAAGTTGAACAATTAAACCCCAAATAAAATGGCAGAATTAAAAGAATTTGCAGAACAGTTAGTGAATTTATCGGTAAAGGAGGTAAATGAACTAGCAAACATATTAAAAGATGAATATGGTATTGAACCTGCTGCAGCAGCAGTTGCAGTTGCCGGTCCGGTAGCTGGAGGAGGTGAAGCAGCTAGTGAGGAACAATCAGAGTTTGATGTAATCCTTACAGCTGCGGGCGGTTCTAAATTAGCAGTAGTTAAACTTGTAAAAGAACTTACTGGATTAGGACTAAAAGAAGCTAAAGATATTGTTGATAGTGCACCAAAAGCAGTAAAAGAAGGTGTTGCTAAAGATGAAGCAGAAGCTTTGAAAACCCAGCTTGAAGAAGCAGGAGCTGAAGTAGAATTAAAATAATTCTACTCGCAAAATACAAGGTTCAGACTTTATAGCAATATAAAGTCTGATCTATTTTGTTTTTTTATAGAAACCGTTTTTTAATTTAAAGATTACTTCCTTGACTAATACTAATATTTCAGAAAGAATAAATTTCGCATCAATAGGAAATCAGATAGATTATCCAGATTTTTTAGACATACAATTAGAAACATTCAATAATTTCTTCCAATTAGGGACAACAAGTGAAGAAAGAAAAAAAGAGGAGCTTTATCAAACCTTTGAAGGTATTTTCCCAATTACAGATTCTAGAAATAATTTTGTTCTAGAATTTGTTGATTATACTATTGATCCTCCAAGATATTCTATTGAAGAATGTATCAATAGAGGGCTTACTTACAAAGTGCCCCTAAAAGTAAAGTTAAAGCTATATTGTACTGATGAAGACCATGAAGATTTTGAAACCATTATCCAAGATGTATATTTTGGGAATGTTCCTTATATGACGCCAAAAGGTACTTTTGTTATCAATGGCGCAGAAAGGGTGATTGTGTCTCAACTCCACAGATCCCCTGGGGTTTTCTTTGCACAGAGTTTTCACGCAAATGGCACCAAATTATATTCAGCAAGAGTAATCCCTTTCAAAGGATCTTGGATTGAATTTGCTACTGATATCAATAATGTCATGTTTGCCTATATTGATAGAAAGAAGAAATTGCCGGTTACCACTCTTCTAAGAGCAATCGGATATGAAAGCGATAGAGACATCTTGCAAATTTTTAATTTGGCGGATGAAGAAAAAGTAACAAAAAGTGGTTTGAAAAGATTGGTAGGAAGAAGATTGGCTGCTAGGGTTTTAAAATCTTGGATTGAAGATTTTGTAGATGAAGATACAGGAGAATTGGTTTCCATTGAAAGAAATGAAGTAATTATTGATAGAGAAACTGTTTTAGAAAAAGAGCATATCAATCAGATTATTGATTCCGGTTCAGTAACTATCCTTCTTCACAAAGAAGATGCTAATGCTGCCGATCACGCACTGATTTACAATACGCTTCAAAAAGATCCAACCAACTCAGAAAAAGAGGCAGTAGAATATATTTATCGCCAACTTAGAAGTGCTGAGCCGCCAGATGAAGATACGGCAAGAAGTGTAATTGATAAATTATTCTTTTCCGATCAAAGATATAGTTTAGGGCATGTTGGTCGATACAGAATAAACAAAAGATTAGGAGTAGATGTTCCAGAAACAAAACAAGTTTTAACCAATGAGGATATTGTTTCCATTATTCAAAATTTGATTGAATTGGTAAACTCCAAAACAGATGTAGATGATATCGATCATTTATCTAACAGAAGAGTAAGAACAGTTGGCGAGCAACTTTCAAGCCAATTTTTTGTAGGATTAAACAGAATGGCAAGAACGATTCGTGAGAGAATGAATGTAAGAGATAATGAAGTGTTTACTCCACTTGATTTGATTAATGCTAAAACACTTTCTTCTGTAATTAATTCCTTTTTTGGAACAAGTCAGCTTTCTCAGTTTATGGATCAAACCAATCCACTGGCAGAAGTTACACACAAAAGAAGAGTTTCTGCATTAGGGCCTGGCGGTTTATCCAGAGAAAGAGCGGGCTTTGAGGTACGTGATGTACACTATACGCATTATGGAAGATTGTGCCCAATTGAAACTCCTGAAGGACCAAATATTGGACTGATTTCTTCCCTTTGTGTTTATGCAAAAATTAATGATTTAGGATTTATTGAAACCCCTTATCGTGAAGTAGAAGATGGGGTGGTGCAATTAGATAAAGAACCAATCTATATGAATGCGGAGTATGAAGAGGATAAAATGATTGCCCAAGCAAATGCACCAATTAATGAACAAGGAAAGTTTAAAGGTAAAAGAATTAAATCAAGATTAGAGGCAGATTATCCGGTTGCAAGTCCAAAAGAAATAAAATTAATGGATGTGGCACCAAACCAAATTGCATCTATTGCGGCATCCCTTATTCCATTTTTGGAACATGATGACGCCAACAGGGCTTTGATGGGATCTAATATGATGCGACAAGCAGTTCCGCTTATGCAAACAGATGCTCCAATTGTTGGAACTGGATTAGAGCCACATGTTGCAAGAGATTCTAGAGTGCTTATAAATGCAGAAGGAAATGGAGTAGTAGAATATGTAGATGCTTGTAAAATTACGATTCGATACAATTATACTCCTGACGAACAACTTTTGGTTTTTGATGAGAATATAAAAACTTATGAGCTTACTAAATTCAAAAAAACAAACCAAAGTACTTGTATGAATATCAAACCTATTGTAAAAATAGGGGATAAAGTAAAAAAAGGACAAGTACTTTGTGAAGGGTTTGCAACTCAGAATGGAGAATTAGCTATTGGTAGAAACTTAAAAGTAGCATTCATGCCTTGGAAAGGATATAACTTTGAGGATGCTATTGTTCTTTCAGAAAGAATTGTTCGTGAAGATTTATTTACTTCACTGCATATTGAAGAGCATAGTGTTTCTGTAAGGGAAACAAAAAGAGGGATGGAAGAACTTACAGCCGATATTCCGAATGTAAGTGAAGAAGCTACAAAAGATTTGGATGAATATGGTATGATTAGAATAGGTGCTAAGATTAAAGCGGGCGATATTCTTATTGGAAAGATCACACCAAAAGGAGAGTCCGATCCTACTCCTGAAGAAAAATTATTAAAAGCGATTTTTGGTGAAAAAGCGGGGGATGTAAAAGACGCTTCTCTAAAAGCCAAACCATCCTATGAAGGAGTGGTTATTAATAAAACATTATTCTCAAAATCAGTTAAAGATAAAAGATTAGTTGCACAAGATAAAGATGAAATAGATGTGCTAGAGTTAGAATTTCAAAAGAAAATTGCTAAATTGAAAAAAGTACTAATTGATAAATTATATACATTGATTGGAGGAAAAGCTTCACAGGGGGTAACGAATGTGTTAGGTGAAACGATTATTCCAAAAAGCACAAAGTTTACGCAAAAACTACTTCATGAAGTTGATTTTTTAACAGTAGACACTAAAAAATGGACTACTAACATTAAGCATAATCAAATAGTAAATCAAATTCTTCTTGGGTATATCAAAAAGTATAATGAGATTTATGGTCTTCACAAAAGAGATAAATTTGCTATTACTGTTGGGGATGAACTACCAAAAGGCGTTCTGCAATTAGCCAAGGTTTTTGTAGCTAAAAAACGAAAAGTAAAAGTAGGAGATAAATTAGCAGGACGACATGGAAACAAGGGTATTGTGGCTAAAATTGTAAGAGATGAAGATATGCCATTTTTGGAAGATGGAACCCCAGTTGATATTGTATTAAATCCTTTGGGTGTGCCTTCAAGAATGAACCTTGGTCAGATTTACGAAACCATTTTAGGTTGGGCTGGTCAGAAATTAGATAAAAGGTATTTTACTCCTGTTTTTGATGGCGCTAGTATTGAGGACATTAATAAAGAAATGAAAGAAGCTGGATTACCAGCTTATGGAGAAACTTATTTGTATGATGGTGGAACTGGAGAGAAATTCGATCAACCCGCAACAGTGGGAATAATCTACATGCTAAAACTAGGACACTTAATTGATGATAAAATGCATGCTCGTTCTATTGGTCCATATTCCCTTATTACACAGCAACCACTCGGGGGTAAAGCGCAATTCGGTGGACAGAGATTGGGTGAGATGGAGGTTTGGGCATTAGAGGGTTATGGTGCTTCCAATATTTTACAAGAAATGCTAACCTTAAAATCGGATGATGTAATAGGAAGAGCAAAAGCTTATGAAGCCATTGTAAAAGGAAATCCTTTACCAAAAGCAGGAATTCCAGAGTCATTCAATGTATTGTTACATGAGCTTAGTGGATTAGGATTAAAAGTATCTTTTGAATAAAAATATTTAATAATATTATGCCAATAACTAAAGATAAAAGACAACACAAAGATTTTTCACACCTAAAAATCAGTTTATCTTCTCCGGAAGATATATTAGGAAGTTCCTCTGGTGAGGTGTTAAAACCAGAAACTATAAATTATAGAACATATAAGCCTGAAAGAGATGGGCTTTTTTGCGAAAGAATTTTTGGGCCAGTAAAGGATTTTGAATGCCATTGTGGTAAATATAAAAGAATCCGTTACAGAGGAATTGTTTGTGATAGATGTGGGGTGGAAGTAACTGAGAAAAAGGTAAGAAGAGAAAGAGTTGGGCACATCAAATTGGTTGTTCCGGTAGCTCATATTTGGTATTTCAGAACGCTACCTAATAAAATAGGATATCTTTTAGGGCTTCCAACCAAAAAGATGGACATGATTATCTATTATGAAAGATATGTTGTGATTCAAGCAGGAGTTGGCGGGCTAAATGAAGAAGGAGATCCAATTAAGGATAATGATTTTATTACTGAGGAAGAATATTTAAATATATTAGATGCACTCCCAACAGAAAATCAGTATTTGCCTGATGAAGATCCAAATAAATTTATTGCTAAAATGGGTGCAGAAGCAATTGCTGATTTACTTGCACGAATTGACATGGATGCCTTGTCGTTCGAGTTAAGAGATAAGGCAAATACGGAAACTTCTCAGCAAAGAAAAACGGAAGCACTTAAAAGATTGCAAGTAGTAGAGGCCTTTCGTGAGGCGAATCAGCATACCGAAAATAAACCAGAGTGGATGATAATAAAAGTTGTCCCTGTTAATCCACCTGAGTTGCGTCCACTTGTTCCACTAGATGGAGGAAGGTTTGCAACTTCTGATTTGAATGATTTATATAGAAGAGTTATTATCCGAAATAACAGATTGAAACGATTGATGGAAATCAATGCTCCTGAAGTAATTCTAAGAAATGAAAAAAGGATGTTGCAAGAATCTGTAGATGCACTTTTTGATAATTCCAGAAAATCATCTGCTGTAAAAACAGATGGAAACAGGGCACTGAAATCATTATCGGATAACTTGAAAGGAAAGCAAGGTAGATTCCGTCAAAATCTTTTAGGGAAAAGGGTAGATTATTCTGCTCGTTCGGTAATTATTGTTGGTCCTAATTTGAAACTACATGAATGTGGTTTGCCGAAAGAAATGGCTGCAGAGCTATACAAACCATTTATTGTTCGAAAACTGATTGAGAGAGGAATTGTAAAAACAGTAAAATCTGCCAAAAAGATTATTGATGCTAGAGAACCAGTAGTTTGGGATATTTTAGAAAATGTAATGAAAGGACATCCTGTACTTTTAAATAGGGCTCCAACTCTTCACCGATTGGGTATTCAGGCCTTTCAGCCAAAAATGATTGAAGGAAAAGCTATTCAGTTACATCCACTTGTATGTACTGCATTTAATGCCGATTTTGATGGGGATCAAATGGCGGTTCATTTACCACTTGGTACGGCTGCTATTTTGGAAGCACAAATTTTAATGTTGTCTTCTCATAATATACTAAATCCTGCAAATGGAGCTCCAATTACAGTTCCTTCACAAGACATGGTGCTTGGACTTTATTATATGACAAAGCAAAAAGTAACTGCAGATCAGGTAAAAAATGAAAAAGGAAAAGTAATAGAAAAGGCGGTTATCGTTAAAGGAGAAGGAATGACTTTTTATTCTGCTGAGGAAGTGAATATTGCTTACAATGAAAAAATTGTAGCACTTCATTCCATCATAAAAGTGCGTGTAAAAGATGAAAAAGGAAAAGATTATCTTTTAGAAACTTCAGTAGGTAGAGTATTATTTAATGAATTTGTTCCTGAAAATATTGGTTTTATTGACGAATTACTAACCAAAAAAGCTTTAAGAAACATTATTGGTGATATTTTAAGTAAATGTGGTGTAGCCAAAACAGTTGAATTTTTAGATAACATTAAAAATATTGGTTTTCAAATGGCTTTTAAAGGTGGCCTTTCTTTTAATTTAGGGGATGTAGTTGTTCCGCTAGAGAAAAAACAAATGGTAAAAGATGCTTATGAAAAAGTAGATGAGGTGTTTTCTCACTATAATTTAGGTGTAATTACCAATAACGAAAGATATAATCAGGTAATTGATATTTGGACTAATACAAATGCTCGATTGACCGAAACTGTAATGAGCCAACTTAGAACCGAAAGGCAAGGTTTCAACTCTCTTTATATGATGTTGGATTCTGGTGCAAGGGGTTCGAAAGAGCAAATTCGTCAGTTATCTGGAATGAGAGGATTGATGGCCAAACCACAGAAATCAGGTGATCATGGAGATTCTATTATTGAAAATCCTATTATCACTAACTTTAGAGAAGGGCTTTCCATTTTAGAGTACTTTATTTCTACCCATGGTGCCAGAAAAGGATTAGCCGATACGGCTCTAAAGACTGCAGATGCTGGTTATTTGACAAGACGATTGGTTGATGTTTCGCAAGATGTGGTGATTACAGAAGAAGATTGTGGTACTTTGCGTGGGCTTGTAACTACTGCCCTTAAAAACAATGAAGATATTGTAGAAACTTTATCTGAAAGAATTATAGGAAGAGTTTGCTTGCATGATATTTACAATCCAAACGATAATAATGTTATTGTTGAATCGGGAAGTGAGATAACTGAATTAATTGCTAAAGAGATTCAAGAAGCAGAAATTGGGGCAGTTGAAATTCGTTCTGCTCTTACTTGCGAAACCAGAAAAGGAATTTGTAGCAAATGTTATGGTAGAAGTTTGGCTTCTGCAAAAATGGCAGCAAGAGGAGAGGCAGTTGGTGTTATTGCTGCTCAATCCATTGGAGAACCGGGTACTCAGCTTACGCTAAGAACTTTCCATGTTGGGGGTACGGCTTCTAGAGCTGCAGCAGATTCGAGTATTACTATTAAAAATGATGGTAAGATTGAGATTGAAGATTTAAAAACCATTAAAACGAAAAAGGCTAGTGGTAAAGATGTTGAAATTGTAATTTCTAGAACAGCTGAACTTAGAATAATTGATGAAAAATCAGGCGTTACGATTGCTACTCATATTATTCCTTATGGTTCTAATATTTACAAAAAATCCGGAAAGGTTGTTAAGGGAGATGTAGTTTGTGATTGGGATCCTTACAATGCACTTATCATTTCTGAGATTGCTGGAAAGATTCAATACCAAGATATTGAGGAAGGATATACATATAGAATTGAATCGGATGAGCAAACAGGGCATCAAGAGAAAGTAATAATTGATAGTAGAGATAAAAAGAAAAATCCTGTTATTGTTATTCAAGCAAAAGGTAAGGAAAGGTCTTATAGTATTCCTGTAAAAGCGCATATTTCGGTTGATGAAGGAAAAACAATAAAGGCAGGAACAGTAGTTGCTAAAATTCCAAGGGTGCAAGGTTCTTCAGGTGATATTACGGGTGGTCTTCCAAGAGTTACAGAGCTTTTTGAAGCAAGGAATCCTTCTAATCCAGCAGTAGTTTCTGAGATTGATGGTATTGTTTCATTTGGAAAGAAAATCAAAAGAGGAAATAAAGAAATTATTGTAACCTCAAAAACTGGTGAGGAAAAGAAATTCTTAGTGCCCCTTTCAAAACACATATTAGCTCAAGAGAATGATTTTGTAAAAGCGGGAACGCCACTTTGTGATGGCGTAATCACGCCAAGAGACATCTTAGCAATTAAAGGACCCGCTATTGTTCAGAAATATATTGTGAATGAGGTACAGGAGGTTTATAGGTTGCAAGGAGTGAAAATTAACGACAAACACTTTGAGGTTGTGGTAAAACAAATGATGAGGAAAGTGGAAGTGGTTGATTCTGGTGATACTAAATTATTGGAAAAACAATTGGTAAACAGAATCGATTTCACGGAAGAAAACGATTGGATTTTCGGTAAAAAATACATTGAAGATGCGGGTGATTCAACCGATTACAACCGAGGGCAATTAATTACTATAAGACAGTTAAGAGAAGAGAATTCCCGACTTAAAAGAAAGGATATGAAGCCCATTGATTCGCGTGATGCTGTTCCGGCAATTTCTCGTCCGGTACTTCAAGGAATTACCAGAGCTTCACTGCAAACCGATAGTTGGATTTCAGCAGCTTCTTTCCAGGAAACTACAAAAGTATTGAATGAAGCAGCTATTAGAGCGAAAAGAGATGGTCTTAGAGGATTGAAAGAAAATGTAATTGTTGGGCACAAAATTCCAGCAGGAACTGGCCTTATTGATGGAAGCGATTTAATTGTTGGTTCACAAGAAGAATTTGATAAATTACTAGGGGATAAAACAGCAGAATTGGCACAAGAGAAAGTAACAATAACGGAAGAATAAAAACTTATTATTATGTCAGAAGAGAAAAAACAAGACGGACTAAACATTGAATTAAGTGAGGAAGTAGCTGAAGGGACTTACAGCAATATTGCTATTATCAATCATTCTCCCTCTGAGTTTGTAGTTGATTTTATTCAAATGATGCCTGGAGTTCCAAAAGCAAAAGTAAAATCACGAATTATTCTTACACCTCAACATGCTAAACGCCTTATGAAAGCTTTGAATGATAATATTTCAAAATTTGAAGATCAGCATGGCGAGATAAAAGATGTTGATCCTACTGGTGGTATCCCTATGAATTTTGGCGGACCTACTGCAGAGGCTTAAAGAAACTAGAGGAGCAATCTTTAGTTTGAAATCTTGCTGTAACATGTAAATAGGTGTTAGGTTGTAATCCTGCTACGATTTTATTGATTCTTCATAATATAGTCTAAAATTACAAATACTCCCAGAATGACAGATGCAATGCCGTTCGTGGTGAAAAAAGCTAAATTTATTTTGCTTAAATCATTATCTCTTACCAAAGTGTGTTGGTAAATAAGTAGTGCTGAGAATATGGAGAATCCAATCCAATAAAATTCTCCAGAATTTGCAGTTTTGCCAATATGAGATAGAATAAGTATTGCGATAAAGTGTAGCACTCTTGATAAGATTAATGCGTTCTTCTTCCCTAGTAGAACCGGAATGGAATGTAGCTTTTGATCTTTATCAAATTCTTCATCCTGCATGGAATAAATAATATCAAAACCACTTACCCAGAATAGTACTACAAATGAGAAAAGAATGGGAATAATAGCAAACTCACCACTAACAGCCAAGTAAGCACCAATAGGAGTTAATGATAACCCTAGACCTAACACTAAATGACAAAGAGCTGTAAAGCGTTTGGTAAAGCTATATCCTAAGATAATAATAAGTGCAATAGGAGATAGTGTAAAACATAAGGAATTAATGATAAAAGTAACACCAATAAATAGCATGGAATTAATAATTACAAATATTAATGCGTTTTTTGCAGTAATTGTTCCATTTGGGATTTCTCTTAGCTGTGCTGTTCTCTCATTTGCCTTATCGATATCTCTATCAATATAGCGGTTAAAGGCCATAGCTGCAGATCGAGCAGAAATCATGCAAAGCACAACATACAGTAAAGTTAGCCATTCAAAATTGTATTGTTGACTTGCTAAGAAGAAACCAATTAAAGCAAATGGCATTGCAAAGATTGTGTGGCTAAATTTTATTAAGGAGAGGTATTTTTTCATGATTAATTAACCATAGACATTGTAGAATCTTTTATAATTAACCAATTATTTTCAAATTTCTGTAGGTCTAGCCAAAATACTCCAAAAGGATGGTCTTCCTTTCTAACAAGCTCCCATTTACCCTTTAGTACTGCAGTATTCTTGGTGTTAAGTTTCAGATTTAAAATTTCAAATTTTAATACTCCCATACTTTCTCTTGTTGGATAACTACTTTTATATCTCTCAAAAGTATTTTCCCATCCATATGACGGCATATGTTCTGCAGAGGTAAAAATTAATTTCTCTGAATTCCAATAGCCTTCCATAAAGCCTTCAATATCTCCTTCATTCCAGCACTTTTGTTGGGTAGTTAAGACCTTCTTTATTGCATTAATCTCATTAGCATTCTGTTTAATAGTGTCAGTAGTTGTTGTATTATTCATATTGCAAGACAATAATACAAGAAGGAATAAGCTAAAT
>Ga0066831_10000188_pt1 | contig 14253 bp, 10 predicted proteins | sample ETNtaG_FD_66436 | JGI IMG/M metagenome (GOLD analysis project Ga0066831, IMG submission 66436) | Marine microbial and viral communities from oxygen minimum zone, Eastern Pacific Ocean - ETNP201306PF49B | ecosystem: Environmental > Aquatic > Marine > Oceanic | place: Pacific Ocean: Eastern... | reverse complement strand
TATCCCCGATGGGCCGGGTTAGAGCTAATAGCGCAGGGCAGCCCATAACTACCACCGGAGAGGTTATTCCCGGTACGCTGGGTTCCACTCCGGCTCCCCCAGCACCAACACCACCCGCACCGGCTGCTCCCCCAGCACCAGCACCACCCGCACCGGCTGCTCCCCCAGCACCAGTGGCAGAAACTGCAGCGTCCGGAACGGCCGGGTCAGCAGAGTTCGGAGCAGGAGCAGGCGATGGTACTGTCACCAACCTAGTCGGAAGGCTAAGGGATTTCGGCAGCGGCACAGCAGACAGGGCCAGGTGGCTAAAGAGTCGAAACTGGTTTGGCACGGGTAAGGGTGCGGTAGGCGGGCACAGGTCAACCTACAATAGAGCGTATGACAGGATTTATGCCGATGCTCAACAGCAAGCGGCGGCACAGGGGCTTACTGGTAGACAAGCAACCGCATACGCTGAAAGAGAAGCTCTTAGGGGTGCCAGGCTCGAAGCCCGCGCAGGCCTAGAAGCTCCGGTAACGTCAGGCAACGTACAGCAGAACTTAATTCCTGGGCTACAAGGGTCCGCTATGGATATGGCCGGTACCACCTCCCAGGTCGCTGCGAATAGAGCCGGTCAGCATGCTAGAGACTTACTGAATACGAGCGAAGCTGTTCAGCAGCAGTTACGAACAATGAGCGAGGGTGGAGCTCGCCAGTACACTAGGGTGCGGGATGTAGAGGCACTCGCAGATAGGGTGAGGACAGGAAGAGCCACAGTGACTGAAGAAGCACAGTTCGAACGGTTCAACCAGATCGTCAAGCAAGAGCTCAAGCCTATGACGGATGCGGGTGGCGCGGTACGAAATAAGCTCGTAGAAAGCGGAGGACCCATTAAGGGGCCGGACCGACTCAGGGCTGATCCTGTAGCAGCTGAAAACGCACAGAATGTAATTAGACAGGACGTTAAGACCCAGCTAGCCGGGTACGGGGAGCAGGGCCAGGCACTGTCTAGAGATTTTGACGTTGTGACTAACTCTCTAAGGGACGCTATACCAGCTACCGACTTGTCTAGGATCACGAATCGACTTGCGGAGAGCGTAAAAGCTAATCCTAATAGCAGGGCTTTCCAAGAGGCTATCGGGGCTGAGATGGCGGGGCTCCCCGCAGCGGAACGGTCCCTTGTTAGAGCCGCACTAGAGAAGCAAAACTACATAATCCCGGCTACCAGACAAGAGGTAGCGGGTGTCTCTCAGCGGGTGGCAGAGCTTACAAGGAATAACAAGCCCTTAAGTGAGCTATCCGCTTTTGAGCAGAGGGTTGTTGAGGCCTCGGGTGCTGATGTCAGGGCACTAGCCCAGGCTAGGGCCAAAGTAGACGCGGCAAACAAGGGTTTGTCGAAATTAGATAAAAAGAACACTGCCCGAGGCGGAAGAGGTAGTAGAAAGCGGAGAGGTCGTGGAAATAGGCAGGACACTGCGCAGAAACGCCAGGCGCTCAACCAGAACAAGACCAAGGCAGAAGCTAGGGTCTTAGAGCTAGAGTCACAGTACGCTAGGGATGTACAGACCGCGCTAGGAAACGAGAGTAACGTAGCGTCTATCATGGCAAGGGAAGAGCAGAGGGCTTTCGCCCTATCCTCTGAGAGGATGCTGGCCAGGGGGCAATCAGGCGGAAGAGGCCTGGACTCCACTATTAGCCAGCAGAATATCATGAAGGAGGTTGCGGATAACCGAAGGCTTCAGAAGGCCATGAACAGGGTAAACACAAACTCTAACCTCAAGTACACGGAGCCGGAAGTAGCCGCCTTCGAGAGGGCGGGGTACTCAGTAGCCGAAGACGGGAGAACCGTGGCTAAGGTCAAGGGTAACACTTCTGGAACGGAGGGAGTAGCCGGTGGAAGGGACCTAAACCCGCAGATTAGAGAGCCCGGCACAGGCGGAGGCGGCGGCACCGGCCCAGCAGACTCATTGGCGGAAGCACCCGTTGCTGGAGCAGGGCAATCCGGTGGAGTTATGGACGCTATACGTAATCTAACGCCTGGCCAGGCGGCGGCTATGTTCGGCGCAGGAGGCTTCGGCCTAGGAGCGCTGGCAGGCTAATGGCACACTTAGAGGACCGCCTGCGAGAGAGAACTTCCCTACCAAACTCAGCTATCCCAAGGCTAAAAAAAGAGATTAGCAGTAGTCTACGGGGGAAGCTTCCTAAGGGGGAAGCGCACCACGTAAAACTCCCTGGAGGTTCCTTTGCGGTGATAAAGAACGTGAAGGACAGACCTATACTAGCCTCTTTTCTATCCGCAGATATGACTCCCCCTGGCGAGGACCTTACACAGTTAACGGGGGTTAATAGACTAAGGGAGGCGATAAAGGCCGCGGCTTTCACCAGCGAGGAAGAAGCGGAAGCGGTTATGAGTAGCCTATCTAGAGACATAAAGCCCAATGAGGCGGTGTCCCAGGTTTCTAAGACTCAGTTTAAAGTCCCCAAGGTAAACAGAAGGGATGAGGCTAGGCTATCTTCCTCGGTGTCAACCGGGGCAGACCCCTCCCTAGTACGAACAGCCGCCGTTAACCCGCAGGCGGCTATCTCCTTACTTAGAAGGGCACATAGGGCCTCGGATGAGACTGGGGAGTTAGGAAGCCCAGAGTCTGTAGGCCCAGCAAGACTCCCCGTGAACGTGGGGGATGTGGTAATGGGCGTCGGGGGATTTCACCCTGATTATGCTAAGTTTACGCAGAATGCTGACCCCCGCCTGGCGGCTATTCTTTTGGAGCTAAAAAAGAGGGCAGGGCAGCTTTAGGCCCTGACCTCTCCGAAAAAGCGGTGCTTGGGCTTTCGCCCTTATCCGACTTCGTCTAAATTTTGTTGTCTCTCAGATATCCTGGAGAATACGTAGATTCTCCTGAACCCCTCGGATAGCTCGGGCACGTCTAGCTTGCTGTGCATGCCAAGTATAACCCCTGGAGGCACAACCTTACGCTCAGAGCGGGATTCTTGTCGACCCAGGCACACCTCAATAGGGGTATCTAGGTACAAGCAGTCAACTCCCCACCCTGCCCCTATCGACAGGTTAAGGATAGCTGACCGGGATATTCGGGAGCGGAACGTGGCATCGAATGCTACGTCGTACTCCTGAATAGTCCGCTGCAGGCTCGAGGGACCTTGGGTTCCTTGCAGAACTGATGACTTACCAGAGGCGGGGATTCCGACAGTCATCAGAAGCCTGCCGTCCTCAATCTCACCAAGGGTTCGTCCTAACTCCCGGTAGCAGCGAGTCCAGGCTTCCGAAGAAGCCTTAGGGGACCAACTGTAGTACCCCTCTTTATCTGTCAAGAATTTGTCTGGACTTATTAGTTTAGGCATTTTTTTATTTCCTTGTGTATCGTACTCTTTATTTATCGCTTCTAAGGGTGTTCTCCTATGGATGGTAAAGATTTAGCGCTTGGAGGAGCAGGCTTTTTCCTGCCCTTCCTTGGAAGTATTGCTGGTACTGAGGCGTACCTCTCTGGGGATAGGCTCGCAGCGAAAGCCCTGCCCGCAACTCATACGACCGAACAGCTCTCTCGTCTTAGAGAGATTATGGGCATCCCTAAGGAGAGGGTGCCCGTATTCCATGACATGGTTAGGTACAGGAATCCTCCCCCCTCAGGAATGCTCTACAACATAGATGCTAGCCCTAAGAGGATCGCCAACGCCTTGAAGGCCATGGACCTTATGGACGCTGACTCTGGAAGGAGGCTGTTCCCTGGGGTAACTCCTTACACCGCGGCTCAGCTATCCTCTGGAAAACCCGCAGCAGCGGTCTTCCTAAGAGATACTAAAGAGGTAGCTACCTTGGCCCATGAGCTGGGCCACGCCACTATGACTAATAAGGGCTTAGTGGGTAAGCTGAGAGGCGTAAGTGACCTTATAGGCAGGCGCATAGCCAGCACGAATGTGCGAGCGTTCCCCTTAAGGTATGGGATTGCGGCGTCTCCTATATTCATGGACGCGGATAATCCGTATTTGTACGCCCCAGCGGCGGTGCTAGCAGCTAGTGAGCTACCCTTATTGGCGGAAGAGGCCGTAGCTTCTACTAAGGGGCTAGGAGCCTTAAAGAAGTTGATGGGAGCTGGGGAGCCCGCGGCTAGCCGGATAACTAAGCCTCAGTATGCTGCGGCTAGGAAGGTCTTAGCCAGGATGTTCGGTAGCTATGCGCTACCCGCTTTAGCTATGTCAGCCGCACCCCTAGCGCTGGCGGCCCTTAAGAAGAGAGACTAGTAGTTACGTAGATATATCGAGGACATTTTTCACCAGAGGGAGTCGTGCAGGCGCAGGCAGCACGGAGGCTTTTTGCATAGACCGTAGGTCGAGCAAAAGCCGAGTACTGGCCGGAGCGGAACGATCCCGTGGGTGTAAAAAGCCGCAGATACTCTGAACAGTAGCTTAAAGAGCTGTGTTCAATGGAGAGGTGATAACTTGTGGGGAGTAACTCCCCGTTCTTTTAAAGAAGCTAACTAGTTAGTCTTTTCCGGGTTGAAGGGTACGTCAGGAAGGTCCCCTGGCTCAGGCTCTTCGAGAGAAGGCAGACTGGGCACCAGCTTGGCCCCGGACGCGCTTTCTTCAAGAGGTACTAAAAGGCTCCCGCATTCAGGGCAGGTGGCAGCCTCCCCTAGCCAGTCTACACTGGTATGCTTGCAGGGGAGCCCGTCTTCGCCTTGGGTTATGTCGAAGTGGTCTGTGGAGTCGTACATGCTTTGCCTACGTATTTGGTACTCATCTGCAGCTCAAGCGCCTGGCCGCCCGCTAAGGAGCCAACTGTTGAAGATACATATCAAAACAGATATACTGATTTAGTACCAAAAGCAAGGAGGGCACTCCCTCCTTGAAGGTCCAGTAAACACTGGACAGTAACTTAGAAGGTGTACCACCTCCCCAACCATCCGGTTAGCTAAGCAAAGGATACGTGCGCTGCTTTACTAGGCTAGCCAGCCCTCCCGGGTAAACGGGCTAGCAGCCAGGTCGTAGCAGAGCTATCCAATAGAGCTGTAAGTAACAGAGCAGAGCTTACGTAATTATGGCACGGGCCCACGTTAACATGCATGCGAGTTGAGAGTAACCATCAACTCCGGGCTCGCAGTTGCCCCTCGAGGGCTCCTTTCCGGTGAACACCGGAAAAGAGTACACTGGCAATGTTGCATTGCCCCTTCTTTCCGAATAGGCTAAGAATCGGCTCTGTTTCTAGCAAGCTAGATTGGACGTATCAAAACCTTATACCAGAGAAAGGCCTTTTTTATGCCTCGCAAACTTAGTGGGCTAGGTAGCCCAGATAACTCAGGTAAGCTGGACCTTTCCGGTGCCAGCTTTGGCGGCAACCCGCTCGGAGGCGAGATTCCTGTCGTCGATACTCCCGCCTTAGAGCAGGAAGAGGTAGAGCAGGAAGAAGCGGCTCAGGAAGAAGCTGAGGAATCCTTAAACCCGTATACCATGACTCCTCGTCAGCTATGGGAAGCGGAGCTAGAGGAGGCGTCTGTAACTACAAACGAAGCAGCCGCTATACTGGATGCCATCATGAGCACGGGCAAGTACGAGGAGACTTATCGAATGGGGGGCACACAGTTTAAGCTCCGCACCCGGACTACGGTGGATGCTGATAGGACCATTGAGATACTGCAAGACTTAAAGCCCGAGGTAACCGGGGTGTACAGCCATATAGTATCCAGGATAAATCTAGCATCTAGTATAGTGGCGTTTGGCAGCAAGTCCTTTACTCACACTGAGCCCTCTGACGATAATCGTCCTACCCTAGACGCGGAGTGGCGGCACCGGTACCAGTTTTGCTCAACCCTGCCCGCGCCAACTTTTTACATGCTGACGCAGATCCTGCAGCGGTTTGAGAATAAGGTTAACTTGGCATCTGACCCGAGGAGCCTCGAAAATTTTTAAGCACCTCGTGGGGAAGTGCTCGGGCGGAGCTACTTGTAAGAGGGGTAGCTCTGCCCCCACGGGGTAGTGCAGCGAGCGCTGTTCTAGAGGAGATGTTGTACAGAGAGAGGGTCCGGTCATGGAAGCAGAGCTCCATCTCAGTGTTGGCCACCGCTGCCCAGGCAACTGCTAGTGAGGCACTCCTAAAACTGCTAGGAGAGTCTTGCGATGAACTTCTTTCGATGGTTCTTCACCAGGCGGAGGCGTATGATTTGTTCGAACGCCCGGAGGGCTTCCACTCTACCTCGGAGGGTGACAAGCTCTCCGATGGAGAACTCTTAGCTCTGCTAGATAAGAAGTTGGAAGATGGCTAACAATTATTTTGATGCGGCCTCCCAGGGCTACGTTAATGTTCAGCAGCAGTTATCGCAGCTGGGTCTTATGGGCGGCTCGATGCAGCCTATGGACGGAAGGGGCGCGGCTGTACAGATACCCACTCTTCCGCCGCCGAACTTTACTACCCAAGTTGCGTCGACTGCGTCCTTCCCGACGGGGCCTGCTTCTTCCGGAGTAGCTCCACTGCCTTACGGCCTCTCGGCACCTCAGATGTCTTCCTTTGCGGGGCACGCAGGCCCGCCGCAACCGCTAACACTAAATAGCATGGGGTCAGCTCTGCATATGCCCCAGTTTATGGGCTATCCCAGCCCTCCGCCTATGCCAGCCCCCATGCCTATAGGAGGGTCTTTTGGAGGGGGCATCGGGGGGTATCTTGCTGACAGGTCCATCGCAGCAGGAGGAGCACCTCCGCCCATGGGGGGAAATATAATAAGGGCAAGGGCTGACGCAGCCTCTAGAGTTAGCCGAACAACCGGAGATATAGTAGGGCACGGGCTAGAGTGGGGCACCAGAGGAGCGGCGGTAACCTCCGGACTTATGGGTATAGGAGCTATGGCGGCTAGCACCGGTTGGGGCGCGATAGCAGGGGTCCCCGCAATGGCACTCAGCGGAGTTTTAATGGCCGGGGATATGATGGCCAGCGGGTATAACCAGCAGCGCTCCCACGTAAGAAAGCTACGACAAACGTATGGCGGGCTTACTATGGGGAACATGGTGGACCCTACAGGGCTCGGCATGTCGGTAGGCTCTGCGATGCAGGTGTCAGGAGGCCTCGCGGATGTGGGGAGGTCTATAGGCATGTCTAAGGGAGCTATGATGTCCGTAGGAGGCGCGGCCCAGGGGATGGGGTTGCTGCGCGGGCATACCAACACGGCGAGTGATTTAGTTAGCCGAATAAAGACACTGGCACAGGTCACTAAGACCATTACTGACCTAGGGGAAGGCATATCGGCTGGAGATGCCCTACAGCTGCAGGCCCTCTCCCAGGAGATGGGGATGGGCGCAGGCGTAGACATGGCTAGCATGGGTAGGAGGCTAGTGACCGCAGCTAGAGTCACTGGGCAGACTTTAGGAGGAATAACGCAGGGGGCTGCGGGGGCTGCGGGGATGTACTCATCGCTGGGTATGTCTGGCGCAGCGGGGATGCAGACTGGCGCGGTCACCACTACCCAGGGAGCCGTCATAGCTAACAGCGGCAGGCTGTCTAACCGGCAGCTGGCTCGCATGGGCGGAGCGGCTGGAATCAGCGGTACGTTACTACAAAGCCAGGCAGCGTTTGATGCTAAGGCAGCTACTCCCCTGGTTTACGGGGCGATGGAGATGACGTCTGCAGGGACCTTTCGGGTAAACCAAGATCGCTTGAACCGAATAGCCCGGGGAGAGATCTCCCTAAAGGATGCGGAGAAGAGAGGGCGGGACTTTCTCACAGGGAAGGCTGATGACTCTAAGGGCCTTACTAAGCACCAGCTCGGCAGACTTCTAGACCAGTTTAATAGGCAGAAAGCCGACCTCGTAGCCGACGCTCAGGAGAAGCTGAACCCCTCGCAGCGCCAAAACATGCAGCTCACCCAAATAAAAGATTTAATGGAGAGAAAGAACCTAACCTTTAGGCAGGGAGCTGTACAGGTAACGGGTAGCACGCAAGCTGCTGAAGCGCTAGAAGCCCTAGTAAAGGACCCTAACGTAAGGATGGAACAGCAGAAGCAGCAGTCCCTACAAAGGAGAGAAGCTATAAAGAGGGCTGCTGCTGGACCCGGGCCGGACCACTCGACTCTTTCGGGGATTGGGAGGTGGTTCGGATCACCCTTCCGGGCTATGGGGGATGTGGGCAGTAAGATAGGAGGGGTGCTGTCTAGAGCGGAGCACGAAGATCGTAGGGCCGCGGCTGGACTTTATGACGGCACACTTAGAGGGTCTGAGCGCATGTCCGCAGCCGAGGAGGCGAGGGTTTGGGGGGGAAGGTCTGCGTTTGCCCGCATGTACGATAGAGACAGGGCGCGCGTAGCTCGGGACAACCCAGCTCAGGCTGCGCTTGAGGTCATGGGCGGCCGAATGGATAAGATGGGGATTATGCCCGGGGCAGGGGACTATTTCCGAAGCGTAGCAGCGCATTCCGCAGCGACGGGACTCCGGCGTCCTGGTACCTACAACTTAGATACTGAAGCAGGCTCTTGGGGAGTCTGGTCGGGCGCGTCTGACGCCAATAAGCTTATGCGCAAGATTAAGGGCGACTGGTTTGTGGGACACAGCGTAAAGGATTATTTCACTGAGTCCCCTTATGAAAGAGGGGACATGGCAAAAACCTTCGATAGGTATGCCTCCAGTGGGGGTGCTTTGAGGGAGATGCTTTCTCGTGGGTCTGGCGAGTCAGGCCTAGACATGGCTATGGGGATAATAGACGAGCGTGCGATGGGCCTTGATAAGCCCGGCCAAAGAGACGCTATGATTTTGGCACGAGGGCAGGCCCTTAATTACGCACGAGGGCAGGCTCAAGTAGCGCAGGGGAAGGGCCAAAAAGCTTACAGCGAGGGGTCTACTGAGGGGCTAACCCAAGATAGGATAATGGGTAGCTATAAAGCCGCACTAAGAGAGCAGCTAAAGAAGCAGAATGTCCCAGAAGCAGAGCGAGAAAAGATCATAGAGCAAGCCACGACAGGCAGAGACGCAGAGGACATCACGGGGTCTATATATAAGTCCCTTAGCCAAGATAAACGGTACCGAAGAGGGGTAAGCCAGTTTTTTGAGGACGTGGACTCTGTTCAGGGCTTTGCGGGCATAAGTGGTCTCGTCACAGAGGAGGCATACAACAAGAGCAGGAAGCGGGAGATTAAGGTAAGACAAAACTGGATGGACCATCTAAGCGTAGGGGAGATGCTGGGCGGGGGTGACGAAGCGGCAGACCCTTACTTTAGAGAGTTGGCTAAGACAGGCCTTTCTGAGGGCGCGCTTAAGATGCTGGCTAAGTATGAAGGGCTGGATAAGATAGGAGACATGTCTCAGCTAAGCGACTCTGCAAAAGGGGTTTCCAAGAAAGATAAGAAGTTCGCTAGGGAGATAATGGACGCAGTGGCTAGAGGTAAGGCGGGAAAGAAGGGAGCGCCGGGCGAAGCGAGTATATCCCAGGCGCTCCTAGATAAGACAGACAAGATCGCGGCGTCGCTAGACTGGTCTAAGAAAGGCGGTTACGGCGAGCATATGATAGGTGAGGATGGTGTGTTCACTGTGGGCCTACGCTACGCACAACAGAATCTAAAGGCGGAGACGGACGCACAACTAAGGCAGCGCCTGGGTCTGACTGGGTCTGAACACCAGAGAAGGATGGGGATGAGCATATGGTCTCACTCTATAGACGATAAGGAACTATCTAAGCTAGGGCTTGGGGAGACGGCCATACATGGCCAGCGGGCCGCGGGCATTGCGGGAATCGAGGGTGCTATAAAGGGACTCGGGAGAACCGGAACGTCGGAAGAGTTTCTGCGTAAGCTACTTGGAGCGGGGTTCGTGGACCATGGTGATGCCAAGTGGAATAAAGGGGTGGGGGATCAGATCACTGCGTACCGGAGTGCTAAGAACGACAAAGAAAGAAAGAAGCACGCTCAGCAGATAGCGGAAGCTATCTCCCAAGAGCTTAGTAGCAGGGAGAAGCCAGGGTCGCGCACTGCTTTGCCCGGCGAAGCTACAGAAACGTCCGGAGAAGGTGGTCCCCTTAACCAAACCTTACAAGAGTTAAGGGCACACATGCAAAATAGCGATAGGGCCATGTCGGCCATAGTCACAACCATGAGGATGATGTCGGGCGTACCCATATACTCTGGAGGCGCTAGACCACAAGGACCTAAGAAACCGTCTTGGCAACTATGAGGCAGCTAGACTAAGGAGAAAGCATGGCAAGTTTTAGACCCCCCGACGCAGAGCACTTCCTAGAGATTGCGTTGAGTAACCTACTCCGAGCAGCTAGGAGAACCACCGGAGACATCACCGTAAAGCTCCCGGATAAGTGGGATGTGGCTCTATCTCTGATGGATAGGAACACGCGTGTTTATAGCCACTCCACCCCGGGAGCTTCAGTAGAGGAGAGTTCTCTCTATAAGAATCGGTACCTAGAGTAAGGAAGCGTAATGGCGGATAGAAAAGAGGGCGAGGTAGGCTACAGGGCTACTGAAACGCGTAACGCTGCAGGAGGCGCTTCTTCTACTGAGTTAAAAGGCAGTGGCGAGCTGAGCTACGCTGTAGTAGGAGGTCAAAGCGGGTGGACCCAGCCCGGCAAGTCTAACGGAACGGCGGACATGTACCAGAACCGGGGAGTGTACACGAACTTCCCCGGCATGACTCCTAACTACGAAGACGCTGAGCAGTACACCAGTAACTTAAGGGTAGCCCGGCTGTACCTTAGCGGACTTAGCAGAGCCGGTTCTGACGTGGCCGACGCCGCCGCCGCGGGCCCCTTCTCTAGAGAGAACCTGGCCCAACTTTTTAAAAAAGGCTACGTAGGGTTCTTCCTGAATCAGGTCACTGAGAAGCATACTGAGAGGGTGGAGTTAGTACCGCTGGCGGGGGGAAGGTTCCAGTCGTACTTCTTTGGGGAAAGCCCCTCTATGTACACCTTTGACGGGGCGTTTCTAAACACTAAGCAGAACCAGTGGAGACTCTTGTGGAGGAAGCTTTACCACAGCATACTCAGGGGCAGTCAGGTCGCCTCTCATCGGCACTTGGTCCAAATTCAGTATGATACTAAGATAGTATCTGGGTACCTGACAGGCTACACGGATCAGCTTAGGTCCGAGAATGAGCTTTTTAGCAGGTTCCAGTTTAGCATGCTGGTAGTAGCGGTGCACGACGCCATGTCACTTGAGGCTATCATGCAGACGTCAGATCCCTTTCTTGGTGACGCAAGGGACTTCGCGCAGTTCGCTGATATAAAGACAGGGGACCCTGCGGGGATACGAAGCTACTCAGATAGTGCACACATTGTTCCTCCTAAGAGGCCCCGGCCGACTCAAAGGAGATCGGGAGGAGGGCACTGTAGCTTTCCCGACGCCAGGAGCGGGTCGGGGGGAGAGACCAACCTAGTAGGCTACGCAACGAACGCTGTTTCGGGGAAGGCTTGTGACGCTAAGAAGTCTATGATTGCGGCACAGAAGGCAGCTAGGAAGGCGTTTGCTAAAAACAAAAAGATATCTAAGCTGTACAATGACCTAACACATGTTCCTCCCAAAATAACTTCAGATAAGCTGCCAAAGCCCTACACTGGTATGACTCCAGAGATGCTTGCAGCTGAGGGAAAGAAAGCGGCCGACGCCGTCGCCGCAGCGAAATCCGCCGCACACAAGTTTAGCAAGGAGGTCAACGCCGAGGACAACGCTAAGAAGTCTATTACGGCGGCAGACGCTGCTGTAAAGAACGCTGGTCCGGGGGCGGGCGGTAACCTAGAAGGTACCGCTGCTAATAGGGCCTCTAGGTCGTCGCTGCCCGTGGAGGATCAGGTTCAGAGCAACCTAGACAATATAGAAGCGGCAGCCGTAGGCGACGGGAGTGGTACGGTAAGCCCTATGGCTAGCGGAGTGGACGCGGACACTGCGCGGGAGCACGCGCTAGAACAAGCTGAAAACAACTCTAACCAGGCGGCGGCAGCCCTCGATGCACAAGCCGAAGCGCTGCGCCAGCAGAGGATAGCGGTCAGAGCACAGAACGGCGTCAAAGGAAACGGCGACCCGGATAGGTCAGAGGCTTCTAGAGTATTAAATACGGCAGAGCAGCAGGTCAGGGCCCGAGCGGATGCAGCCCGGAGGCAGGCAGCGGAGGCAAGACGAAGAAGGGGGCTAGGAACAGCAGATACTCCTACACAGAACCACTCCTCCCAAGGCCAAGCCCCGCCGGGGGCGAACAACGGCGGTTCTGACGGTGAAACCACCACCGACTCCGAAAGCCTCCCTTCAGGACAGCGCGCAGCGAGGGTCAAGGCCGCCAAAAAGGCTCAAAGGTCGGAAGTACAGCAGATAGCACGCGCGCGAGTGGCTATGCAGCAATAAGGAATGGGGAGCAGATAGTTGGACATAACAAAACCCGTTATCACATCCGTGTACCCAAACAGCGGGTACGAAGGCGTAGGGGACTTACCCGTGATCGTGTATTCCCTGGTAGACCCCGGAAACCCCCCCTCCGGGTTTGACGCAGCTACCCTAAACGTGCGGGTACGGGTAGGCCCTTCCGAGGAGGCGTTGGGGGAGCCTATAGACGTCTTCGTTAATGGGGTTGTGCAGGATAACTCGTGGGGGAAGGCCTCCCACGTACATGCCGGAGACATAAACGGGGTGGTAGTGGACTCGGCCAGTGCCGACATAGAATTGGCGACTCTAGCGTCCCTTAGGGTAGCCTCCTCAGAGGCGGTCCCGGACTCGAGTCTGGTAAGAGTGTCAGTGAGCATATCAGACAAGGATAACAACCTAGCCGGTAGCGTTAATGAGTACCCCTTTGTGTATAAGACAAAGCCCAGCCCTTACTGGGGGAGTGGGCTAGCATTGTCTGGAAAGCTTCCCGATCTATACACAGCGTTCACAGCCCCTATAAGAGGGGTGGACCCGTACCACATACAGCACTTTGAGTCTCTTAGGAGCGCCGTGATTCACTCCCTATTAGCCATAGATGGGGAGGACGAGGCTAATTTCACAGAGCGAGCCATGTACAGGGCTCTGCAGGTGCTTACCCGGTTTGGCCGGGAGCACTTTATGGCCGTTTGGTGGGGTCTCGAGAAGTCCGATTATGTAGGAGGGCAGATACACGACGCTCTGCATATGACAGACGCTTCGGAGCGCTTCGTGGCAATCGGAGGAGCGGCCTACTTAGTCTCCTTTAAGAGGGAGCTGGGTAGGTTTTTGGGCGCACGGGATTCCCTGGATAGCCACGTAATAGAAGAGGTAGACGTTGCCTGCAGGGTCTCTTCCGGCGCGTATAGCCCGCTAGTAGAGGCTATCTGCTTAACTTTCTATATGTGCAGGCTAAGCCTGGAGAGACCCGAACTTTTCGTGTAGGCTTAGGCATGACTACAATAGTAAATATGCCCGCCAACATAGACTACTTAGTGTATGTAGGCGGGGTTAGAGTTCCGGCGAGAAAAGTTACGGTCGTCTCAGGGGACTGGCAGCCCGTTACAGCATCTATAGAACTAGCGCCACATCGGCTTCTAGCCCGACTAGGGGCGGAGGACCGTCTTCAGGTGGCGGTGTTTTACCTAGATAGCTGGTATGACGTGGAGGCTCCTGACTGGTGCCTGTTATTCGAGGGGTATATCTCTGGGTTCTCGTATACTACCCAGGCTGGGCAGAGTGCTATCTCTCTAGAGGTACAAAGTAACCTAATGGTACTGCACAGCCTCTTCTTTAACCTCATATCGGGAAGCGGCAGCGCTTCTAAGAGGTTGCCTAAGAGTGACAAGAATTATCCTAACCAGCTTATAATGAAGGGCAAGTTCCCCCAACAGCTATTTAACGACGAACTCAGCGGAAGGGCCATGGCGCGACCCTTCGATGTAATAGAGAATGTGTTTCGGATAGTAATGGGACCTCCCGTTGTTCAGGATAGCTCTAAGGCTGCCACAAAAAGCTCTAAGGCTATAAACGCTGAAATTGACAGCATAAAAAAGAATCTTGATCGCCAGATAGAGGCTAAGATAGCGAGCCTCCTAGACGCAGCTATCGACGGGTTTAAGGGAGGTAAGGCCGGAGGAACCCCGGATTCGGCCACGGTAAGGAGCGTGAGAGAGACCCTAAAGGGTGACCTTAGGAAGAAGGTAGAGGAGCAGTCAGCTAAGGCTATGCAGCAGCGCCTAGTGGCGCAGAAGATTGAACTCGACGGCACTAAGTATAAGGACGTACAGGCCAAGTACGCCGAGGTACTAGCCAATGCAGCTTTGGAGAGAAAGGCAACTTCTAACCAGTCCATAACTAAGACCGGCTTTTATGCTAGGTATATGCGGCTAAC
>Ga0066831_10000181_pt1 | contig 14549 bp, 14 predicted proteins | sample ETNtaG_FD_66436 | JGI IMG/M metagenome (GOLD analysis project Ga0066831, IMG submission 66436) | Marine microbial and viral communities from oxygen minimum zone, Eastern Pacific Ocean - ETNP201306PF49B | ecosystem: Environmental > Aquatic > Marine > Oceanic | place: Pacific Ocean: Eastern... | reverse complement strand
TAATTCTTAAATTTGAAAAATAAATTAAAAATAAAAAACATGAAAAAAATATTATTAGTTTCACTAATTGGTCTATTAGGATTAACTTCTGAGGCGCAAACTTATACAACTAAAAGTGGATATGTAGGGTGTGTAACTAAATCGGCATTTGATAAATATATGAAGTATGCTGTTGATAAAGATTATGCTGCTGCAGAGACATTAGTAAAAAATAAATTATGTTTTTCTTTAAAAGCTGGAGTAACAGTTTATCTTGAAGATACATCATGGGGGAAAGTAGAAATAAGACCAAAAGGTCTTACTGGCACTATTTGGACTGTAATGGAAGCAATTAAACGAAATTAGAGGGATTAAATGTTTTTTCCCAATTCTGTCCAAACCCAATCATAGGCAAGCAAAGTAATATAAGTAGTAGTTTTTTCATCTTAGTTTTTTTATTCTATAACTATTCTTTTCTCTACTGTTCCATCGTCATAGATGTAAAAAAGAGGTTGGTTGGTTTGTTTTGTTTCTCTTCCTAATAGGTCTGTTACTTTCAGAAGTTCTTTTTTTGTAGTTTGTTCTTCAATTCCAACAGAAGTAACAACATTAAAAATAATTACATCATTATCATCAGGTACAATACCAGCCGTACAAGGAGGGCCGCCAAAACCTGAAGACAAAGTCAAATCAAAAGTGTACGTTCCTACAGCTAGAGGGTTTAATTTGAATGTATCAGTAGTATTACAAATTGTAGTCAGCATACCAAGACAATGTTGTGTTGATGCTACGATATTATTTCCTAAAACACTATGCGATTTCATGTCTAAAGGACAGCCAGAGGAAGTAAATAAAAGTTCAGCATAAATATAAACTGTATCAGTATTATTTGGATTTACAGGTGAAATAGTCAATGAAGAAATAGAACTTAACATTTGCCCAAACCCAATAAAGGGCAAGCAAAGTAATATAAGTAGTAGCTTTTTCATTGTTAATCTATTGTTTTAAAGTTCTCAAACTTAAGAATTATTGACATTCACAACCAAAACCTTCAATCAAAGCAACAGCTGTATTATAATCATCCTTTGAATCAAAATCATCTTGGCATATTTCAGTTTGTTCTAAAGTTACTTCATCTGGACAGTCTGCACAATCTACACATTTACTACAAGAAGTAAAAATAAGTGGAAAGCAAAGTAATATAAGTAGTAGTTTTTTCATTGTTAATCTATTGTTTTAAATTAGGCTTCTTTCCAGAAACTGCATTCAATATTTTGTCATTTTTTTTACGTGAAAGCAGGGTTATATCTGCCTGAGGATAATATGTAATCCAATATGTATTATTTGTTCCTTTTAGAGTCTCAGGATTACCTAGATTATTCTCATATCTGTAATCAAATACATTTTTTCCTATTGCATCATTTTGTAGTTCTTTATCATTATTACAAGAACTAAATAGTAAAGGCAAGCAAAGTAATATAAGTAGTAGTTTTTTCATTGTTAATCTATTGTTTTAGATAGTTAAAAAGCACGTGCAGCACGCACAAAAAGGAAACCTCCCTTCAGTTCAACAAAGTCCCAAATCTGATAAGTTGAAGGTGTAAAAGAGAAGTCATAATAGTACACACTATATTCACTCTCAGTACAGCGCTCAGATGAGCTCCAATAGCTAGAATTTCCAAAACCACCAAGCCCCTTGTTATGGAGATTCCAAAACATTGCAGCTAATTCATTTTTTGAAGGCAGAAACCAATCATTGTAACCACCAAGAGTTGAACTTGCACATACTTCTGCAGCTATTCCTTTTGTAGGGCAAGCTGCTAATATAGCAATTGTATTTTGTTGACCAGTTCCAATAACTGTATGAGGTTCTGGATTAAGATATGCACTCTCATCACATAAAATTTTTGTTCCTTCACAACCCCAAGTATTAAAACCACCCCAAGCTCCTATATTTGAAGCTCCAGCAATTAATCCTCCCCCTTTACCATCTAAGTGGAAGATAAGACCACCTCCATACGAATCACCAATTGATAATACTGAATTATTCCCATCAACAAAAAGACTGGCATCCACAATATCTCCTGCTATAACTCCAGAGGTATCATTAATGGTATATGTTATTGTATTACTATCTGATACTGCGTGTGTAATGACTACTTCAACATCCTTCATTTCTTCCCCATCAACCCAAGTTAATACTGCGTTAGGTGGATCGTCTTGAAAGCTGTTTTCACCTGAATGAGTCCAAAGATCAGCATATCTCTGACCAGTCATATAATACTGTTTACGATAAGGTCTATCAGTAAATGCAAAGATTTTTTTTGTTACTGGCATCACAATAGTTGTAGCATTAAGTATTTTAGCACTGACAGCCGTGTGCACAAACAGCCATTCTTCTTGAGGTTCAGGTGTAGCGCAATCTTTTGAGCAAGAAGCCAACAAAATGCTTGTCGCTACAAATAAGTAAAGTAGTTTTTTCATGATTTTAAGTTTTATTTAAATTTTAAGAGTTATACTTTTTCAAGGTATAAAACTAAAAAAAATCTAAAACAACTATGGTTTTTAGCATACTTTCAAAACAATGAGGGTTATACGTAGATGGTTTTTAGTTAAAATTGATTAAAAAAAGATAAAGGAAAATGTAGCCCCACCAAGAATCGAACTTGGATCTAAAGTTTAGGAAACTTCTATTCTATCCATTGAACTATGGGGCCGTCTTTTATTGAAAAATTATTTTTTTCTCCACCGAGCCATCATCATACCTATAAAAAAGCGGTGTATTGCTTGTTGCCCTCACCTCTTTACCTAAGATGTCTACAATTTGTAAAAGCTTTTTTGCATTTTTAGATAATGTGAAAATAGAAGTGGTTTGATTGCACGGAAGAAGTGGGTATAAAAAATCAGTTGTAAAATCTAGAGCTTGTACAAATTTAGGATTGCTATTACCACTTGCGGCCCACAAATGATCTGTTCCACTAAAACTCAAATGATCATTCAATATTCCCACATTATCTGCCTTTGGGTGCATTTCTCCAGATCCGCATAGAGTGAGAATTAATTGGTTATTCATGCCTGGCCCGCAATTATAATTAACGGTAAGATCTGATGTCCCTTGTATGCTAACCAATGGTTCGTCATTTGCATCTAACCAATCAACATCATTTATTCCTCCCGCAAAACTAACAACTCCACTTACATCTGAAGAATAGCCATAATTACCTGCATCCCCCTCTAAACCATGGGTAGGAGAGACATTATTTACTATTGCCTGTACATTTATAGGTGCTGTTGGAAGATCTGATGTTGAATCAATATATGCCAAATGTATTGCTATTACTGCCCCTGCAGAATATCCCCCAACAAAAATAGTATTGGGGTCAATGCCGTAAGTGTCACCATTAGCAAAATCTTTTCGAAAATAACGAATAGCAGATTTGACATCAGAAACAGCCTTTAAAACAGTAGTGTACTGTTCTTCCTGACTTGCTATAAACGAAATCATATTTGCTAATCTATAGTTTAAAGAGGCGGTAACATATCCTCTTTTTGCCATACTTGTACAAAAATCTATACAGTCTGTCATTGATTTTGTGCCGCCATAAAAAGATCCTCCGTGCATATATAAAATAACAGGCCTATTTATTTCTATATCACCATCTGGGGTATAAACATCCATTTCATGAAAGGAGTTGGTATATACGTCTGAATAATTAACTGTAATTTTATTTACACTATTAAAAATTTCGGTTTGATAACGCCCATTACATTGGGCCATAATAATTGATGTGGTAAAAACTGCTACTAGTATTAAATATATTTTTTTCATAACTTAAAATTTTGTATTGCTAATATAGCGTTTATTATGCTTGCATAACAATTTTTATGCTTTTAGTTTTGCTCTTTGTTCCTCTATCTTCTCGTCTTCAATCTTTTCAAACAAATGAATTGCTTTATTTATTTTATGATTTTCCATAATAGTGATTTCCCCTGCATCACTCCATCTAACCTCTTTAAGTGCTAAAATATTTTTTAATTTACTAGAGGCAAAAGGCATGAACGGCTCTGAGAGAATCGCTAAAGATGCTGCAATTTGCATGGCAATATTCATTATCGTTTCTGTTCTGCTTTCGTCCGTTTTTTTGAGTTTCCAAGGTTCTGTATCCGCTAAATATTTGTTTCCAAGTCGAGCTAACTTCATGAATTCTGCTAATGCCTCACGGAATCTATATTTTTCAATGGAAGCGCCAATTTTCTTTGGAAATTCTTTTAATTTTTCTAATACCTCTTTGTCGTAATCATCAAGTGTGTTACAATTAGGTACAACTCCTTCCCAATATTTATTGATTAACACCACCACACGATTAATAAAATTCCCAAAAATGGCAACCAATTCATTATTATTTCTCGCTTGGAAATCTTTCCATGTAAAATCAGTATCCTTACTTTCAGGAGCGGTAGCACAAAGGACATAACGCATGGCATCTTCTTGCCCTTTAAAGTCTTCAAAATATTCATCTAGCCAAATTGCCCAATTTCTGGAAGTAGATAATTTTTCTCCTTCTAAATTCAAAAACTCATTGGCCGGAACATTGGTAGGTAAAATATATCCTTCATGGGATTTTAAGATGATTGGAAAAATAATACAATGGAAAACAATATTGTCTTTCCCAATAAAATGGACAAGCTCGGTATCTTCACTTTTCCAATAATCTTCCCAGTTTTTACCATTGTCAGTAGCCCATTGTTTGGTAGCTGAGATATAACCAATAGGAGCATCCAGCCATACATAAAGTACTTTCCCATCCCCACCTTTTATAGGAACTTTTACGCCCCATTCCAAATCACGCGTCATGGCACGGGCTTGTAATCCGCCATCAATCCATGATTTGCACTGCCCTATTACTTGACTTCTCCATGCCTTTGCATCATGGTGATTTTTCCCATTCAATATTCCATCTTCTATCCACGGTTTTAACCAGTTTTCATGGTCTTGCATTGGCAAATACCAATGGGTAGTATCCTTTTTCACTGGTGTATTTCCACTTAAAGTTGATTTAGGATTTATTAACTCATTTGGGCTTAGAGTCGAGCCACATTTTTCACATTGGTCGCCATATGCATCCCTTTCATTACACTTTGGACACTCTCCACTAATATATCGATCTGCTAAAAACTGTTTATTTTTTTCATCATAAAATTGCTCAGAAGTTTTTTTAGTAAAAACTCCTTTCTGCTCCAAAGTTTTAAAAAATTCTTGTGCCGTTTCATGGTGTAACTTATGGGAGGTTCTATGATAAACACTAAACTCAATTCCAAAATTAGCAAATGCTTTTTTATTTCTGTTATGGTATTTATCTACAATTTCCTGAGGACTTACTCCATCTTTTTTTGCCTGTAAAGTAATGGCTGCACCATGCTCATCTGAGCCACAAACAAAGACAACATCATGTCCTTTCCCTCTTAAATACCTTACATAAATATCGGCAGGGAGATATGCGCCAGCAATGTGCCCAATGTGTAAAGGTCCATTGGCATAAGGTAGTGCAGAGGTAACTGTATATCTTTTTGTGCTCATTTCTATCAGAAAAAAATTATTTTCGCAAATATAAGTTTTACTTATTAGAAATTAGATATAGATGTCAGATATTAGAGGAGCAATAATATGCGAAAAGCGAATTAACGAAATAAATGAATAAACAAATTTTATGATTATTCCGTCAAAATTAACAAGAGGAGATAAAATAGGAATTGTTTCTACCGCACGAAAAATTTCTTTGGAAGAACTAAGCCATGCAATTAACACTTTGGAAAGTTGGGATCTAGAATTAGTTTTAGCCGAAAATCTTTTTGAAGATGATAATCAGTTTGCTGGGGCTGTAAAACAAAGAACAACTGATTTACAATCTATGATTAATAATGACAAAATCAAAGCAATTTTGTGTGCAAGAGGCGGTTATGGCACGGTTCAAATTATTGATAATATTGATTTCGCCAATTTGAAAAAAAATCCAAAATGGATTGTGGGATATAGTGATGTTACTGTACTGCATTCTCATTTGCATAATTTAGGAGTTGCCTCTATACATGCTACTATGCCGATAAACTTTGCAACAAATACAAAAGATGCTTTGAAGAGTTTGAAAAAATCACTTTTTAGAGAGGGGACTATTGCAGAATGTGATCCCCATCCTCTAAATAAAAAAGGACGAATTGAAGCGGAAATTGTTGGCGGAAATTTATCTATTTTGTATTCATTGTTAGGTTCTGATTCAGATATAGACACAGATGGGAAAATACTATTTATAGAAGATTTGGATGAGTATTTATACCATATTGACAGAATGATAATGAATCTTAAAAGAAATGGTAAATTTGAAAATCTAAAAGCTTTGATTGTAGGAGGAATGAGTGATATGAATGACAATAATATCCCCTTTGGGAAAACGGCTGAACAAATAATTTTAGAGCACACAAAAAAATATAATTTCCCTATTTGTTTTGGGTTTCCTGCTGGGCATATAAACGATAATAGCGCCATTGTATTTGGTGTAAAATCCTTATTAGAAATTTCTGCAAAAAAAGTAAGATTAACTTATCCCTATTAAACCAATTCCTAATTGAAAAACTGTATTTTAGCATTTCATGAAAAAGATTAGAAATTTTTGCATTATTGCCCATATCGACCATGGGAAAAGCACCCTTGCCGATAGATTGCTGGAAGTAACCGGCACGGTTACCAAAAGAGATGCGCAAGAGCAGCTCTTGGATAATATGGACTTGGAGCGTGAAAGAGGAATCACCATAAAAAGCCATGCCATGCAAATGGAATATAATGGCTACACTCTCAATTTGATTGATACTCCTGGTCATGTCGATTTTTCTTATGAAGTTTCTCGCTCTATTGCTGCTTGTGAAGGCGCATTACTAATTGTAGATGCAGCTCAGGGAATTCAGGCACAAACCATTTCCAATTTGTATTTGGCATTGGGAAACGATTTGGAAATTATCCCTGTTGTGAATAAAGTGGATTTACTATCAGCAGAACCGGAAGTAGTTGCCGATCAAATTATTGATTTAATTGGCTGCACGGAAGATAAAATAATTCCTGCAAGTGCAAAAACAGGAATTGGGATTGAAAATATTTTAAAGGCAATTATTGAAAGAGTCCCCTCTCCAAAGGGTGATATAAACAAACCCCTTCAAGCAATGATTTTTGATTCAGTTTACAATCCTTTCAGGGGGATTGAAGCCTATTTCAAAATACTAAATGGAGAAATTCAAAAAGGAGATAAAGTAAAGTTCATTGCCACTGGAAAGGAATATTTTGCAGATGAAATTGGTGCATTAAAATTTAAGCAAGCCCCAAAAAAGAAGATGAGTGCCGGTGAAGTGGGCTATATCATTTCTGGAATTAAAGAGGCGAAAGAAGTGAAAGTTGGGGATACCATTACCTCTGTTGAAAATCCTGCAACTGAGGCCATACAAGGCTTTGAGGATGTGAAACCAATGGTGTTTGCAGGAATTTATCCAGTGGATACGGACGACTATGAAGAACTGAGAAATTCCATGGAAAAACTCCAACTAAATGATGCTGCCCTTACATACGAGCCAGAATCCTCCACCGCTTTAGGTTTTGGTTTTAGGTGTGGTTTTTTGGGAATGCTTCACATGGAAATTATTCAGGAAAGATTAGAAAGGGAGTTTGACATGACCGTTATTACAACTGTGCCAAATGTATCTTATTTTGCCTATACTTCAAGGAGTGAGAAATTGGCCATACATAATCCTTCCGATTTGCCTGACGGCAGTATTTTAGACTATGTAGAAGAACCATATATTAGGGCTCAAATTATTACAAAATCTGATTTTGTTGGAACAATAATGACACTTTGTATTGAAAAAAGAGGAGAGCTAAAAAACCAGGTTTATTTAACTACTGATAGGGTTGAGCTTTCTTTTGAAATGCCACTTGGTGAAATTGTTTTTGATTTTTACGACAAACTCAAAACCGTTTCAAGGGGCTACGCGTCCTTTGATTATCAGCCATTAGACTATAAGCGTTCTAATTTGGCAAAGTTGGATATTCTGTTAAATGGCGATCAAGTAGATGCGCTATCAGCACTTATTCACAGAGACCATGCGTATGCTTTTGGAAAAAAAATTTGTGTAAAATTGAGAGAACTTATTCCAAGACAACAATTTGATATTGCTATACAATCGGCTATTGGCTCTAAAATTATCTCGCGTGAAACGGTAAAAGCTTTGAGGAAAGATGTAACCGCAAAATGTTATGGAGGGGATATCACTCGAAAGAGAAAGCTTTTGGAAAAACAAAAAAAAGGAAAGAAACGAATGCGACAGGTTGGGAATGTAGAAATCCCACAAAATGCATTTATGGCAGTTTTAAAATTGGACAATTAATTATTATTTTTGAAAAACTTTAAGTATGTCAGGGCATAGTAAATGGGCAAATATTAAACATAGAAAGGGAGCGCAAGATGCAAAACGCTCAAAAATATTTACACGGATTATTAAAGAATTAACAGTAGCAGTAAAAGAAGGTGGCTCTGAACAAGAAACAAATCCTAGATTACGCACGGCAGTGCAAAATGCTAAAGGGGCAAATATGCCAAAAGACACCATTGAAAGAACGATAAAAAAGGCAAGTGGTACGGGCGGGACATCTTATGAGGAGGTTACTTTTGAAGGATACGCTTCTAATGGTGTGGCGGTTTTTGCAGAATGTACTACAGATAATAATAATCGAACAATTGCTAATATTCGTGCTATATTTAGTAAATATGGTGGTAATTTAGGAACAAATGGTTCTTTGGAATTTATTTTTGATCGGAAAGGAGTTTTTACCATAACTTATGAAAATATAAAGATAGATTTGGAAGAGTTGGAAATGGAACTAATTGATGGGGGATTGGAAAAATTAGAAAAAGAAAAAGCCATTATTTTGATTTATACTGACTTTGCTGATTTTAGTGTTATGCAAAAAAAATTAGGAGAGTTGGAGATTGAAATCCAATCAGCTGAATTACAGAGAATACCAAACACTACAAAGATTTTAGATGTAGAAAAATCCAAATCGGTGCTAAAGATGATTGATAAGTTTGAGGAAGATGATGATGTGCAAAATGTATTTCATAATTTAGAAATGACTGATGAACTAATGCAGACATTTGAAGAAAAATAAAATATCGTAAATTGCAGAACGCAAAATATTACGTTAAAACAAAATAAATGAATATCCTTTTATTAGGTGGTGGAGGAAGAGAGCATGCTTTTGCTTGGAAAATTGCACAAAGTAGTTTGTGTAAAAAACTACTTATTGCGCCTGGAAATGCTGGAACAAATGAATTAGGAACTAATATTGATGTTGGCGTAACTGATTTTGAAAGTATCAAAAAATTAGTTCTTAATGAAGAGATTGACATGCTTATTGTTGGTCCAGAAGATCCATTAGTAAAAGGGATTTTTGATTTCTTTTCGGAAGATGAGAAACTAAAACACATAACCGTAATTGGACCTTCAAAAAAGGGCGCAAAATTAGAGGGTAGTAAAGAGTTTGCAAAACAGTTTATGCAGAAATATGATATTCCTACTGCAAAATATGAGGCTTTTACAAAAAATGATTTAGAAGATGGTTATGCTTTTTTGGAAAGCTTAAAGCCTCCTTATGTTTTGAAAGCAGATGGCTTGGCGGCTGGTAAAGGAGTTCTGATTTTGGAAAACTTAGTAGAGGCCAAGAAAGAACTAAAAGCAATGGTTGCTGATGCAAAATTCGGAAAAGCAAGTTCAACAGTTGTTGTAGAAGAATTTTTAAGTGGCATTGAACTTTCTGTGTTTGTGTTAACAGATGGGAATTCCTATAAGATTTTACCTTCCGCAAAAGATTATAAAAGAATTAGCGAAGGAGATACAGGTCTTAATACTGGAGGAATGGGCGCTATATCTCCAGTACCTTTTGCCGACAGGTTTTTTATTGAAAAAGTAGAATCTGAAATTATAAAACCCACCATTCATGGCTTAAAAGAAGAGGGAATCACATATCATGGGTTTATTTTTATTGGCCTTATTGTTAAAGGAAATGATGCAAAAGTAATAGAGTATAATGTGCGAATGGGCGACCCAGAAACAGAAGTAGTTATTCCTAGAATAAAATCTGATTTACTACATTTATTTCAAGGAATTGGAGATGACACTTTTAGTGAAAAAGATTTACATATAGATGAAGATACTGCCGCTACTGTGATGCTTGTTTCTGGTGGTTATCCTGAAAAATATGAAAAGGGGAAAGTGATTGCTGGTTTAGATGATGTGGAAGGAAGTATTGTTTTTCATGCAGGGACCAAACAAGAAGGATCTGCTGTTTTAACAAATGGAGGCAGAGTTTTAGCAGTTACTTCTTTTGGCAAAAACATAGAAGATGCACTTAGCAAATCATTCGTGAATGCGGAAAAAATTAACTTTGAAAGTAAATATTACCGAAAAGATATTGGCTTTGATTTAAGATGAGCTGTGCTCCTGTCCATCTTTTTTGTGCTTTATCATTTTTAAGGTCCATACAACCAAAAAAGTAAAGATTACTACTACATAAAAATAATTTATCTTGTTACCTATTGTAGGCATAAAATCAAAAATATAACCAAAAAAATTAGCTATGCCATAAAAAAAATTATTCATTATATAAATTTAAAATTCTTTGGCAAAAATAATTAATTATTAGAATCTAACTTAAATGTTCCTGAAAAATTTAAAAACGACAAGCCCCCTAACCATTGTGTTTTTTATGGTTTTTGCTATACTATTTTGGTGTTTGCCAATTTTTACAAATAGGCTTTCTGATATTTATCTCCACGCCTTTTTTTCGGCAACTACTGTTTTTATTTTAGGGCTATTTCTGCCTCTTTTGCAATCTGTTGGTTTGAATAATTTAATTTATGAAAAAGATGTGATAAAGAAAAATAGTTTGGTTTTGGCTCCGATTTTTTTATTACTTACTACTCCTTTTATTACCCAAGTAGACTCTTGGATAATTTCCTTTTTCTTGCTTTTTTATATCAATGCTTTATTTTCTTCCTACCAAAAGGATAGGCCATTTTCTGAAAGTTTTAATGCTAATTTTTTGCTAGGGACAATTGCTCTGTTCTACTCTGATATTTTATTATTGTTTCCTCTAATCATAGTTGCTTTTCTTGCCTTTCGCAATATGAGTTGGAGAAGCATTCTTATTTCATTAATTGGGCTTGCTCTCCCAATTCTATTTTATAAGATTTATACTTTTATATTTGGCTATTCCTTTGTATTTAATGTCCCCACATTTAAGCTTGTCTCCCTCTACGTTCCAATAATTAACACTTTATCCTATGCCGAAATTATTTGGTATACTGTTGTGATGATTATTCTTTTATTTTCCTTTCTCGAACTTGTATTGTGGATGTATAAAAAAAGTATTCGCTCCAGAAAGTCCTTTTTCATAATACTTGCTTATTTTATTTTACTTCTATTTATTAATATTGATGGCTCTTATTTTTTAGCCTTTACACCAATTAGCATAGTAGTGGCTAACTTTTTTGTGTATTCCAAACGAAAAAGATTAACAGAGATTTTGTTCTTACTTTTTTTATTAGCTTCCGCTTATTATCGAATTTCGATTTAATTATTTTATTTTTGCAATAAATTAAAAGCAATAAAAATGAAATTTGGAGTAGTTATTTTTCCTGGTTCTAATTGCGATATGGATATGATTTATGTGCTTGAAAGTATCCTCAAAAAAGAGGTGGTAAAACTTTGGCATAAGGACACTAATTTGCAAGAATGTGAGTTTATTATTTTGCCTGGAGGTTTCTCTTTTGGCGACTATTTACGCTCTGGTGCTATTGCAAAATTCTCTCCCATTATGAAAGAAATTATTAGCTTTGCTAATGCTGGAGGATTTGTAATGGGGATTTGTAATGGTTTCCAAATTTTGTGCGAAACAGGGCTTTTGCCAGGGGTGCTTTTGCATAATACCAATCATAAATTTATTTGTAAAAATGTACATTTAAAACCCTTTTCTGAAGACACAATACTTACCAATATGCTTAGCAAAAAAGCTATCAAAATTCCTATTGCGCATGGAGAAGGAAGGTATTTTGCTGATAAGAAAGTAATGGAAGATTTAGAAAATAATAACCAAATCCTTTTTAAATATTGTAATGAAAAAGGAGAAGTAACTGCAGATTCAAATCCTAATGGCTCAATTAAAAATATTGCGGGAGTTTGCAACAAAGATCGCAATGTTTTTGGTATGATGCCACATCCTGAACGAGCATCTGACATAGAACTTAAAAGCACTAATGGACGAAAATTGTTTGAAAGTATTTTGTCAAAAGTTATTGCTTAAATAAAAAATATTTATTACACTTTGATTCTCTTTTTGCTCCTTCTTATGCCCCTTAAAATAATCGACTTTTTTTGTAGTTTTTTTTCTATTGGCACAAAGCTAAATTTTTGTAGTAGTTGAAAAAATTGTTAAAAAAACTATTTCACTTAATATAAATACAACCCTATTCTTTCTTAAAATTGTATCAATCATTTTAATAGTAAAATATTATTTAGACAATTTAATAGTAAAAGGAGAAAATGACAGTAAAAACCAAAGCCACGGAGGAAGTATTTGCAAAAGATGTAAGTACAAAAACATACGCTTATGAAGATATATTAAAAAAGAGTATAAAATATTTTAATGGAGATGAATTAGCCGCCACAACATGGATAAACAAATATGCCATGACGGATGATGAAGGAGAATTTGTAGAACAATCTCCTGATGATATGCACCATAGAATGGCTAAAGAATTTGCGAGAATTGAAAATGATTATGCTTTGCGTTATGATTTAAATGGAGGAGCAAAATTCCTTTCTGAATACGGGCAAAAAAGAGGACCTCTAACAGAAGAAAAAATCTATAATTTATTTAAAGGATTCGGCTATATTATTCCGCAAGGAAGTGTAATGAGCTCTCTTGGCAATCATTATAAATTAGCTTCTTTATCTAATTGCATAGTGGTGCCTGAAATGCATGATTCTTATGGCGGAGTATTTTATACCGACCAACAATTAGCCCAACTTTTCAAAAGAAGATGTGGTGTTGGAGTAGATATTTCAAACCTACGGCCATCAGGGTCTAAAGTTTCTAATGCGGCAGGGAGCACTTCTGGGGCTGTCTCTTTTATGAACAGATTCTCAAACACAACTCGTGAGGTTGCGCAAAACGGTAGGCGTGGGGCTTTAATGCTTTCTATGGATATTGCACATCCAGATGTGGAAGATTTTATAATCATTAAACAAGATTTACAAAAAGTAACAGGTGCAAACATTTCTATTCGTCTTTCTGATGAGTTCATGAAAGCGGTAGATAATAACAAGCAATATACTCACCGTTGGCCAATCGATTCTGACAATCCTAAGTTTACCAAAACCATAAATGCGAAAGAGCTTTGGAATACAATAATTAAATGCGCCCATAATACAGCTGAACCTGGTTTAATATTTTGGGACAGACAACATTGGTATTCAACATCATCCGTTTATCCTGGATATGAAAATACTTCAACAAATCCTTGTTCTGAGATTGCAATGCAAGGAGGGGATAGTTGCAGATTAATAGCTATCAATCTTTTTAAGTTTGTTGAAAATCCTTTTACAAAAGATGCTAAATTTAATATGGATAATTTCTACAGAGCAACTTATGAAGGACAAAGATTAATGGATGATTTGGTTGATTTGGAAATAGAGGCAATTGGTAGAATCTTAAAAAAAGTAGAAGATGATGATGAGCCGGAAAACATAAAGGGCGTAGAAAAAGAAACTTGGGAACTTTTGCTAAAAACTGGAAAAGAAGGAAGGAGAACCGGTTTAGGATTTACGGCTCTTGCTGATATGGTTGCGGCATTGGGCATGGCAATTGATTCTGATAAGGCGATTGCAAAAGTAGAGGAGATAATGAAAGAAAAATGCAGAGCAGAATTTGATAGTTCCATAGATATGTCATTGGAAAGAGGAAGTTTTGTTGGCTTTGATGCAAAAATTGAAAAAACATCAGAATTTATACAAATGCTAGAAAAAGAATTGCCGGAAGTTTATAATAGAATGATGGAGCACGGTAGAAGAAATATTTCCATTAGTACGGTTGCGCCAACAGGGACTTTGAGTATGCTCGCCCAAACATCATCAGGGATTGAGCCCGTATTTATGATGCATTACAAAAGAAGAAGAAAGCTGAATGAGCAGGACAAAGAAGCAAAAGTAGACTTTATTGATGATACGGGAGATAAGTGGCAGGAATTTACTGTTTACCACCACAACCTAAAAAAATGGATGGAGATTACTGGGGAAACAGATATTACAAAAAGTCCTTACGCGGGTTCAACTGCACCTGAAATTGATTGGGATAAGAGAGTTGAAATGCAAGCGGTGGTACAAAAGTATGTAACCCATTCTATCAGTTCAACAATCAATTTGCCAAATGATGTATCACTTGAAAAAGTAAGTTCTATTTATATGGATTCTTGGAA
>Ga0066831_10000177_pt1 | contig 14649 bp, 13 predicted proteins | sample ETNtaG_FD_66436 | JGI IMG/M metagenome (GOLD analysis project Ga0066831, IMG submission 66436) | Marine microbial and viral communities from oxygen minimum zone, Eastern Pacific Ocean - ETNP201306PF49B | ecosystem: Environmental > Aquatic > Marine > Oceanic | place: Pacific Ocean: Eastern... | reverse complement strand
AAATTAGATTGGTATCCACATATAGATCTTGAAATATATGAAGTAATTGAAGGAATGAAAAAAGCTGAAATTACAAATTGGTTAATTAAGCCAGGAGACAACATTACAGAAGGACAAGTTATTGCTACAGCCTACGCAACTGGAACAAAAATTGACAAGCAAGAAGTAGAACTGAAAGCAGAGTATACAGGCAAAGTGGAATCTTTGATTGTTGAAGAAGGTAAAGCAATAAAAATAGGAGTTCCTTTTTATGAGTTGGAAGTTACCGACGCAGCACCGTTTGTTTTTTCTAGGCCTAAAGTTGAAAAGGTTAATGAAACATCAAAGTTTAAGAGATATGCAAAAGGACATGGAAAAAGTCTTTCAGTTGGATATTTTGCTATATGGCTAGGAGTTGTCTTATACACTGCAATATTTATTTCAGAAGTAGTTAGAGCAGGAATAATGGCTGTTTCTAAAGGTCAATCAGAAGCTGGGATGTCTCTCGGATTAAGGAGAGGCGCATTATTGAGATTAGTAGTACTTCCTCAAGCGATTAGAGTTATGTTGCCCCCAATGGGTAATCAGTATTTAAATTTAGCCAAGAATACATCATTAGGTATTGCCGTTGCGTATCCAGAAATAGTTGCTGTTGGTCAAACCTTATATAACCAGGAAGGCCAGACATTACCAGTTTTCTTGATATGGATGGCATTTTATAGTTCTGTAAGTTTGACAATTTCATCAATAATTAATTATTACAACAGAAAAATGAAAATAGTGGAGAGATAATGGTTGATGTAATTAAAAAGAATGCCAAAGCAGTACAAGAAAGTTTATTTTCATCAGTAGGTTCTTCTGTGCTAACAATTGGAACAAGTTACTTAGTACTCAATTTCTTTAGAGGCATGTTCGGTTTTGTTATGTCTTCTGATAAAGATTGGTTAGCAGTATTAAATAATATGCAATTATATATGGTTCAAGCCTATCCAGAAAGTGACTTTATACGAGTTTGGATCTCAGTAGGACTTACTTTTGTATTTTCAGGAATTTCTATTGGGTTGTGGAGAAGTGATGATCGCTCAAATATAAGTGTTATGTTTGATAGATTTTATAAATTGGGGCTAGGTGTTTTATTCTTTACAATTGTTGCACCAACTTTTACAAGTTATATGGGAAATGATGGATCTGTAATAACGGAAGAAGTATTTTCTAGAAGTTCAAGAATAGGAATGTTAATCCCAGTTCTTGTTATAACAGTAGGGTTTTTTCTATTAAAAAATAGAAAAATTAATTTTTCATTTAATAATTCTGATGCTGTTTTTCTTTATTTGTCTATTCCAATTGCTTTGATCTGGATTATTGAGTTACCAACAATACAGCTTGATCAAAACAAAGATAGGATAATCCCCGATCCATTAATGCCTATTGCTAATACAACTAAAGTTCCTTGGACTGTAATTTTTGTTTTATTTCTTTTGTCATATTTTATTGGAATTTACTTTAAAGAAGTGAAGAGGTTAAAGAATATTATGTCAATTTCTTGGTTTTTACTACCTTTGCTTATTTTCTCGTGGATATTTAAAAAGCCGCAGATTGAAATGGCCGAAGTCTTAACAGGTGATATACCTATATTTCTTATATTTTTTGCAGTAGGTTTAGGAACGGTTTTATTAATAAATAACCCAATTGTGAAAAAATACTACTCAATTTATATAGGGGTTGTAATAGTTGCAACAATAGCTGGAGTATTTATAAGTATTCCGATGCTAGCAAAGGCTTGCTTATTATTACTTGGATTGTTTGTAACGGTTGTACCTGCTGTTTCAACTTCACAACAAGGGAAGAAAAGTTTGATAATTATATGGGCTGTAGCTCTAGTAACTTTAACATTCCTATTAAGAGGTGGAGCATCAGAAACAGGAATTGTTGTACCAGGATCAAGTATTTTTGGAGGCTTCTCTTTGACATGGTTGCTTGCAATTTTTGGTACCTATGTTTCTTTTCCTTTAGGTGTACTACTTGCTTTAGGCAGAAACTCAAAACTTCCTATTGTTAGGATAATTTGTACTGGGATTATTGAATTAGTAAGGTCAGTTCCATATATAACATGGTTATTTTTCGCAAGCGTAACCTTAGCTGTCTTCTTGCCAGCAGGGGTAGAGTTTAACTTAATAGTAAGAGTCTTGATGGTTACAGCTTTCTTTAGTGGAGCATATTTTGCAGAGAACATAAGAGGAGGTCTGCAATCAATTCCAAAAGGACAGTACGAAGCCGCAGATGCAATTGGAATGAGCCCATTTCAAAAAATAGGTTTAATAGTCTTACCGCAAGCACTTAGAGCCGTTATACCAACTCTTGTTAGCAGCGCAATCACGGCGTTTAAAGATTCAAGCCTTGTTACTATCATCGGATTATTTGACTTCCTTACAATAGGTAAAACTGTTATTGATAATCAATCTGTACCAGTAAATTTTGTAGGACACCAAAGAGAAAATTTAATATTCGTTGCTGTTGTCTATTGGATATTTACATTTACACTATCTAGACGAAGCATGAAAATAGAAAAAAGATTAGGATTAGGAGAAAGGTAATTAAATTATGAGCATAATTCAAGCTAAAGGCGTGAAGAAATGGTTTGGTGATTTCCAAGCCCTTAAGGGTATATCAATGGAAATTGCTGAAGGTGAAGTATTGGTTATTTGTGGTCCTTCTGGCTCAGGCAAGTCAACCTTCATTAGGTGTATAAACAGACTTGAACAACACCAAGAGGGTGAAATAGTTGTTGATGGCACAGAGCTAACCAATGATTTAAAAAATATTGAAACAATTAGAGCTGAAGTTGGAATGGTATTTCAGAGCTTTAATCTTTTTCCTCACTTAACAGTTATGCAAAATATTACTCTTGCACCAATTTGGGTAAGAAAGAAAAGCAGAAGTGACTCGGAAGAAAAGGCCATGGAGTTACTAAATAGAGTAGGTATACCTGAACAGGCTGATAAATTTCCAGGACAATTATCTGGTGGTCAGCAACAAAGAGTTGCTATAGCAAGGGCTTTGGCAATGGATCCAAAAATAATGCTTTTTGATGAGCCTACATCAGCATTAGATCCAGAAATGATTAAAGAAGTACTCGACGCAATGAAAGAACTAGCAAAATCTGGAATGACTATGATTGTTGTTACTCATGAAATGGGTTTTGCTAAAGAGGTTGCAGATAGAGTAATGTTGTTTGACGAAGGAATGATGGTTGAGGAAAATACTCCTGTTGAGTTCTTTGACAACCCAAAGAATGATAGAACTAAACTTTTCTTAAGCCAGATACTTTAAAGTTCATCCCAAAGGTTTTTTTCAGCTAAATCAATAATGGTTGCCCCCATTCCATAAGCTCCATCAAAAATAGCTTTATGACCCCCAGGCTTTATAGTGGCTGCAGCGTATTCTGGTTGGTGGTTTACAGCATCTCCCGCATCTATATCTAACATAGGATGGATTGAAGGCATAGCAAGGGAGATATTTCCCATATCTGTTGAACCTAAACCGGGCCTAAGAGGGTCTTCAAGAGGCATTTCTCTACCAATACTTTCAGAGTTTTCCATGAATAATTGATACATAGTTTTATTATTTAATATTTCACGATATTTATAGTCAGGAGAGTTTACCTTTACCTCACATTTTGTTGCTAAAGCAGCAGCATTTACACAATTCAAAAAATCTTTTTCAAGAATATCAAGACCCTCTTCGTTAAGAGATCTTAAATACCATTCTGAGCTTGTATAAGATGGAATGATATTTGGTTTAAAACCACCATCTTTTATGACTCCATGCATCCTATTTGATTGAACCATTTGTTGTCTGTATGTTGATGCATTTACAAATAGCTGTATTTGAGCATCTAAGGCATTACGCCCTTTGTCTGGTGCCCCGGCAGCATGAGCGTCTTTACCAAAAAATTCGACTTTATATTGTTGAATAGTAGTAAATGTAGGATTCGCAACATTTAAAGGTCCAGGATGAATCATCATTGAACATTTAGCATCTTCGAAAGCTCCTCTATCTAGCAATATAATTTTGCCACCACCACCCTCTTCAGCAGGAGTGCCAAGTAGTTTTACTCTTATACCAAGATCATCAGCTAAACTCCTTAATGCTAAACCAGCTCCTATTGCAGCAGTAGCAATTACATTGTGTCCACAAGCATGTCCAATTTCAGGAAGAGCATCATACTCAACACAGAGGACAACAAGGGGACCTTCCTTACCAAAAGTTATTTCAAATGCCGTTTCTAATTCATTTGTAGGAAAGACAACATTATCTTCAAAAGAATTTATAAACTTAACTAAATATTCTGAGGTTTTATATTCTTCAAAACCAAGTTCAGGGTTTTCATACATCCAGTCACTAACTTTAATTAAGTCCTTATGAATAGATTCAAGCTCTTTTTTAAATGTATCTTTAATACTCATGACTCGAGTTTAGTAAAATAATCTAATTCATACGTGCTTAAAATGTTCCAAATTATCCAATCCAGATTTTTGCTTTCAGCTGCTTTTATGTTTTCTTGAACATCTGTGATTGAATGCCAAAACCCTTGCAAGAAGGGCCTTAGTTGTATTTCTGGAACACCTCTTTCAAGTCCGCTAGCCAAGGCTGCAGAAACGACTTCATATGGATGGTTATTAGGATACTGATAGCCAAAGGAACCCTTAGAGTAATGAGACGGGTAAACCATTGGAGAAATAAAATCTACGCTCTTTATTATTGTTTCAAGGTTTTGGCCTATTCCTCCATCTTCAGTATTAGTTAAAATATAACCAAAAATATCTGCTGAGACTAAACACCCCTCGAGATGCAATCTTGTTTTCGCTTCCTCCAAGAAACTATTTATATTGTTAACTCTAGTTTCATAATCACTTTTTTCTTTAAAGACCATATATTCATAGTTGGAATCAGGATATCTAATATAATCAAATTGAATTTCATTAAAACCTAATCTACAAGATTCAACTGCAATGTTAATCATGTATTCTTTTGCTACTTTGCTACTAGGGTCTAAAAAATATTGTCCATCTTGGGAATAAATTTTATTATTTTTTGAATCAAAAATAGCCTCTTCTTTAAAGGTTTTTGCAAACAAAGGGTCTTGGAATACAACAATTCTTGCAATTAAATGTATATCTTTTATTTCTCTTAACTCAGCTAATGTTTGAGCATCATATTTTATTCTTTCATTTTTTAATAAATCTGTCTGAGAAGAATTGCTATCAAACATTATGTGACCGTTATCTGTTTTTGCGTCAATTACTAAAGTGTTAACGTTTGTTTTAGTAAGTATTTCTTTTATATGATTAATTTTTGCTTCTTGATTCATGTAATATCCATTTAGGTATATACCCTTAACTCCGTTATTTGATTCTCTAAAGTTATTAAAATTATGAAAAAGAAGATCAACGTTTATTTCATTCACAATTGAATCAATAGATTTTATATAGTCTCTTATAAAATTTTCTTCATTTAGTGTGATAGTTTCATCTAAAGATTCAAAATTTATTTCTTCAAGTTGTTTTACTACTTTATAGTAATGTTGAATACTTTCTTTACTTATTGTTGTGTTAGTTACTGAAATTTCACTTGGTGATTCATAAAAACCGACTTCATCAACAATGTTTCCTTCGTATAGTAATAAAAACTCCAATACGTATGTACTAATAAGTAAAATTGTAAGTCCAATAACCCTCTTCACATTCTTAATTTAAATAGAATTTTTTTGGAATTAAAGTCTTAAATATTTATTTATAATACTTCTATGTCTAATTCAAGATATCTAAAAGTTGAAAAATTCTACGAAATACCAGTACTTATTGCTGTAATATTATTAATTCCAGTAATTGTTATTGAGTATTCAGATTCAGCGTATAAAGAAATTGCTAATTATATAAATTGGGGCATCTGGATTATATTTCTACTTGAATATGCTCATCTGTTTTTTCTTTCAGAAAACAAAAAAGAGTATGTTTTGAGCCACAAACTAGAACTCTTTATTGTTGTTGTATCAATTCCTTTCGTACCAAAGGGATTTGAATCATCAAGATTCTTAAGATTCGCCAGGCTTCCAAGGTTGTTGCGATTTTTTCAATTGTTTAGATTAGCTGCAGTTCTTGTTCGTTTTGGCACTGCAATAAAAACTATTTTCAACAGCCGCGGACTTAGATTTATTGTTTATGCAACAGTATTTTTGATTATATTTTTTGGTTTTTTGTTTTATATCGCGGAGCCAGATGTTGAATCTTTTGGAGATGGAATTTGGTGGGCACTGGTGACAATAACGACTGTAGGTTATGGTGACATAACTCCATTGACAACACTAGGTAGGATAGTTGCAAGCACATTGATGATTCTTGGAATTGGCTTCATAGCTACATTAACTGCTGCAGTTTCTGCTTATTTTCTGTCTAATTTTGGAGATAAACAAACTACACTAGAAGATGTTCTAATAAAACTTGAAGAAATAGATAAAGAATTAGATGAGCTTAGGGAGGGAAAAAATGAGTAATAAGGCTTTAGACCAATTGGCAGAAGATTTCTTCCAAGAGTCTCTTGAATCATCACCAACTTCTGCAATTATGCGTGGCCACAAAAAATATTTTGATCAAATTGAAGAATTAACTGAAGAAAAATTTGAAAATGAGAGTGAAAAAGTAAAAAGTTTTAAACACAGATTAAATGAGTTAGATTTTGATTCATTAACTAGTAAAGAAAGAGTTACTTATGGGATGCTTGAATTCGCTTTAGACTCAAATAGTGATTCACTGATTGATAAAAGTTGGGAATTTTCTGCAGGTGTTGCTGGATTTAAGGGTTTTTTGATTGATTACAACCAGCAAATGTTTGTGCCTGATAATGAGTCTGCAGATATGCTTTTAAGAAGATTAGAGCTCTATCAAAGATTTTATAGTCAGATTTCAAATGTTCAAAAAAAAGGGCTTGAGAACAAAAGAGTTGCTACACAAAGAAACCTGAACAGAAGCATTGATCAACTTGAAAGCTACTTAGAGACATCTTTAGATAATGATCCGTTACTTCTTGTTAACTTTGCCCCAACAGTATCTGAAAAAGAAATTTCAGAATGGAAAGAAAAAGCAAAGGGAGTAATAGAAAAATACGTTCGTCCAAGTGTAATGAGTTATTTAGACCAATTACGAACTGAACACTTACCAAAGGGAAGAACTGATGAAAATCCTGGAATTATGTGGATTGATGGTGGAGAAGAGGTTTACTTAAGAAGTCTTAGGAAATATACCGGACATAGAGAAACGACAGTAAAAGAAGTTCATGAGATTGGCTTATCAGAAGTTGAGAGACTAAAAAAAGAATTCCTTCAAATAGGAAAAGATGTTTTCGATGGTGTTAAAAGCCCTGAAGATGTAATTCATAAGATGCAAACCGAACCTTCTATGCGGTATGAGAGCAAGGAACAAATGCTTCAATTAGCAGAAGATACTATTGAGAGAGCATATAAACCTCTTGAAGAATGGTTTACTGTATTCCCTAAAGCTCCCTGTAAGGTGTTACCAGTACCTACGCAATCAGAAAAACATGCACCCCCAGCTTATTATTTTCCGCCATTGCCAGACGGGTCCAGAGATGGTACCTATTTTCTCAATACTTATAAAGCGGAAACAAAAAGTATATTCGAAGCTGAGAGTGTAGCTTTTCATGAAGCAATACCTGGCCATCATCTCGACAGAACAATTGCCGTTGAATTACAAGGTGTTCCCAACTTTCAAAGATATGTTGCTTCAACAGCATTTGTTGAAGGCTGGGGTCTTTACTCTGAACAATTAGCAAATGAGATGGGGCTCTATTCAAATGATGTTCAGCAGTTAGGGCGTCTTGGAAATGATGCATGGAGAGCGTGTCGTTTAGTACTTGATACAGGCATGCATGGCATGGGTTGGTCAAGAAATGAAGCTATTGATTTTTTTAGATCAAATTCTCCTATTGAAGAAATTAATGCAAACATTGAGACTGATAGGTATATTGCATGGCCTGGTCAAGCTTGTGCTTATAAAATGGGACAATTAAAAATTGAAGAACTAAGAAGACAAGCTGAAAATGAGCTTGGTGATAAGTTTGATATCCGATATTTTCATGATGAAGTGTTATGTGATGGCGGAATAACCCTGCCTATTTTAGAAAACAAAATTAAAGCTTTTATTGAGAAACATAAAAGCTAAGTATTAATTTTAGTAAAATTAAGTTCATGGACAGTGGAAATAGTATCGCATTCTTTAAAAAGTTTAGTATATGGAGATTAATTTGGTCTGGGATATGGTTAAGAGTATTTGCTGCCATACTTGATGTAATATTTAGCTTAGGAATTAGAGAAATACCTAGTTTTAATTATTATATTTTTGCGTTAGCTTTAACGTACACTATTGTCCGGATGTTTAATAAAAGCTACGAAGAAGAATATTAAAGCTTTTTACGTAAATCCTTATTTGATTTTTTAACAATTTCATTTTTGTAACTTTTATGAATTTCATTTTCCTTTTTAGCTCTAGCTGACTTTTCGCTACTAATTTCTTCTTGTAGGAAATCTATTTTCTCTTGCATTTCTTCTATTTTGTCTCTCATCTCATAAATAATTTTTATTCCCTCTAATTTAATCCCCCTTTGTGAAAGACTTGCAATTTGTATTAATTTATCAACATCTTCCTGAGAATATCTTCTGGTTCCACCTTTTGTTCTATAAGGCTTAATTAAGCCCTTTTCTTCATATGTTCTGATTGTTTGGGGGTGTATCCCAGATAAAGTAGATGCTACTGAAATGAAGTATAAAGAAATGATTTTTTTATCATTCATATAAGTATCCTCGATACTCTTCAGGGGTCCCTTCATATCCTTCATCTCTAAATTCTTCTAGCTTCTTCTTTCCAGTTCTTGATAGTTTTGACGGAGGCTTTATAGCTACTCTTATATATAAGTCTCCAGACCTTCTACCTTGAGGAGAGATACCTTCTCCTTTTATTTTGAAGGATTTACCACTTGGTGTACCTTGAGGTATTTTTAGACTAACTGTTTTTTTAAGTGTTGGAATTTTTATTGTAGCTCCGAGTGCAGCTTCAGAGAAAAGCAAAGGAACTTCTAATATTAAATCGCTACCATTTCGTTTAAAAAATTTATGTGGCTCTACTCCTACTTGTACTAATAAGTCACCATCTGGAGCGCCGGCATCTCCTGGACCTCCATAGCCTCTTAATCTAATTACAGTTCCATTATCAACACCAGCAGGTACCTTCACTTTTATAGTTTCGTTTTTTATTACAGACCCTTGTGCTCTACACGCTTTACATTCCTTATCTATTACATTCCCCTGACCCTTACAGGCTGAACAAGGTTGCGCAAAAGAAAAGAAACCTTGGTTAGATGCTGTTTGTCCGCTTCCGCTACAAATATTACATGTATGAAAGGCGTTACCATTTTCTGATCCATTACCTTTACAGTCTTCACAAACAACTTCTTTTCTAAGGGGGACATTAGTTTCTATCCCTGATGCAGCATCAGTAAATGAGATTGTAAGATTTGTTTGATATGTTTGACCCTTTCTTCTGCCAGCTCCTCCAAATCCGAATATATCACCAAAAATATCTCCAATATCTACATTGAAGCCTTGACCACCTGAAAATCCAGAGAATCCGGAAGCACCCATTGTTCTAACTTGATCATACTCTTGACGCTTTCCCTCATCAGACAAGATAGCACTAGCTTCTGATATTTCTTTGAATTTTTTCTCTGCCTCTGTATCTCCAGGGTTTAGATCAGGATGATTTTCTCTTGCTAATTTTTTGTAAGCTTTCTTAATGTCATCAGTACTTGCATCTTTTGAAACACCAAGAATGGCATAAAAATCTTTTTCTAGCCAGTCTCTATTCACTTTGAACTTTAACCATTGCTGGCCTTATCAATCTATCTTCTAATTTGTAACCTTTTCGCAAAACCTCTTCAACTATTTGGTCATCACCTTCACCCGAGTGTTCTATTGCTTCATGGTATGAGGGGTCAAATTCTTCCCCTACTCCTGGTACTTCAGTAATATTTAAATTTTCAAGAAAAGTTAGCACTAATTTATATAATGCCTCAAGTTCTTTAGGAACTTCTTCTTGGCCCATTGCTATTTCAAAGTTATCTATAAGAGGGAAAAGTCCAGCCAATATAATTGATAGTGACCCTACTAATTGATTTTCTTTATCTTTTTCGGTTCTTTTTTTAAAATTGTCAAAATCTGCAGCAAGTCTTAAGTAGTCATCTTTTATTTTTTCATAATCTTCTAAAGGGATAGAGGGTGATTTTTCTTCCTTAGAATTATCTACATTTTTTTCATCATCTTTTCTCTTAGATGATGACTTTTTTTTACTCATCTTCTTCTACGACTTCACCATCAACAATATCATCATTAGCTTCTTCATTTTCAGAAACTTCATTACTTTGTTGAGCTTCAGCATAAAGTTTTTCTGCAAATGATTGACTAGCTTTTGTTAACTCCTCAATTGAATTCTTCATTTCATCAAGACTTGCTTCTTGATTTTCAAGTACTTTTGATAAGTTATCTTTACTTTCATTGATAGCTTTAATTTCCTCATCAGTAGCTTTATCTTTATTCTCTTCAAGCATTTTTTCTGTAGATGTAACCATGCTTTCAGCTAAGTTTCTTGTCTCAACAAGCTCTTTCTTTTTAGCATCTTCATTTGCATGCTCCTCAGCATCCTTAACCATTCTCTCTATTTCATCTTCTTCGAGAGCAGTACCACCAGTTATTGTTATAGCTTGTTCCTTACCAGTACCAAGATCTTTTGCATTAACATTAACAATTCCGTTAGCATCAATATCAAAAGTAACTTCAATCTGGGGTGTTCCAGCTTTTGCTGAAGGGATATCAGTTAAATTAAATTTACCTAATGACTTATTACCAGAAGCCATTTCTCTTTCGCCTTGAAGTACATGAATTTCTACTTGAGTCTGTCCGTCATCAGCCGTTGAAAATGTTTCAGACCTTTTTGTTGGTATTGTTGTATTTCTTTCAATCATTTTTGTCATAATTCCACCCTTTGTTTCAACACCAAGAGTTAAGGGAGTAACATCAAGAAGCAAGACATCTTTAACATCACCTTTTAGTACACCTGCTTGAATAGCAGCACCTGAAGCTACTACTTCATCGGGGTTAACACCTTTAGAGGGATCTTTTCCAGTTATAGATTTTACAAGTGTTTGAACAGCAGGAATTCTAGTTGAACCACCAACTAAGACTATGTGTTCAATATCTGAAAAAGATAATCCAGCGTCTTTTACAGCTTTATTTACAGGGTCTTTTGTTCTATCTACAAGATCTGATGTAATTTTTTCAAATTCACTTCTTGATAACTTTTCTAGCAAGTGCTGCGGGCCTGAATCGTTAGCTGTAATGAAAGGCAAGTTAATTTCAGTTTCAGTTGTTGAAGAAAGCTCTATTTTTGCTTTTTCAGCACCTTCTTTTATTCTCTGCATTGCCATTTTATCTTCTGAAATATCAATTCCTGTTGAAGACTTAAATTTTTCAACTAACCAGTTCATTACCCTTTCATCCCAGTCATCTCCACCTAGTTTTGAATCACCTGATGTTGACTTAACTTCAAAAACTCCTTCTGAAATCTCTAATACAGAAACATCAAACGTTCCTCCACCTAAGTCATAGACCAAAATTTTTTGATCTTCATTATTTTCTAATCCATAAGCTAAAGCCGCTGCAGTAGGTTCATTAATAATTCTTAATACATTTAAACCTGCGATTTGACCAGCTTCTTTAGTAGCTTGTCTTTCCGCATCATTGAAATATGCTGGAACTGTTATTACAGCATCTGTGACATCTTCACCTATATAGCTTTCAGCATCTCTTTTTAATTTTTGAAGAATCCTTGCAGAAACTTCTTGAGGTGTATATTCTTTATTCTCAAATTTTTCTTTCCAATTCGAGCCAATTTTTCTTTTTATTGACCTTACAGTATTGTCTGGATTTGTAATTGCTTGTCTTTTAGCTAATTCACCGACCAATACTTCTTCGCCTTTAAAAGCAACAATAGAAGGAGTTGTTCTATTACCTTCTGCGTTAGCTATTACAGTCGGCTCTCCGCCTTCTAAAACAGCAACTACGCTATTCGTAGTGCCTAAATCAATACCTACTGCTTTTCCCATTGATGATTTCCTTTCCTAATAAAGTTTTTGAGATTATTGTTCTCTTGGTAAATGCCCTCTAACCCTTGGATAAGAGACTGGAGAGTGAAGAAAACATAATTTCTTTTTGTTGTAAATGCTTATTACAGTCGCGCATCCGGAAAAATCACAGATACGACCTGATGTGTAGCTCTTAGATCTTCTGACACCAGGCTTCACTGAAGAAGCTGTTAATGTAGAACTCATAATAATTCCTTTCTTATCTAACTTTATTTAGTAATAAAATCTAAGTAAATCTACTTAGATTTAATATAAATATACTATATTTCTGTTTTAATACAAACTTTTTTTATTTTTTACTAAAAAAAGCTATTCTTTCATTACTTTTAATGCTGATATTATTGAATAATGAATAATTTGGATATACACATAGTAGGTCTAGGAAATCTTGGTTCAGCACTTTTGCAGGGTTTAATTAATCTTGATAAAAACTTAACATTTCATCTTTATGAAAAAGAAACAAAAATTATTGATTTTATTAAAAAACAATTTGAGCTTGACCCAAAAACAGAGATTGATGTTATTGAAAATGGAGTTCTTGTTCTCTGTATTAAACCAAAGGATTTAAATCTTTTTATAAAGACAAATAAAGAAAAGATTTCAGAAGATGTATTAATTTGTACAGTATTAGCTGGTGTGAACACATCGTATATATCAAAATTTATTAATAATAAAATTATTCGTCTTATGCCAAATTTATCTATAAAAGATAACAATGGTTTTATTCCATATACAAAAAATTATGAGAAAGATTATTTATCATTTCTTGAAGTACTCAACGGTCTAGGATCTATATCTGAATACGACGAAGAATTATTTCATATAATCACATCAATATATGGAAGTGGCCCTGCTTGGTATCTAGAACTTTCTTCAAAGATTGTGGAGGCTGCTTTAGAATTAGGACTTTCTAAATCAGAATCAAACAAAATTGTAAAGGAACTTATAAAGTCTCTACCAGCATTAGTCAATGAAGAGGAGTTTAGTGATACTGTAGAGAAAATAAAATCACCAAAGGGCACAACAGAGGCAGGTATCAATTCGCTTACGCATGATTCTTTTGATAAGATTATTTTCAACGCAATCAATTCTGCAACAGAAAGATCAATGGAGATATCAAAAGAAATTAACAATGAATAGCCAAAAAAAAGATAGACAAGTAAATGATTATGTTTTGTTATTTTCAGCAGGGGCAGCACTTGGAACATTATTCTTATGGGGAGCAAGCTATATTTTTCCAGAAGGAGAAATAGTAGAAGGTAGAAGAGTATTTGAAAATATACCAAAGTATCTCCAATATTTGTTCTATTTACTTAGTGCTTCTTCAGTTTTCATCTGCGGTTATTTATTCTCTTTAAGAGCTAAGAACTGGTCAAGAGGGGCTGAAGAGAAGAGAAAAGTAAAGCTCAGTCAAAGAATTATAAATTTATTTGATGGACTTCTAATGAAGACATTACTTAGATTTAAAGCTGCTGGATTAATGCATTCAATGATTTATATTGGCTTTTTAGGACTGTTTGCTGGGACAATAACTCTCGAAATACATCATTTGATGCCACCATCATTAAAATTCTTACAGGGTACTACTTATCTAGTTTATTCATTTGCTTTAGAGCTCGCTTCCTTGGTCTACTTAGGAGGTATAGCTTGGGCTTTATACAGAAGAATTTTTGGTACAGAAGATAGGCTAAAAACTAAAACTAAGATGGATGATTATTTAACCCTCCTTCTTCTAGGATTTATGGGTCTGTCTGGTCTAACTACTGAAGCTGGAAGAATCATAGTGGAAGGCTTTCCTAATTATGAAAAATGGAGCTTTGTAGGTTATTTCATTGCAGGGTTATTACCTATAGAAAGTGGTGTTATATTTCATAGAGTTTCTTGGATACTGCATGTAGCTTCATTCTTTGTATTTTTAATTGTTCTCCCTCAGTCAAAGCTTCGCCATATGGTGACTTCACCTGTGAATATGTACCTGAGTCCAAATGAAAGACCAAAAGGAGCTATGAAAGACATAGGCAACCTTATGGAGTTAGAAGATATAGAGACTGTAGGAGTTGAACTTATTGAAAATTTCACTTGGAAACAACTTGTAGATTTAGATGCTTGTACATCTTGCGGGAGATGTACATCAGTTTGTCCTGCAAATTTAACAGGTAAGCCATTAGATCCAAGAGAAATAATTCTTAAAGTAGGACAAGTAATGTCAGACACTGGCGATCCACCTGTTCCTTCTACAGTAACTACACCGATTGATCTTAAAGTAAAAACTTCGAGTGTATTTGAAAGAGTAACGCCAGAAGAGTTATGGGCTTGTACTTCATGTAAAGCTTGTGATGAAATTTGTCCTGTAAATATTGAAATATTGGACAAAATATTAGACATGAGAAGACATCTCGCATT
>Ga0066831_10000173_pt1 | contig 14868 bp, 15 predicted proteins | sample ETNtaG_FD_66436 | JGI IMG/M metagenome (GOLD analysis project Ga0066831, IMG submission 66436) | Marine microbial and viral communities from oxygen minimum zone, Eastern Pacific Ocean - ETNP201306PF49B | ecosystem: Environmental > Aquatic > Marine > Oceanic | place: Pacific Ocean: Eastern... | reverse complement strand
TTCAGAGCCGTCAACTCCAGGCGCTTTTATGATGAAAGAGGGAAGAGAAATTTCTCGATCTGAACTTAATAAGCATTTTAACAAGACAGATAGAATTGATAGAATCTTTAATGATATTATGGACTGGAACGGAGAAGACTAATGGCATATTATCCAGTAGATAGACCAGCTGACATGGCTGTTCACGGGCTTCAAAATGCTCGACCAGGTTTGCATGCTGTAGGTGAGTACCAAGTCGCCGGCAGACCATTTTTAAAAACAGTATTACCTGCTAGCTTTACTGCCAATGGTCGAATTATGGAAAATTCGAACGCTATATTGGCTGATGCAGGTGATGAATGTAAAGTAGCATTTCCAGCAGTAACTTCTCGTCTTATCATTACTAACAATACTAATCAACCAATTGCTGTGTATTTTTGTAGTTTAACTGTAACAGTTAAAGATTCAGATCCGGCTACCAGCGGTGTTAAAGTTAATTCAAACTTTTATGTTTTGCCGAAAAAAGCTGCTGATGCCCCTCTTCCAACGCTAGATATTAAAGTAAAGTGTAGATATGTGTATGTTGCAGGTTATAATACTACAGCACCGGGTACCGGTAATGTTAGTATCGCTGCAGAACTTACAGGTATCTGTGAGGCATATGATACAGATACAGACAATATTGAAGGAATTTCAGGCTAAAGATGGCAAAGCTTACAAAAAATCAGCTTAAGTCAATCGTCAAGGAGTGTCTTGTCGAGATTTTATCAGAAGGATTAGCTTCTAATGCTGATATCATGGTTGAAGCAAGAGAAAAACCTCGTGCTACTAGAAAAAAGCAAGTGCGTAGAAAGGAATCCGTAAGGAGTTCATCACTAGATGAGACTACATTTAATCGTGCAGCAGAACAACGTGCCGCGGCTATTACTGATGACCCTATTATGCAATCAATTTTAGCAGATACTGCCAAAACAACACTTCAAGAACAAGTACATGCAGATAAAGGCGCCGGCGCAAATATGCAAGAAACTGTCGCGCCAGGAAAAAATATTGAGGACCTCCCTATTTTTGCAGAGGGGGCACAAAATTGGGCAGCGCTTGCTTTTTCGGAAAAGAAGCGACCGTAAACATAAGAAGAAATGTGCGCTAATGGATATGTATTATATGACGCATAAGTTAGCTAGGAGACACAGAGATGGCTAGACGAATTAAGCTTACCCCGACACTACTCAGACGTATTGTATTGGAGGAGCGTGAACGTATCATGAAAGAATCAGATCCTATTGATGCTGGAATCGATGATGTAGAAAAAGTCGATGCAGATGAAAAGGATGCTGACGAACAGCAGGATACACTTGCAAAAGATGTAGATCACTTAAAGGTTCTTAAGATTGAAGAAGCTAAAGCGGTCAAAAGATTTAAAAAGATTCGTGCTGCAAAGAAAAGACTAGCGGCACGCGTCATTAAGCAGCTTTCATAAGGAGAAATAGATGCCCAAGCATAAGCAATTAACAGTTGAGGCAGTCATTACTGAACGTTTTATGGGAAGGTCTGCTTCAAATGATCTAGCAACATCGTTTCCAGCATCACCAATTCATAGAGGTGAGTTAACGGATGAGATTGTACGAGCACACTACCAAGAAATCGTAATGGATAATGTCATTAATGATGAAGGTCATACGTTTGGAACGTATGATACATCATATACAGATGCACCTAACCTAGCTGATGTTGAAACAGGAGGCGGCGGTTTACCAGCCTCTCCATACGTTCCTAACGTTACATCACCTGGGCCAGGAAGCCTAAATCCGGCTGATATGCCCGAACCACCCGATGGTTTTGGACAGCGACCTTCGGATACATGGGGTTCTGGTGTGGGTTCACAAGAATCACCGGCTATGTCTTCAGCGAGACATTCATCTCATACAATTGGTGAATACTTGCTAGGCAAGTCCACAGCAGAAGGCTAAGTTAGCTTTAAAGCTATATAACCTATAACCCCGCCATTCGAGGCGGGGTTATTCATTGGAATGCAAGGTGACCAGACTAGACTTATTACAAGCAGTTCTTATTAGACTAACAGAACTCAAAAATGACTCTGGTTACTTTGCTCCTCATGATGCCAATCTAGATAAAGGATATGGCAAACTTAATCCAGACAAACAGTTACCTAGGCAACAAAACTCTGTATTTCCATACTTGACTCCTGATCAATATGATTTAGAAGATGTTGAGGAACCAGAAGAAGAAGATGCCATAAGGCAGAAGTCCGTTTCATTTATAACAAATGATCCATTTGCTGGCTCTGCAATTAATCCATTTTACTTTGTGGGTGGTAATACTAAACTTTCTGATTGTTTTGAGCGTCCTGATGATGTTTTGGTTGAAATTGGTGTTATGCAAACCTCTATGAATACAACACCACACATCTATAAGGGAAGAGGACCGTCAGGAGGCGGAGCTGCTGTTTATGCAAAAACTGGTAACTTTAAAAGAACGGGCAGCAAACGTGGGTATACGTCACCGCCCCCACTTCCTAAAATAGCAGTTCAATTAGATGCAGAAAGAAACCCAGATGATGGGGAACCAGAAGTAGAAGATTTTGAACATGCATTGGAGATTATGCAAAAAACAGAGCGGTCTGAGGAATCCTAAGTGGGTAAACCAGTTAATGTCTCAGCCGAACTGGACAATAAAATACGTTCCGTGGAACAGCTTATTAAAGTCTTTATAAGAAAATGTAAGAAAGAAGGTATTATTAAAGAATACCGAGATAAGTTGATCTGCGAGACGAAGGGACAAAAAAAGCGACGAAAGAAAGCTGAGGGTGAAGCCCGCGCCAGAAGTCGAAGCAAGAAAAACAAAAAGTCCCAGAGAAATCGTTGATGCTTCAAAATGAAAAGTTGGCTTTTTAAATCATACTTAGAAGCAGCCATTTATGACTAGAGAGAATGCTAATGGGCCAGAATCTTTATCAAGACGCTATTGCTGAGGCGCGACAACTTCGCGAAATGGCAGAGCAAAATGCAAAGAACGTCATTATAGACGCAGTTACACCTAGAATTAGAAAGCTTATTGAGCAGCAACTTGTCGAAGGAGGAGCCGATGAAACCGAGCTCGTGCCCGACGAGATGATGCCCGATGACGAAGAGTCCGCCGCTGAGGCAGGACCCGTTGCTGTTTCTACTGCTGGTGGTGACGAATCGGATGCAGGAGACACATCAGTTCGAGTAGGATCGGGCGGAGATGTGGAAATTGAGGTTGGAGGCGTTTCTATATCATTAGATACGTCCGGCGAAGACGGGGAGGCAGATGCAGCTCCGGACGGTGGAGGAGTAGATGATGTCCTCCTTGATGACGCCGTTGCCGAGGCCTTAGCTCGAGTCGTTGCATCAAGCAACTCGGGTAAAAAGAAAGTTAGAAAACAGATTAGAATCTTGGAGCGCCGTGTTGGCCTCCTTAGAGAAGCCATAGCGTTTGCTAAGAAGACAAATGATCGTGCAGTACAGTTACGAACTGCAAAGATATTTGAAACTCTGGCGCGCGAGGCAGTTAGTTTACGTGAAAGCGTAATAATTACAGAACAGAGCACTAATTCAGGTGTTCTAAATAGAGCGAGAGTTGACGCTATAATCAAGGAGATGAAAGATATGTCAAAGCGTAACAACAGAAATATCTTCGACTTCCTCTTCGAGGCTGAAGATAGTCGAGCAACAGGTCGTCAGGCATTGTCAGAGCTTGACCTGGTGCTTAGTGACGAAGATCTCGAAGCGCTAGGAGTGGAGGATCCTGCAGAGGCCTCTGTTGATGCGCTCGATGTCGGAGTCGAACTAGAAAGCGGCGAAGAAGAGGGTGAAGAAGAGATGGAAGAAGAAGGCGAAGAAGAGGCTGAGGAGCTTGAGGAGGTCTATGAGATCGACGAAAATGCACTCCGTCGCGAGATCCGCCGACTTCGTAGACTAAATGAAGATGACCCAGTCGCAGGATCGGGTGCTAGCTCATTTGGTGGTGGAGATGATGAGGACGAGATGTTCGTGGACGTTGATGAGGATGACCTCTTGGACGCACTCGAAGATGAGCTTGGTGATGCACCATTGCCTGATGCTGGTCCTGCACTTCCAGAATCACGTCGTCGCCGACGCGGTCGCAGAATCGCTGAATCACGTAGGCGAAGAGGTCGCAAGACAACTTCATCAACGCAGCGTCAGCTAGCTGAGTACAAGAAGGCAGCACATGCCCTCAAGGGTCAGCTTACAGAAATGAATCTTTTTAATGCTAAGCTGCTTTATGCAAATAAGCTTATGCAGAACAGAAACTTGAGCCAAAAGCAGCAGCGGGCAATTGTTGAGGCACTAGATAATGCCAAAACGCTTCGTGAAGCTAAGCTTTTGTATCAGTCTCTGACGAAGTCCCTTAACAAGGTTCCTAGAAAGAACCTTTCAGAGGGATCGCTACGGACGCTCGGATCGTCCTCCAAATCAACCCGGTCAGGTGCGCCTGCCAACAGTGGTGTTGAGGTGGATCGATGGGCTCTCCTTGCTGGTCTTAACAAGGACTAACCCATAATAACACTTAGACACAACACTTTTTTAGGAGATATACAAAATGTCTAATTTTTCACTAGAGCAATTGACGGAAGGAATCCGAGAAAGACATCTCGGAACCGCAAACCGTCGTTTACTCGAGAAGTGGTCACGCACTGGACTCCTCCGTGGTTTGGATGGAGTCAAGCGCGAAAACATGGCCCGTATGCTCGAGAATCAGGCCTCACAGGTCCTGAAAGAGGCTTCGGATCTAGGCGGCGGAAATGCCGGCGCTTCCGATATTCGAGGTTTCTCAAACATCGCATTTCCAATCGTTCGCCGAGTTTTCGGTGGATTGATTGCTAACGACCTTGTGTCAATCCAGCCGATGAGTCTTCCTTCGGGACTTCTCTTCTACCTTGATTACACGTATGGAGATAATCTTACACACGCAAATGATGATGCCGACGCACAAGCCGACGGCGTTTATCGAACAGGCGAGTCGATCTACAACAATCCCACAGGACGTGGTGTTCGTAGTGGGTCTTTTGCTGCAGGTGGTCAATATGATCTTGCGGGCGCAGGTTTCACACGTGCCCGTGTTAAGGTCGATCTTGCCAGTGTCGTTGCAAACAATCGATTGCACCAGGATATTGCCACAGCTACTCTCACAGATGGTATTAAAAAGCTGATTCAGTTTGATCCTCAGGTATTAGACCATGTCGAAGCTGGTGGAGTGTTCTCAATCTTTTCTATGCCTATTAAGCATCTTGAAGATGGTACAGCAGCTCCTCACGCAGCAACAGGTCTTCTTGACAAAACCATGATTCGTGAAGTTTCACTTGGTGGTCATGGCGCAATCGCCGCCGGAAAATACTGGGACGGAACGTTCCAGGGTGGCAAGAGTCTTAATTTACGTCGTTTGAATCAGGTTTGTACAGCCAATCGTGGAGTTGGAAATAATTCAGATGATACTGCTAATGCAGTTGCAAGTGTAACTATTGATCCACTAGGTGGTGACAACGTACTATTTGTTTGCCTGGCAGACATCCAGGCTAGTGACGATGGAGACGTTTCAGTTAACTTCGTTCGAAGTGCTGCTGTTGACGTTGATAGCGGTTCAGGTTCGACCTTAACCGTTCCTGGTTTCGAATCAGACTTCACTGCTGGTGTTACCGGTGGCGATGATGGTGAGATCCCTGAGATCGACATCAAGATCGAATCGATCGCCGTAACAGCTATCACTCGTAAGCTCCGTGCCAAGTGGACACCGGAACTCGCGCAGGACTTGAACGCTTACCACAGCTTAGATGCTGAGGTGGAGCTCACTCAGATCCTCTCAGAGCAGATTGCTCTTGAGATTGACCGCGAGATCCTTGGTGATCTTCTTCACAGTGCTAACGCTGCCAACCTTTACTGGTCACGCGCTCCTGGTAAGTTCGTTAATAAGAACACAGGCGCCGTCGTTCAGCGTGCAACTACTCTCGATCCTGGACCTGCCTTCACCGGTACGGTTCGCGAATGGTACGAGACTTTCGTTGAGACTATTATCGACGTTGCTAACCAGATCCACCGGAAGACACTCCGCGGTTCTGCTAACTTCATCGTTGTTGGTCCTGACGTTGCAACCATCCTTGAGGCTTCGGTCCTCTATCGCCCCAGCTACAGCTTGGACGGTGAGGGACAGGTTAGCCAGCCTATGAGCATCGGCGCTGAGAAGGTCGGTACCCTTTCAAATCGTTTCACGGTTTATAAGGATCCTTACTTCCCACGCAATAAGGTTCTCGTTGGTTACAAGGGCGGCAGCTACTTGGAGTCTGGATACGTCTATGCTCCTTATGTACCGCTGATCGTCACACCTACTATCTTCGCTCCTGAGGACTTCACCCCACGTAAGGGCGTGATGACTCGATACGGTAAGAAGATGGTTCGTTCTGACTTTTTTGGAACCGTCACGGTCATGGATCTTAATGTGATCTAATTCGTCCTAATAGGATAGAATGACTACTAAAAGGGGATGCTTCGGCATCCCCTTTTTTTTACTTTAAAGTGCATACTTAATAGAGATATAAGCAACTAAGGAGTTGTCCAGTGAAATTGTCTGATGTTTTCGGTTTTACCAAAAAGACCAAGAAGTTGTCAACGAAAGATTTACAACGTCTCATTCTCAAAGAGATGATCAATGAAAAAGCAGATCCTAGTAAGGTTGAGGACGATCGATTTCCAATGAATCTTTCTTCTGTAGATCCAGAGTTTGCTCAAAGAGTTGTGAGTACAGATCCTTCTGAAGAAGACACAATTGCAGTATCAGGTGCATCAGAGCCTGTACAAAAGTTAAAGCCTTCACAAAGCAGTATGAATATTGAAAAGGCTATGGGGCAGGCGATCTCAATGATCTTGGGTGATATGGAGCTAGGTGGTAATATCGAGGCGTTTATTAGTTCTGACGATCATATTATGGATGGGCATCATCGATGGGTAGCTACTGCAATGGTTGATCCGTCAAAACCTGTAGGTGGATACAAGGTTGATTTTCCTGCTGATAAACTTATTCCAATTTTAAATGCAATTACAGTTGGCAAGTTTGGGGAAACACACGGAAAGGCAGCAACAGGTGGCTTCGAGCAATTTCAGGCCGGACCGGTTAAGACAACACTAGAGAAATTTGCCAAAGATGGTGTACCAGGAAAATTTCCACGCCCTCCCGAATCAGTTATGCAAGCAATAGAAAAATTTGTTTCTGATAACGGCGGTGACGAAAAAGGACCTGATGCAATTTCAGCAGCTGCTGACATTATGGTTGATAATTTAAGCAATGTTAAGTTTGAAACACCTGCAGGTGCTCCAAGTAGAGAAGATATGCCAGTTATTGATGATCCGCAACCAGCAATTCAGGCTCTTACAACAGGAGAGGTTGATGTGAATCCCCCATATCAGACAGAAGAACTTGAAGATTCTGGCGAAGATAAACAAGAAGGTTCATGGCACAAAGGCGATGTACTTCTTGAGCGCTGGAATCGAATGGCTGGTTTGGAATAATTTATTTTTATTAATTCAAAAACCTGATATAATAGGTTTGGAGGTATAACATGGCTACTACAAAGAAAACAACAACTACGAAGAAAACAGGCGTTGCAATTGAGACGACTGACAAGAATACAACAACGCGCCGGAAGACTGGAACAACCACCGGTACAAAGACTACAACAACAACTTCAACTACAAACGAGGTAACCACACTGCGTGAGCAGGTGACCACCCTTGAAAAAAAGTTAAATAATTTGATTGCCATCCTGCACACTGAGTTTTCAACAGAAATGCTGCAGGGTCCTCGTGGCACCGCCCGCAAACTCGAAGAATCGGGTCTCACCGAATAGACAATTCATATCTTTCTCCATAATTATTGGTAGGCCCGGTCCAAATAATCAGCTGAACTCCCCAGCGGATCGGAATCTTGGGAACAAAAAGGAGAAAGATTATGCCAAAGATTCAAATTACAAATGCAAAAGGGCTAGTCCAGAAGTCTGGTAAAGGTCATGAGCATACTTCCGCCGGCGGCGTGGGTTTTCACCGCTGGGTAGAAGAGATTACACTCGGTACAGGTGCAGTTGACGACGTTGTAGGTCGTGTTGGAATGTACATTCCTGCACAAGCTCGTATCATGATGGCACACATCATTGTTACAGCCCTATCTTCAGCAGAAGCTGACGCGTCAGTATGTCTTAATGTACATAGTGCTGATATTGCAGTAGACGCAGAGCACGATGGTACAGAAATTGTTGGTGCAGATGTTGCCGGCAACGTATCAACCCCAAATCTCGACTTGGTTGTCGGTTCGGGTGACGTCCTTAATGCTAACGTTAGCATGGGTACCCTGGTTCCAGTTGTAAGAGGCACTGACGCGTCGTACTTCTCGCTTGTCGCACAAGAGACAATGACTGTTGAAGGCGGATACACACCTCAGGATGCTAAAGTTGTTGTGATTATCGAATGGTTCGGTCCTGCTGCTATTGCATTAGCCTAATAGGTAGTCATTGATTATGCGTAGAGACAGTCTTCTAAAATTGCGTCAAATTGTAGATGACTTGGGTGATCGCGATGAGCAACTCAAGAGGGACGTTTCTGCGTTTAATGACTTTTTTGAACATTTCCCCGTTCCGGTGACTGTATGGTCGACAAGCCGGAACGGGGATGTTTTGACATGTAAGGGAAAAGCCATTCCCTGCGTTGACTCCACATGTGTTGAGAGAATGTTTGAGTGTAGACACTTAACAAGTCATATCTTAAAAGCACACGAAGAGGCGCAAGAAGGAAAAACTGTCTCTTTTATGATAGAGTCAGGGGAACCAATTTTTTATGTACACGTCGTGCCAAAGCTAGATGCGCTAGACAATGTATGCGGTGTTATGGGTTTAGCCTGGGACATTACATCCAACGTCGCGATGCTTGGGCACACGTCAAATTCACTCAGCTTATTCTCTATAGGGAATAATGATGCTGGTATTGAATTGCTAAAAGAGGCGATATCATCTAGTCGTCTAAAAGCACTAATCGAGTCGGGCATTCCAATGTTTCATATGCCTGACACTAGGGAGACTTAAGTGGCAGGTGATCAGAATGGATGGAATGAATACTCTAGATTAGTTCTTAAAGAGCTCGAGACACTCGGCGACGGTATTGAAGCACTAAGATCAGAGATATCAGGCTTAAAGCAGGAAATAGCACTGCTTAAGCAAAAAGAAGATAGAGTTGCAGAGATCAAAGTCTGGAAAGAGAAGGTTGATGAAATTGCCTCTCCATCACAGATGAAAATTAAGTTTGATGAAGTTGAAGATTTAAAGCAGTTTAAGACACGTGCTATTACGATCTTCGCAGTTGTTCAGTTTGCTATGGCTGCTATCATGTTCGGAATGAACTTGTTTGGCAAGGCGTAGTTTTTTAGTTTGTTGTTTTTAACCTTGTTTGGTTTGTTTGTTGGATAGTTATTAGGGTTAACCCTAGGAGTGCACCATGGCCTTGTTTGCGAATACACTGAAACCCACCCCATTTGGATTCTTTGATGATGAGGTGCAGTTTCAGAATGAGGCTGACGCAATGGTTACATTCGTCAAGCGAAAATTAGGCGATGATATTCTCAGTGTTGAGCTTACAAAGAAGCAGGTTTGGTCTTGTTTTGAAGAGTCATTTTTAGAATATGGATCATTAGTCAATCAATATCAAGCAGCATCTCAGTTATCGAATCTAATTGGAGCCTCAACAGGATCTGATATATCTGGAATGGAACAGAAGTTTCCTAGAGAAAACCTAGAGTTCCTTATGAGACGAGCTGAACCTTATGCTATGGAAGCCGGTTTAGGAGGCTCCTACCATACGATATCGGGATCTATCGCACTAGAAAGAAATCGCCAAGACTATGATATATTGGGTGAGCTTAAAGATGCCGCTGGAAACTTAATTTACTCAGGCTCGGAAAATAATCCGCCAACTAGACTCAAGATTTTAGAAGTATTTCACTTTTCACCTCAAGCTGCATACCGATTCTTTGATACTACTTCGGCTCTTAACTACTTGAACAATGAATTCTCATTTGAGTCTTTTACACCGGAAACTGTATTTTATGTCTTGCCTGTATTTGAGGATGTTTTGCGTGGTGGTCAACTTAAACTATCACAAAGAGTAAGAAGGTCAAACTTCTCATATAAGATTACAGGAACGAGGATACGAGTCTATCCTCAACCAACACAGGCGAATCAAACAGCTCTTTTTATAAGAATTGGCGTTCCTTTGGATCCGCTAAATCCATCGTATCAGGATGACACCATTGAAGGAATGAGTAATTTATCTAATATTCCTTTTGGAAACTTAAAATTTGCTAGAGTTAATAGTATTGGTCGTCAATGGACTCGACAATATACACTGGCATTAGCAAAAGAACTTTTGGGACTAGTAAGATCAAAATTTGCAACTGTTCCAATTCCAGGCGGTGATTTACAGCTCAATGGAGCCGATTTGATATCACAAGGGCGAGAAGAGCAGACAAATCTGCGAACTGAACTGAAAGAAATGCTCGATAGCATGACTTACGGTAAGATTCTAGAGGACGAGGCAAACGCTTCAGAAGCACTTCTAAGAATTCTTAAGAATATACCCATGCCAAACGGCTTAGCAATTTCAATGGGCTAGGAGACGTAAATGGCACGAATATTCATAACACCCCGGGAAATTGATTACATCTCTGATCTAACTAAAGAGATCACAAAAGACGTCCGGGATCAAAAAATTTACTATTATAGAGTTCGTCATGATCTAACTAATATTCATGATGTCTATGAAGAAGCCCAAGAAAAGGTATTTGACCCACCCGTTGAAATTCAGGCAATGGTCGAGTGGGAACCTGAGGAAGTTAGAACAAATCGATTTGGTAGTGAAGAATTTTATACAATATCTGTTTATATACAGATGAGAGATATGATTGACCGAGAATTTGAAGTTGAGGCAGGCGACTATTTTAGTTACGGCTCTATCTTTTTTGAAATTACTTCTGTAGTTGTAGACAAGACTATTTTTGGTCAAATTGAGCATAAAACGGGTTTTAAAGTTGTCGGTAAGCAGGCTCGCGAAGGTCAAATTGACAAGTTTTCAATTGGTCCTACTGATGAATCGTTTAATGATCCGGATGCAATCCAGGATGAATTTGTTCAAAAAAGAGGCTTACCTGAAAATAGTGAAGGCCCAACAGGTGACAAACGAGCACTTATTGAAGATGGTAAGCTAGAACCACCCGAAGATGGTCCGGCAAAAGTAAAGAAAAATAGCGGGACAATAAAGTCCTCATTTTATGGTGATTAAAAATGTCAACACGTTACGATAAGCAAGAACAATCAGCAAGTAGTATTGCTGCAGGCTATGAGGGGACTGATTCAGGTGATATTTATGTCCCTCCTTGCACAATCGAAGATGTTGATCGAGCTGTTTTTAATCTTTTCGAGCGACAAATTCCATTACAATACACACATCGCAAAAAGACCAAGCGAATTCCTGTTATTTTCGCCACCGGTGAGCGATTTGCTGTTTTAAGAAGAAAACGACCCCTTAAAGATAAAAATAATGCTTTGATTTTGCCTTTGGTTTCTATTATGAGAACCGGTGTGTCTCAAGAAGTAGCACATGGAATGGCAACTAGCGAAACTCAAACAATTACAATCAAAAAGAGGATATCAAAGGATAGCGAAACTTATAAGCGTCTTCACAATAACGTTTTTAAGAATATGGATGAAGTCGTTGATGAAGGCCATCGCGATGGTGTTACAGATGCCAAGCCAGGACAGGTTGCAACAAGACGTTCAACACATTCAGCAACTCAAGATGGCCGAGAAGGCCGCCTTTTGACCCCATCGCTAAGTGAAAACATCTATGAGGTTTATACTATACCTCCTGTCAAGTACTTTACAACAACGTATGATGTAACATTTTGGGCGCAGTATACCCAACAAATGAATGATATGATTACTGCTCTTATGAGTTCATATCAGGATAACAATCGCCGGACATTTAAACTAGAAACTGAAAAGGGTTACTGGTTTGTAGGGTTTACAGATCCTGATATGTCGCCAGGAAATAATTACGATGACTTTACAGATAACGAGAGATTGGTCAGATATAACTTTACGATAAGAGTCGGCGGCTACATGGTAGTTCCGGAATTTCCAGGATCAAAGTCTGCAATACGTAGATTTATATCAGCACCTGACGTCTCATTTGATGTGACACAAGCGGGAGATATGGGTAATGAATTTTTCCCACCAATTGCATCAGGAAACCCAGGTGACTATGTTTTGGAAGATTTATTGACAGAAGATGATCCATATCCTGCGTCAGGTGTTGGATATTCAGGCAATTCAGCTTTAGCATCAGTTGATTCTAGAAAATCTGGGATGATTTCAAAAATGCCAGGATCAGGAACAGGTGGTTCTGGGGGTGATACAAAGCTTGGTGGGTTTACAAAAGGAGCTCATCATACCAAAATGCGTAGAATGGTGATTGATCCTTTCACCGGTAAGCAAACTTGGAACTGGGTTACAGTTATTTCTAAGGATCAAAGATCAGGTGAAACCGTCTATCGAGAGGGTATTACTATTGATCTTGGGAAGCTATATTAGTCATTTCACATTATATCATTACTAATCTAGGTTACCAAATAGGAATTTTGAGGCAAACGTCAATACTTATCTTAGGATGACACGAGTCTAAGGAGAATCATTCAATGGCCGAGCAGACATTTAGATCACCTGGGTTCTTTGAACAGGAAATAGATCTCTCAGCTAGAGTATCCACACCGTTAGGCGTACCAGCAGGAATTGTTGGCACTGCAGGACAAGGTCCGGCATTTGTGCCAGTTACGGTGGGATCACTAGCAGATTTTACAGCGAGGTTTGGTTCGCTAGATCAGGATCAATTTGGTCCATACGCAGTAAGAGAATTTCTTAAGAACAGAAATGCAGTTACTTTCGTTCGCGTCTTGGGCGCGGGTGTTATAGAAGATTCTGGCGATGTTACTAATGCAGAGTTGGGAGGATTTGTTAAAAATGCAGGTCTTAAACTTAAATCTTCTGCACTAGCTACGGCAGGAAGGGTTGGTGCTTTAACACTTATTTGTGCGCAGCATGATCCTAGAAGTAACGAAACAGTTTCAGAACTTGCAGGTTTCCCAGTTTTTACAGACAACGATAGCTTTCAGATGGCCGGCGGCGACGATCGCCCGGGAGCTGATGGTGAGTTTGTCCACCTAGTACGTGCTGCAATATTAGTTGCTTCGGGTACACATATTATCCCGCTAGACGGTGATGGTGCTGACGCTTATACAGACGCACAACACGAAACTGCAGCGCTTCAAACGCTTGCAAGATCATGTGAACCTTCAGACGGCACAGGAAGTAAGTTGGCATTAGGTCGCTTTAAATTAGTAGTTGCAACACCAATAGTTGGTAATTTTACAACGGCTAATACTGCAGGCGAAATCACAGCCGGTGAAGTCGCCAATAATAGTCGACTCCATAAAACATATGAGGTATCACTTAATCCAAACGATTCAAAATACATTTCAAATGTTATGAATACAGATCCGGACCAGTTCCAATCTCTTGGACATCTTTTATACCTGGATTATGCAGTTGAGCATGAGTTGGCCCCAGTAAGAATAGCGGCAGGAACAGTTTCTGTAGTGACAGGTCGAGATGATGTAACGTCATCATCAAGCTATTCACCTGAAAATATGGTCGATGCCCTAGGGCGCTTTGATGCGCGATTTACAACGCCCAGAACACCATCAATCATTTCTCAACCTTTCGGGGAGACAGAATATGATCTCTTTCATTTTGAAACAATTTCAGATGGAGCAGCGGCAAATAATAGTTATAAGATTTCTATCGCCAATATTCGTCGCTCTATAGATCCTAACAATCCCTTTGGAACATTTGATGTTCAAGTTAGAAAGTTTGATGACACAGATACAAACTTAGAAATTGTTGAGGCTTTTCCCGCATGTACACTAGATCCTACTTCTGAAGACTATGTTGCACGCAAGATTGGTGATAAGAAAGTTTTCTACAACTTTAATTCTGCTGATGAAGACGATAGAGGCTTGGCAATTCGCGGAAAGCACCCAAATCGATCATCTCGAATAAGAATTCAAATGGCTACTGCTGTCGAGAGAAAAGAAATTCCAGCTGAGACTTTGCCGTTTGGTTTTCGAGGGGTACCCGCCCTAAAGACTTGTGATTCATTAAATGATAAAGCAGCTGTTACAGGAACACCATTCGATGGAACTGGAAACGTTGTTACAGCAGCAACGACACGATTAATGGGCGATAATGATCGAGAAACAACTATTGCCGGCTCTGTATTTTCAATTATTCCGCCACTACCGCTTAGATTTAAGTGTACAAGAGGCGCAGTAAGCTCATCACCAACATTTATTGGAACACCTGGTGAAAATGAAAGAGCAGATTCACGACTTTACTGGGGTGTTAAGTTTGAAAGAATGCCATTATCATCATCTGCAGATCAAGGATCTGTTACTGATGCAATAATGAATGTGAACGCATCTGGATTGGCAAATCCACTAGTTTCTGCATATTCTAAGTTTCAAGGTATCGCAAAGCTTGATAATCTTGTAACAGGATCCGGAGCTGATCTTTTCAATAACAATAAGTTTACATTGGCAAGAGTCGCACTTAAAGAAGTAGTTTCAGCAGGAAACGTAACAACTAATATTACTAGCACAGCAAAAGAACATATGTTGTCTGCTGCGTATATTAGAAACGGCATCCCAGACTCTTCTGACTATTCAATAACAGATGCTGGAAAT
>Ga0066831_10000172_pt1 | contig 14874 bp, 11 predicted proteins | sample ETNtaG_FD_66436 | JGI IMG/M metagenome (GOLD analysis project Ga0066831, IMG submission 66436) | Marine microbial and viral communities from oxygen minimum zone, Eastern Pacific Ocean - ETNP201306PF49B | ecosystem: Environmental > Aquatic > Marine > Oceanic | place: Pacific Ocean: Eastern... | reverse complement strand
GTATGTAAGGATCGATCTGAGGTCTTCCGTAGGTCGGGGCAATGACGAATGTCATCCCTGTCTAACGGATCAGGATCTGAGTTGATAGGACCATCATAAGTGATCCTATCAACTCGAGCTGCCAACACTCTTATCCTGCCTGTTGCTCTTGAGACCCGTTTGCCTGGGCCTCTAGTAACAGGGAGATAATGTCGCCCTTGCGGGCCTTGTTGTTGGTAACCTCAACACCCCGAACTTCGCACATTGCACGAAGTTCGGAGATCGTACGCGCCTTGCACGCGTCTTCAGTTAGGTGCTCGCGTCGGACGGTGTCAGCCATCGCCTCTGCCATCTTCTTGTCGTGCTCCCGCGAGTTGTCGCGCAGCTGCTTCTTGAGTTGCGCGATCTCCGAGTCCCTGTCAGAGATCAAAACCGTCGCCTGGTTCTTCATGGCCTGTCTCGCAGCCTCCGCCTCGGTTACCCGACGCTCAGCCTCCTCTGCCCGGCGTTGCGCCAGGTCGACCACGTTATCGTTACCCTCCTCAGAATTGCTCTGGGGGGCCTGCTGCTCCTGCTGCGCAGGAGGCGGTGCCAAGTTACCCCGGTCTTCTTCCCAGGCCTTGTCAGGGCCTGATAAGTTTCCCAGAGAGTCTTTCACCGACGCAGCCATGTTCCCGAGGCCTTCTACAAGGCTGTTGAAGAACCCCTTGACTTCCTTGTTCTCGGGCTTCTTCTCTTCCTTGTTCTCAGGAGCAGACTCCTTGGTCTCCTCCGCCTTCTTGGCCTCGTACGACGCCACGGCTTCGGAGTTGGCCGTCCTGGCCTTCTCCGTCTGCTCCTTCAGCCACTTCTCGTGACTGCTCACGAGGTCCTCGAACGCAGCCGATGTAATCGCCTGCACGCGAAGGGCGTGGTTGAGCACTTCTTTCCCAGCCCGGATCTCGTCCTCGACGTACGACCCGATCTCGGCACAGTCGCTGTGCCTAATGACCGCCTTCTTCCCCGTCGGGAAGTGGTTGTTGGTGGAGGCCACCACGTTGCGGATAACCCACTTGCTCTGATTGGTGGCCGATCGAATTTTTGCATCCGCCCAGGGCCAGGGGTTCCAAGCCAAGGAGCTTTCGTTCAGATCCAGCGACCCGGCGATGTACCCGCCGTCTGAGAGACGGACCATGACCAGACCCTTGCGGGCCAGGTCCTCGATCCGGTTCTTTGTCCTCCGGTTCATGAACATGGCCGATCCCGTTACCACCGCCACAAGAGCGGCACCGATACCGACAGCGCCGAGTACACCGATACCTGCCAGGTCCTCCTGACTCATGCGGTCGCTGATAACCACCCCGCCCTTACCTGCGGTCAGATCGTCTCGCTTCAAGTACTTCAAGTGAGCCTTGAAGTCGTCGGCGGGCATGATGACCGCCATGTTGTCTCGAACAAACACTACTTCGTTAGATTGAATACCCATAAGGCATCCTCCTTCATAATTGGCCGCAAGGCTATTTGTTGTTAATTGCGGCTTGGTTATAATTTGCCAGAACCTGCCAGGGCAGGTCTGCTCCGGCTTTTTCTGTCTCTCACTCTCTCACTTAGCGGCGATGGCCTCTTCGAGTTCAGCCATTGCCTGTTCGGCCAGCACGTCAGTGTCAGTCGAGGCTACTACCTCTTCCACCACTTCCGCTACGACCACCTCTTCTGGGGTAGCTTCCTTGCTTTCCCCATTCTTCTCTTCCCACATCTTGATATGCTTTTCGCGCATACCATTCTCTCGGAGGTCGTCGATCTCGTCGATCGCCTCCTGCACCTGCGGGATGATCCCGCGCAGCTCAGCGGGGTCCATGGTGGACTCCGCTGTCTTCATCAGCTTGTCGTACTCTGCGTTGAGTCGCCCCAACACATAGTTGAACATCTCTTCAGCGGCTCTTCGCCGCGTCTGAGACTCGAGCTCGTCTGCTCTCTGACTGAGCTCGGTAAGGCTTCTCAGCCTTCGAGCCTTGTCTCTGTCACTGAACTTCGCCGCCTTTCGGCAACCTTCACACTGGCTTGCTTCAGGAGACTCCTGAAGCTCAACCAGGTGCTTCCATCCCGTTAAGGGCACCCTTCCTAGGCACCTCTCGCCGTTCACCAGCGTCTGCTGGCACTGAACCGTCCCAAGAGCCAAGCGAGGCTCGTTCTTGTAGTTCAGCATCCAGCATAGGTACTGGTATGTCCTGCCTGGATTTTTCGGGTCTTCCTTCTCCTCAAGGAGGAGTTCCCTGACCGTATCAATCCACTCCCTTGTAGGGTAGCTCAGGTTATAGTTACTTCGATCCCCGATGCCCTCAGGGGCACCTTCGATCATCGCCACCTTCTTCCGAAAGTCATCATCAAATCGGAGCTTCTGCTCCGTTGACAACCCACCTTTTCTTTTGCTGCTCCGTCCCTTGGTGGGGCCGGTGTGTGATTCTCCGGTGAGTTGCTCACCGAGAGTTATCCCGAAGTTCGAACCTCGGGTGCGCTTTCTACTCATAGGATTCCCTCCTAGTAATTGTTACCCTTGAGAGCCTTCCTTAGCCCTGTACGGATATTTATTTGCGAGCTCCATTCCCTGGGAGCATATACTTATGTCATAATAAGGCCCTGTTTTTGCGCGCCTCGGAGGACCTGGTATGAGCAAAGAACTTACCCCCGTAAACCTTCTCCCAGAGGAGCGACGGAAGAAGATACGAGAGGCCGTGGTAGGGGGGATATCCGACATGTTCCCCATAATAGGGGACCATAAGGAACTCCACTTAAGGAACGTGCGTGTAGCTGAAAAGCGCTTCTCTAAGCTGGACCATAAGAATGCCCTCCTTAAGGGCGGCACCCTGGCCGAGACGGTAAAGGGCGACCTAGTCATAAAGGATAAGTCAGGAAAAGTTATAGACTCCAAAACGGGGCACACCCTGATGAGGATGCCGTACTTCACTCCTATGCACTCTTTCGTGGTGGACGGTAACGAGTACATATTCAAAAATCAGTTGCGGACCCGGCCGGGTATATACACGCGTAGAAGGGGCAACGACGCCGTAGAAGCGTCTTTTAACTTAGCTAAGGGGCGTAACTTCAGAGTGGAGATGGACTCCCGTAAGGGGCACCTCCAACTGGAGCACGACGCCACTAAGATACCCCTTTATCCTGTCCTAAGGGGGCTGGGTATGCAGCACTCTGACATAGAGAATAAGTGGGGAGCGGAGCTTGCCGCAGTGAACCGGGACGCCTTCGATTCAAAGCGGGACCACCATATATCAAAGCTGTATGGCAAGCTGGTGCCTCCCAACAGAAGAGTCGAGGGGGCATCTAACGCTGACAAGCTGAGCGCCATACAGGATTACTACGGGCAAACGCAGATAGACGAGGCTACCACTAGAAAAACCCTAGGGAGGGCCTACGCTAGAGTTAGCCCCGACTCCCTGGCTACTGCGGGTAAGAAGCTTCTAGACGTCTATAACGGTCGGCAGGACCCCGACGACCGTGACAGCCTAGAGTTCCAGAGGGTGGTCACGGTAGACGACCTCTTTAAGTTCAGGATGGACAAGTCAGCTCGGGATACTGCCCGTAAACTTAAGTCTAAGCTTGACCTGTCCAAGTCAAATACCATCGATCGAGTCATACCCACGTCTAGTTTGACCCCTATAGTAAAGTCCTACGTAACTAGCTCTAGGCTGGCTGCCCTGCCCACGCAGATTAACCCCCTAGAGATAGTGGACGCCTCAACAGCGGTAACTAGGGTAGGTGAGGGTGGTATAGAAAATGACAGGGCGATACCCCGAGATGTTCGTAACCTGCACCCTACTCACTTTGGGGTTATAGATCCCTTCCGGACTCCAGAGAGTAGTATGGCAGGCGTAGATGTCCGCACTACCATAGGTGCGCATCGGGACTCTGACGGCAATCTATACGCGCCGCTTAGAAACGCTAAGACAGGCCGAATGGAGTATGTCTCCCCCGAGACTGTCATACGCTCTGCTATAGCGTTCCCTCATCAAGAGACTAAGAAGGGGAGAGTAGACGTTCTAAAGGGAGGGGTTCCCGGTAAGGTTAGGCCTTCCCAGGTTGACTTTGAGATGGACCACTCAAACGACATGCTGGGGCACAGCTCTTCCCTCATCCCTTTCTTAGATAGCTCTCAGGGGAACCGCCTCCTTATGGCATCTAAGATGGTAGGGCAGGCGCTGCCCCTATACGATAGGGAGGAGCCCTTAATTCAGGTCAAGAGCCACAGAAAAGGAGTATTCTCCAATGAGGAGTCAGTGGCTAGGAAGATAGTCCCCTTAGCTCCAGTGTCCGGCAGAGTCTCCCGAGTAGATAAGGAGTACGTCCACATAAAAGACCGCTCTGGTAAGACTCACAGTATGCCCTACTCTGATAACTTCCCCCTAGCTTCAAAGACTTACATCCATGATGATCTGAAGGTTAAGGCCGGAGACAAGGTTGAGCGAGGCCAGCCCCTGGCTGAGAACAACTATACTAAGTCAGGCAGGCTAGCCCTGGGTAAAAACTTAGAGGTCGGGTACATGGCGTACCATGGGCTGAATACTAACGATGCGATCGTCGTGTCTAAGTCGGCTGCGAATAAGATGACGTCCCTACACATGGTTAAGAAGGTTATCCCCCTAGACAAAGAGACGCACGTTGGTACCCGCAAGCACTCCGCTAACTTCCCTAGGGAGTTCACAAAAGAGCAGTATGGCAATATTCCAGATGGGGTAGTCAAGCCCGGGACAAGGGTAAAGAAAGGGGACCCTATCGTTGCAGCTCTCAGAACGGCTCCACCCTCAATAGAGAACCAGATACTCGGTAGAATCCACAAGAGCCTAAGGAGGCCTTACTCAGACGCCTCTATAACGTGGGACAAGAACGTTGAAGGGGAAGTTGTTGACGTGGCTAGAACGGGCAACAGGATCACCGTAACAGTTAAGTCTGAAGAGCCCCTTAAGTTGGGAGATAAACTAGTGGGCAGGTACGGGAACAAGGGAGTCGTGTCGAAGATACTCCCGGATGAGGATATGGTTAGAAATGAGGCTGACGAGCCCTTAGATCTCCTTTGGGCCTCTACAGGGGTAGTTAGCCGTATAAACCCCGCGCAGATACTAGAGACCTCTCTAGCTAAAGTGGCTAAGAAGAGAGGGGCTCCCATGGCTGTGCAGAACTTTAATAAGGTAGACAACGTCAAGTGGGTTAAAGACGCGCTTAAGAAGGAAGGTTTGAAAGATAAGGAAACTCTTTTCGACCCCATAACCGGCAAGAAGATTCCCAAGATAATGACGGGCCCTCAGTACATATATAAGCTGTTCAAGTCGTCAGACACTAGCTACGCAGCGAGAGGGATCAATAGCGGGTACGACCTCAATAACCAGCCAGCCCGGGGCGGTAAGTCCGGGGCTAAGGGCACAGGTAGTATGGAGGTTAACGCCCTGCTGGCGCACGACGCTAGGGATACTCTAAGGGAGAACGCTATTATAAAGGGGACTAGGAACTCAGAGTACTGGCGGTCAGTACAGCTTGGGCTTCCCGCTCCACAGCCCAAGAGTAGCTTTGCCTACGATAAGTTCACTTCGATGCTTTCCGGAGCTGGAGTAAGGCTGGGTAGATCCGGCAACGACATAAGTATGTCCCCTCTTACGGATAAGGACATACTGAAGATGTCCTCCGGAGAGATCAAGAACGGGAGGATGGTGCGAGCTAAAGATCTGCGGTCAGAGAAGGGGGGGCTGTTTGATGTCGGCTCGACCGGGGGAATGAACGGCTCTAAGTGGACGCACGTCCCTCTTCCGGAGCCTGTCCTTAATCCCATATTTAAGGACCCTGCTCGCAGACTGCTGGGCCTTACAGAAAAGCAGCTAGACGAAGAGCTAGCTGCAGGAGGAGGGGCTCAGCTACGAAAGAGGCTTAACAGTATCGACCCTAAAGAGAGGATTGCGGAGCTAAAGAGAAGAGTTTACTCCTTGAAGGGAGCGGCTCAAGACAACGCAGTCAAACAAATCCGCGCTCTCGAGTCGCTTTCTAGTAACTCCCTAAAGGCGGGGGATGCCTACACCCTAAAGAACCTACCCGTTATGCCTCCCATATACCGCCCCATAACTCCCAGCCATAGGGGGGACCTACTGGTTTCCGACATCAACCACCTCTATAAGGACGCGGTTTTGGCGCGAGACAAGTTTAAAGAAGCCCGGTCCCTAGGGCTTCCCGACGAGGACGTAAAGTCTATACGTAAGCACATGCAGGCCACTGTTAACGCTGTTATAGGGACTAGTCCTCCTGCAAGCCGGAAGCTGGCTGCAAAGAAGACTAAGGGGATCGTCAATACGATCACCGGCACTAAAGACGGCTTCTACAACTCAAAGCTAATCTCTAGGAGACTCGACCTCACGGGCCGGGGGGTAGCTGCTCCCGATCCTTCCTTGGGCCTAGATGAGGTAGGGCTTCCTGAGGACATGGCCTGGGATATGTACTCCCCGTTTGTGGTGGGCCGCCTAGTAAAGCGAGGGTACCCGGCTGTGCAAGCTAAAAGGTATGTGGATGAAAGGGCTCCTCAGGCCAGAGAAGAGCTCTCCATCGAAACTAGGACCCGCCCGATAACTATTAATAGGGCCCCGTCACTACATAAGTACAACTTGATTTCTGCGTACCCTAGAATTATACCTGGAACTACAATAAAGGTTAACCCGTTCATAGAGGACGGCATGAACCTAGACTACGATGGGGATGCACTGCAGATGCACTTACCTGCAACTCAGGGAGCGGTGAAAGACGCGGAGAAGATGTTGCTATCTAAGAATATCTTCGGACAGAAAAACGAGTCCAACCTCTTAGTGTTCCCCAAGCACGAGGCTATCGCAGGCCTGGAGAAGGCTCTTATACAGAAGCCGTCTAAGGCAAAGACACGGGTATTTAAAAACAGGGCCGAAGCCTTGGCCGCCTACCGAAGAGGCGAGATAGGAATCTCTGACCCAGTGGAGATTAAGAATGCTTAAATACGCGTACCTGCTGGGGGCCAAGCTAGCCCTGCTAGACGCTTCTAGCGTAGAGGCTAGCCCGCCAGGGGCAGACTCTGTCGCTACGATGATCCAGCTGCTGGGGCAAGGGGTGGAAGACAACTCCTCCTCCGAAAAAGAAGAAGACACTGAGAGCGCGGATGACGTTGACACTTCTACCCCTTCTTGGGGAGCGCCGATACAGATAAACAATCCCTAGGTTATGCAGTGATAAAGCACGCTTACGACATTGGAGCAGAGCTAGCCTACCAAAGCCTTTTAGGCGATATGGAAAAAGAGGCTATGGAAAAAGAGGCTATATTTGGCCTGCTCAGAGGAGTAGGCCAAGCAGCCCGGGGGATAGGCGGGGCGCTTAAGGGGGGCTGGGGAAACTTCACGACGACTACTAACCTGGGAAGAGGGCTAAAGAGGTCCGGCTGGCTACTAGGTATGGGAGCTAAGCAAGGCTCTAAGTTCAGTAAATTTCACCACCACTGGATAGGCATGCCTACAGGCTTCGGCCTCATAAACATGGCCCTAGCCCCCGAGGAAGCGCATAAAGGGAAGGCGTTCCTTAAGGGGTTTGCTGGAGGCCTTGCCTTTAACGCGGCTATGCCCCTAGGCGGGGCTCTGGGTAAAGGGCTCTTCAGAGGCGTTAGGAAGGCCAACCCCCAGCACTTTAAGCTACTAGAGAACGGGGCTATGAAGCCCTTTGGCCAGCTCTCTGCGGGCGGGAAGTTGGCCAGAGGCACAGTTGCTACCGGAGGTCTAGTGGGCGGCATGGGACTGGGTATAGCGGCAAGCCACGCAGTAGAGGGAGTCGCAGATAAATCTTTGACCCAAATGGGCATGCGCGATAGGCGTAACCCTTTCAACCCTGTGAGGCACTAATGTCCCCTTTTGAAAAGCTGGCGTACGAAGCCGGTTCAGACCTAGCTTATTCTTTCGTTAAGGAATCCGTGCTTAAGAAGATACTACTGCCTCAAAATCTAGGCCTAGCAGGTCTAGGTATGGGAGGAGCCTACGGTCTTATGGGGGACCCCGGAGATCCCTACGCTGAGTATAACCGTCCGGGCTTTACTAGAGGCGCTGCTTTATGGGGCTCTAGAGGACTAGGTGCAGGGCTAGGCCACGCATTCGCTAAGGGGATAGGAGTTAACCCCGTTGTTGGCCTCGCAGGTGGTTTACTGCTGGGCAACGTGTTTGGTCGGGGTATCGTTGGCCCAGAACGCCAGCGAGTAACCGGTCCCGTCGGGGCTATGAGGGCGTAGATGTCAGCGTATAAAGGAACATTGGGGTCCGCTTTAATCAACACCGCCCTACCTCCAGAGTACCGAGTTAAGAGTGGAGCGAATGCTAGGGACCTAAAGAAATCTCTCATTAGGTTGGCCCAGGACGATCCTACCAAGTACACTTCTATAATACCTAAGGTTAAAAAGATTGGCGACGAATTCGCTACCTTGGAAGGGATAAGCGTAGGGCTTGACGATATCACTCCTCAGTACGCTAAGCGTAATGCGATACTCTCTAAAGCGAAGAAGAAGATAAAGAGCTCTCGTACTGCAAAGGGCATAGCGGATGCGCTCATAGAAGCCCAAAAATCTACCATGTCCGTGGCAATATCTCATCCGGGAGACCTGGGGCTACAGGCCCGGTCTGGATCTAGAGGAAACGTTGTGCAGCTTATGAAGACTCTGGCTAGCCCCATAGTGGTGGGTGACAGCAAGGGTGCTCCCATCCCCTACCTAATAGAGCGGGGGTACTCTGAGGGGTTGTCCCCTGCCGAGGCATGGATAGCGGGTGACGAAAGCCGCTCCCAAGTTATATCCGGCCAGCTTGGCACAGCAGACCCCGGTGACTTGGGTAAGATATTGGCGTCTACTATGAACTCCCAGGTAATCGCCTCAGACGACTGCGGTACCAAGAACGGCATCTTAGTAGACCCGCAAAAAGCCACCGGGCGGTACCATGCAGGAGGATCCGCGAGACGAGTATCCCGGGCGGATATGTCGGGGGCAAAAAAGAGAATCCGCGCGAGGTCACCCTTAACCTGTGAACTGCCTAAGGGAGTTTGCCAGAAGTGCATGGGGGTAGGCGTGTCTGGTAGGCACAGTAGCATAGGTACTAACGTGGGGGTTCAGGCGGCTACCACCCTCTCTGAGCCCCTCACGCAGATGCAGCTTAGCGCCAAGCACGGCATAAGCTTAGTTAAGGGGGACAGGAATACTCCCAGGGGAGTCTCCGCCGTAAGGCAGTTCATAGAAGTGCCAAAATCCTTTTTCCACAAGGCAGTGCTCTCTGACTCTACCGGTGAGGTATCCGCCATAGCTAAGGCTCCTCAAGGCGGTTTTGACGTCTCTATCGGTGATACGAAACACTATGTTCCCCCCGACCGCAACCTACGGGTAGCTAGGGGGGACTCCGTTGAGGTTGGGGACATTCTCTCCTCCGGGATACCCTCCCCCTCAGAGGTAGTCCACCGAAAAGGGCTGGGTGCGGGCAGAGAGTACTTGGTGTCCGCCCTAGACGGAGTATACTCCGACGCCGGGCAGAATGTAGACCGCAGGCACTTGGAGTTACTCGCTAGGAGCCAACTCGGATTTGTAAAAGTTACGGGCAGGGTGCCCGGGTATTTACCGGGTGAGGTAATCCCTTATGGGGAGTACCAAAGCACAATCTCTGCGCCCAGTAAGGCGACTCCCATTAAAGCCGCTTCGGGTAAAACCCTAGCGGAGCCCGTCCTGCACCACCTACCGGGCACAGTTGTCAGTAGGAGCATGCTGGCAGACTTAAAAGAAGCTGGCGTCTCTGCTATAAAAGTTACAGACGAAGCTCCCGACATAATGGCACACATGGCTCCCGCCTCACGTACCCCGCTCCTTAATCCCAACTGGATGGCTCGGCTGGGACATCGGTATCAGAAAAAGACTATCCTAGAGGCAGCCGCCTACGGACAAAAGGCAGACCTTCACGGGTATGACCCCATCCCCGGCATAGTATTTGGTAAAGAACTAACTCGGGGACCAAAGGGGACTTACTAATGGCACACCCTGCACCGCTTCCTCCCGGATTAGCCCGCTTTGAAAAGGCTGCTTCGTTAGGAGGACTCCTTAAACGCGTAGCTCTTGGTAAAAACCTTCGCCCATCTGAGCTTGCTCTAGCCCGGAAATACGTTACGGAATCTGGGTTCGCTAAGAATCGTGGTGGGGGCCTTTTGAGAAGCCTCTTAATTGGGGGTAAAGACGCGCACAAGGTTATAGGGGCTCGGTATGCCCAGGGAGGTTTTTTCGGAAGAGGAGGCCTGCTAAGGGGAGAGCTAGCCCCTGACCCCTCGCTGATTGCTTCTGTAAAGAGGATGGCTACGGGAAAGGGTCTCCCGACTTTATCAGGTGTCAGGCCTGGAGGCAGGCCCTACCTTAACGCTGGGGATGGCCTAAGGACTGCGGGACTAGGAGCTAACTACGCTCTACACCTGGGGCTGGGGCTGGGGATACCCTATATGGGTGTTCGGCAAGCCCTGAAGTCTGACGACACTTCTGGGGCAGGCCGGTCTTTAGGAGAAGGCGCGGGGTACCTTCTAGCGGGCCCTCTAGGCCTAGCGGGCATTGTGGGAGGCAGTATCCTAGGAGGCGAGGCGGGGGCTAGAACTGCTCAGGCAGTCTCCTCGCTGGCTCCATCTAGCCCCTCTCCCACCTTAGCACCGTTGCCAGGGAATTATGGTTCGTTGAATAGCCAGTTGGCAGCGTACGCCCAGGCTAACCCACAAATAGATTATTACTAGGCACGTTTATCCTTGTATTATAAGGAGTATGGTCACATGATTCCAGAGACTGAAAACGTACCACTTCAGTGCCCGCGCTAGACAGGCACCTCGATAAAAGGAGACAAGATCAATGTCTGATCTTTTTAAGTTTGCGTATGTCCGTGGTGCCCAGAATGCACTAGTTAAGGCAGGCGCTCTTCAAGAATACCCCACTGTGGAAGCCGCCGACCTTGCGGTCAAAATCGCTTCTTACAGAATAACTACCTCCCCTCAAGACCAGGGCGTTTCTAACCAGGCTATCAGTGAGGCTATGGCAGACCTAGTGGCCATGGGCGCTAAGACAGCTGAGGAGATCATGGAAGGCGCGGCTGAAGTCGCTCCTCAGGCTGCCGCCGCGGTGGCTAAGGCAGTTCCTGAAGCTCTAGAAGACGCTGCTCAGGCGCAGATAGCAGCTGCCCAGCAGATGCTCGAAGTAGCCGACACCATGGAGGGTGGTGGTGAGATGACTAGCCTGGCTGCAGCTCGCCTGAACGTAGCTCGCTTGAAGCAGGCTGATACGAATGCTCTTGGCGCTGCAGGTGCCGCCCTAGGAGGCAAGGGCCAGTCGGACCTTGAGGAAGACGGACGCGGAGACGGCTACGCTAACGCCGGTGGCGCTCCTATCGTACCAAAGGTAGTTCCTGGCGCGCCCCACACAGGGGAGATGAAAGATCACTCCGCTGGAATGACCAGCACTGCTTCGGTTAACCTTGACCCTAAGACGGCCGCCGCTATCTTGCGGAAGCTGGCGGAGGGTGGAGCCCTGGGAGCTGAAGGCAGCGACCTAGGCGGAAAGGGCCAGGCAGACGAGGAGGAAGATAGCCGCGGAGATAACTTCGCGCATACCCCTAACGGAGCCGAGAGCAAAGTCTCTCCCTCAGCCCCCTTCACTGGCGGAATGCAGGACGTTTCCCAAGGGATTGTCAGCGCTCCAGGCGCAGTTAACGTGACTCCGGGCAAGACAGCCGCTGCTTACGAGACGCTACTTCGCAAGACGGCCTCTGAGGTAGGGCACCACCTCCCAAAAGCACTGAATAGTACGGAGAAGCTCGCAGCTCTTCGCACTATGATGGGCATGACTAGCTCTGAGCAAATCGAATATCTGAGCCGCCTCAACCAGGCTGTCAGTATGAAGCTGGCCGAGGACGCCGAGAAGAAAGACGCTGAAGAAGGCGAGGGAGACCCTGAAGAAAGCGGGGGTGAAGACGCTAAAGCCGACGAAACCCCTGAGTCAGAAGAGTCTGAAGCTAAGGACGAAGACGAGGAGGCTCAGGCTCTCGTTGAGCAGTTCGCAGACGTCGAAAGAACGGCTGAGGATAAGTCGGCTAAGCTACTACGCAGCCTAGGACTTGGACTTTAAAATGCTAAAAATTGCCAGCTTGCTTGGAGTGCAACACGCACTAGTAGAGGCGGGGGTTTTGCTCCCGTACCCCTCAAGAGAGAAGGCTGCTCAGGCGGCTACGGTCGCTGCGCAAGCCATGCCTCAAGAGGTTCAGGCTGCTGGCGAGTTTATCACCCCTCAGGATCTGGCCTCCCTGGATAAGATTGTCGGTGTCTTGTACGAGCTACAAGCTATGTACCAGCAATCCCAGGGTGCCCCGCAAGGGGGCCAGCCTATGGGAGCTCCTCAAATGGGCGGCCAGCCTATGGGAGCTCCTCCTCCGCAAGGGGGCCAGCCTATGGGAGCTCCTCAAATGGGCGGTCCTCCAATGGGCGGTCCTCCAATGCAGTAACCCCTAAGTAAGGGGGTAACGTGGCTTCAGAACAAAAGAAACCCGTGCTCAGGTTCAAAGACCTGGTTACGGCGTCAGGCCTAGACAGGCTGGCAAACGCGGTGCAAGCATCCAATGAGCAGGTTGCGGACATACACGCTCTGGCTGCCCGGTACCTAGCTAACCACCCCTCCCTGGCAGACCTTCCAATAGGAAAGACCACCTCCGGCGGGTTCTACGATTTCAGGAATAACCGCCTGGCATTGGGCAGCGGTGACCCAGACGTGTTCTCGCACGAGGTAGAACACGCCATCCGCCTTAAGGATGCTCCAGGCTTCTATAAGAATCTTCTGGGGCTGTCTAAGAAGATGGTTCTCCTAAACAACGTGGCGGCCGTTCCCGCGTCCATGGCTATAGCTAAGCTAATAAAAGATGAGAAACTTAGGGAAAAGGCGCTACTAGGCTCCGCGGCTCTTGGAACTTTAGCTGCAGCTCCCAATTTATTTGAAGAGGCTGTTGCCTCCGCTAGAGCGCTGGGCAAGAGTAACGACCGCTTGAGGACAGCTTTGAAGTTGTCCCCCGCTTTCGGGGCGCACCTCCTGCACGATATGACAGCCCCCGGACTCTACTATGGGTTCTCCGGATTAGGTAAGGATTAGTATGAAGAAGCTAGCAGTTCTATCACCTCGAACTAACGCTCTTATGGCTGAGTCTCAGTCAGGGTCTCCAGAAGAGATGGAGTTCTCTAAGCTTTTCACAGATATGGCGTACGGGGTACTCGAAGGCAAAATGCCAGATCTACTACAGAGCGTCGTAACCTTTAAGGTTTTAGAGGCTTCCGTGGAAGAGAATAAGGCAGCGGGGGTCTTTGTTGTAAACCAGCAGGGCAGCTATCTGTACGTACCGGTCATACTCTCTGGAGGAAAAGTTAAGTCACCGGAGCTCTTCTACGTTAAGGACTTGGACTCTTTCTTGCCTCTCTCATCAGAGTGGCTGAGAGAGATGCCCAAGATGTCTCCTAGAGAAATGGGAAGGCCTGCAGAAGCCCCTGACACGCTTTCTACGGACCTTGATATCTCCGCACTAACCCAGCCTCCCACTTCAGGGAAGACAGCATACGCCAGCGACAGTAGCTTCATCAACCCGGAGCTAGTCAACTTGCTAGAGACCAGCCCCAACACTGTAAAGGTTGCATACTCTGAGCTGCTAAAGGCCCACCCTGCGTGTCTAAAAGCCGCGTACAAGTACCACGGGGATAGCATTATCCGCGCAGTTAAGCAGTCCGCTGAAAAGACGGCCAGCTCGTGGGCGGGGTACTACATACTTACCCCTGACTCTCCCCTTAGTAAGTTTGCCGAGGCCTTTGGGGAGCATGGAGCGGCTTCCGCTTTTTCCGATTCTTGCGTAGAAGGTGTTGTTGTACAGGACTTTCGTAAAGTAGCTGACGTTCCAGTAGAGACAGCACTCCCTGACACTACCGCAGTGGCAAATATAACGGAGCCCAACTCCTCGGGGGTCTACAAAGTACTAAGAGCCTCCGGTGAGTACTCAGTTGCGGCGGTGTTTAGGAAGCCTCACTCCTTATGGGGCACCTCCCCTAGCTACCTAGTAGTCTTCCCTAACGGGGATTACTCTGTTACAGACAAGCTAACCGCGATGACTACTGAAGAGGAGCTTCCTCCGGGCCCCCTAAAGAAGGCCTTGGAGGGAGAAGGAGCCCAGCTCCGACAAGGGAACCAGATCCTAGTTAAAGGGGGTCCCTCTATAGAGGCAGTCACCCCCTTAAAGCTAAAGAATGTTAGTGGAGACAAGGCTGCCGGAATGCGTGCCCTCTCAGAGGCTAGTGGCTATTCTGTTAGATCTGTCGGAGGACTTCCCATGAAGGCTCCTCACATCCCTAAGGGAGAGAACGTAGCTTTTGTACCCGACAGCTTTGTAAGCGTCCCCGCGGGCAAGCTTATAGACTCTGGGGAACTGGTTAACAGTGTACAGGACCTCCAGAGAGTTATAGAAGAAGGCGTGTCTAAAGAAGCCCGCTACTTCATTACAGTAAAGAACTGCGGAGCAGGAATGTACTCCCTGCAGGGTACGCCGTCCCAAAGTAAGAAAGACACCCTAGAGAAGATGGCTCAGGAGGGCCTGAACCTCCGCGCTTCTGTTAAGCTCCTAGATAGGGTTCCACTAAACGGGACCATCCGGGCGGCGGTGGTTCCCTCCACTCGCCTTCCGAAATTGGCTAGTATATTCGGGCCTTCAGAGCAGGGCATGCCCGTTGAAGGGGCCATGTCTGCAGAGGTGCCCATGGGAGGTATGCCACCGGGTATGGGAGGTATGCCACCAGAGATGGGAGGTATGCCACCGGGTATGGGAGGTATGCCACCAGAGATGG
>Ga0066831_10000169_pt1 | contig 14947 bp, 15 predicted proteins | sample ETNtaG_FD_66436 | JGI IMG/M metagenome (GOLD analysis project Ga0066831, IMG submission 66436) | Marine microbial and viral communities from oxygen minimum zone, Eastern Pacific Ocean - ETNP201306PF49B | ecosystem: Environmental > Aquatic > Marine > Oceanic | place: Pacific Ocean: Eastern... | reverse complement strand
AAGTAGATTATGCCTTTTTGGATGCTACTTTTTACAAAGATGGAGAATTACAAAGAGATATGAGCGGGATACCTCATCCTTTTGTAGAGGAAAGCATGGAGTTATTCTCTGAGCTTTCTAAAAAGGATAGAGCTAAAGTGCATTTTATACATTACAACCATACTAATCCACTATTACAAGAAAGAAGTAATGCGCAAAAAGAAGTAACTAAAAAAGGATTTAACCTTGCAAGAGAAGGTCAAGTTATAAAGTTCTAATAGCCCAATTATTTAATAATTACAGGAACGAAAAAAAGAGAAAAAAAAGAGGGGGGGGTAGAAAAAACCGTCAAATTACTGTTGGATACTTGATTTACATTAAACAAAATCCCATAACCTCATTATAAAATCTTTCAGGATTTTCTGCATGCACCCAATGGCCTGCACCTTCAATAGTAGCAATACTAGAATTAGAGAAATATTTATTTATTAACTGCTCATCCTCACTTGTAATATAATTTGAATCCCCACCTTTAATAAAATGAGTAGGAGTATTACAAGCCCCTTTAATAAAATCAGCCTCTTGTATATTGCTTACTTTCTCTGAAAGCACATTTATATTAAATCTCCAAGCAAATTCTTTATCCTCATTTCTATATAAATTTTTCATTAAAAACGATCTCATTGCTCTATCCTGATAAGTTTCGGATAGTATATCATCAATCTCCTCTCTTTTTGCAAAACTTTCTAAAGGTAATTTATGTAACGTTCTCAATAAATTCTGAAAAAAGTCAGTATTGTATTTTCTTGGAGAAATATCTGCAACTATTAATTTTTCTATTTTATTCGGATATGTAAATGCCAGTTTCATTGCTACCTTACCTCCTAATGAATGGCCTAAAATTATAGGGTTATTGATGCTATTATCTGATATGTAACCCAACACATCCTCACACATCACGTCGTAATTAAAATCTTCAGAATGTGGTGACCTACCATGGTTTCTTAAATCAATCAAATGCACTTTAAAATATTTGGAAAATTTTTTCCCAATCGTATTCCAATTATCACTCATGCCCAGAAGCCCATGGATTATTATTACATCTTGCAATCTTTCACCATATATCTTTGAATAAAGTTTCATCTACAAAGTCTCTTATATATTTGTATAGTATTTTCCAGCCCTAAATAAATTGCATCACTTATAAGTGCATGACCAATAGACACTTCAGCTAAGTTTGGGACTTTCTCTACAAAATATGCTAAGTTTTCCAAACTCAAATCATGCCCAGCATTTATTCCTAACCCTAATGCCGTCGCTTTTTCTGCAGCCAAAATATAAGGCTCAATTGCCTTCTCTTTATTAAAGCGGTAATTATTAGCATAATCTTCTGTATAAAGCTCAATTCTATCTGTTCCGCAAAGTTTTACACTCTCAATCATTTCTATCTTTGGATCTACAAAAACAGAAGTTCGAATACCTTGCGCCTTAAAAATAGTAATTACTTGTTTAAGCAAATCTGAGAATTTAATAGTATCCCAACCTGCGCATGAAGTAAGAACATCAGGCCCATCCGGAACTAAAGTAACCTGCTCAGGATTAACTTCCAGTACCATTTTTATGAAATCCTCGGATGGATAACCTTCAATATTGTATTCTCTTGTAATCATTGCTTTCAGATCAATAATATCCTTCCTGGTAATATGCCTTTCATCAGGCCTTGGGTGGACAGTTATCCCGTCTGCTCCAAATCTCAGACAATCAATAGCAGTCTTAACAACATTTGGGATGTCCCCACCTCTAGCATTCCTTAGAGTTGCTATCTTATTTATATTTACGCTTAACTGAGTCATAATTTAATTACAAAAGTAAAAATAGTATCTTTGCATCGTGCAAGCAAACACACTTATTTCATCAAGTATTAAAAGTATTCACCCTGTAGAAGATGGGAATAGAGCCTTAGAGATGATGGATCAATTTAGGGTCAACCATCTTGCTATTGTTAAAAATAATTTTTACCTAGGGATAGTTTCAGATAAGGAAATCATGAACTGGGAATCAGAAAATGATTCTATCGAGAAGCATCTAAATAATCTAGTTTCTCCTTATGTAAAATACAATCAGCATCTGTTTGATATTATTGAAGTGTTAGAAAGAAACAACTTATCGGCAGTGCCTGTCTTAGATGAGAAAAACCACTATTTAGGTGTAATTACAAGCAGGAAGCTAGTGTGCTCTATCGCAAGATCAGCAACTATTCAGTCTCCTGGAGGAGTTATTGTTTTGGAAATGAATAATACTGATTACTCTTTAACTGAAATAGCAAGTATTGTTGAAAGTAATGAGGCAAAAATATTAAGTTCTTATATCATTTCAAAACCTAACTCAACAAGTATAGAAGTTACAATCAAACTAAACAAGCAAGATGTTGTAACAATTATCAAAGATTTTGAGAGACGCGGATATAATGTTAGTGCTTCATATAAAGATGAGGAATATAATGAGGATTTCTTAGAAAGATACGAATCATTAATGCGATTTTTGAATCCTTAAAATGAAAAGAAAAATCTTCATTTTAATACTTATTTTACCTTCATTTTTAGCATCCTCTCAAAATATAATCACTATTTCTAATATTAAAATAACTGGTAATAAAGTGACCAAAGAATATATTATTCTAAGAGAGTTAGAATTTAGCAAGAATAGTTCATTTTCCAGCATTAATTTAAAACAAAAAATAGAAGAAAGTAAACAAAATCTTGTCAATTTAAAATTATTCAATTTTATTGAAATTAAACCTATAATAAGAGGGGATGATATTGAAATAACAATCGATGTAATTGAAAGATGGTACTTATGGCCCTATCCTATTCTCGAAATTTCTGAACGAAACTTTAACTCTTGGTGGGACGAATTCCAGGCCTCTAATTATAGTGATTTCTCTCGTTTAAATTATGGGATTTTCCTAAACTGGGAAAATTTTAGAGGAAGAAATGAACTCTTACAATTCAAAATAAGAAAGGGGTTTAAAGAGCATTATCTATTCTCTTATCAGGTGCCATACTTTAATAAGAAACAAACAATTGGAATAAATGCTAATCTTCAGCTTTTTAGGAGAAAAAAAACATTCTACAAAACTGAAAATGACGCCCTACTTTACTATACAAATAATAACAAATTTACTACAAGAGATTATGAATTTAACACTGAGTTTCTATATAGAAAAGATGTGCATAACACACATCACTTAAAATTTCATTATTTTATTTCTAATGTAGATGCCGAAATTATAATAAGAAACCCAAAATATTTAAATAATGGCACCAATCTTTCTGGGTCCTATTCAAAATTAACATACCAGTTCACAAATGAGAGCAGAGATTATGTCGAATATCCTCTAGATGGATATTATGTCCATTTGGAAGGGAGTAAATACCTCAATGGATCTAGTCCTATTAACCATTTTGAATTTCTAGGTCAAGCCGAACATCACCTTGAATTAAAACACCGTTTTTTCCTTGGCTCTAGTTTTAAAGGCAAATGGTCTTCTTATGGCTATCAACCTTATTTTGCACAAGAAGGATTTGGTTTTGATGACTATGTAAGAGGCTATGAGTATTATGTAATAGATGGGCAAGACTTTTGGCTTTCAAAAACAGTTTTAAAGTATGCTCTTATTGAAGAAACAAACTTTGATATACCATATGTAAAAATGAGACAATTTAATAAAGCACATTATTCTTTATATTTAGGAATATTTTCTGATATAGGATATGTGATTGACAATCAAAATAGTGAGGGTAATAACTTGTCTAATTCACTACTTTTAGGAAATGGAATTAGCCTAGATTATGTCACTTACTATGATAAATTACTAAGAATTGAGTTTTCAATCAACCATTTAGGAGAAAAAGGAGTATTTTTACACTTTTCAAATCCTTTTGGATCAAAAAACAAATTATGACAATTGCAATTTTTGGGAATCCGTATCCTGAGCATTTTACAAAATACATTCAACACTTAATAAAAAAGTTGGAGAATGAGCATATCAAGATTATAATTGAAGAAAAATTCAATACATTTTTACAAAAGAGTATTCGTTTCACCACAAAAGTTGACACCTTCGAATCCTACGAATCATTAAGGAATACTGCGGATTTCTTATTCAGTATTGGTGGTGACGGCACTTTACTAAAAGCTGTCACATTTGTAAGAGACTCAAACATCCCTATAATGGGGATCAATACAGGCAGGCTTGGATTTATTTCAAGTATTTCTGCTGGACAAATTGATGATGCAATAAATGATATTTTAAAAGAAAATTATGACATAAGCGAACGTGCATTGCTAGAATTAAACTCGGAAAACAAACTTTTTAAAGATAAAAACTTTGCCCTAAACGAAGTTGCTATCTCAAAAAAGGATACTTCATCTATGGTAAGGATTGACGCCTATGTTGATGATGAGTTTTTAAATACCTATTGGGCAGATGGATTAGTAGTGTCTACACCAACTGGCTCTACAGGATATTCTTTAAGCTGTGGTGGGCCTATCATTATGCCAGGAACTAATAATATAATTATTACGCCAAACGCTCCTCATAATTTAAATGTTCGACCAATAGTTATTAATGACAACAGTATTATAAAACTGAAAGTAGAAGATAGAGATCAGTTAGCATTGGTGTCACTAGACTCGAGATCTCGTGCTTTTGATAGTGACACGGAACTAATTATAAAAAAGTCTGATTTTAAAATCAGACTCATTCAGCCCCAAAATAATTCATTCGCTTCTACAATCAGAAACAAACTAATGTGGGGATTAGATAAAAGAAGCTAATATAAATAGATAAAATTATAGAATATTTATATTTGCCAATTATTGACAAAATTATGATTATGAAAAGATTCAACCTTAAAATAATATTACTATCAGGAACAATACTTTTGTCTCTCTTTACTATAAAAGCGCAACAATTTAAGCCAAATACTGAATTTGGAGTTTTGTTAGGGTCATCATACTATCTTGGAGATTTAAATACTAATCATTTTAACCAACCATTAGCAGCAGGAGGACTGATAATTAGAAAAAATATTGATGAGCGATTTGTATACAAAGCAGAGGTGATGTATCTTAACTTAAAATCCGATGAAAGGCAATCAGATGATACAATTGCATTCAATAGAGGATTGCATTTCAAAGCTCCAGTATATGAACTTTCTGGTCAGTTAGAATTTAATTTCTTGCCATACCAACCTGGAAACCCTTTATATACTTGGACTCCTTTTGTTTATACTGGCATATCACTCTTTTACTATAACCCTAAGGCAGAAAATAAAAATGGGGATTGGATTGCATTACAAGAATTAGGCACAGAGGGACAAGGAACTACAACCACCTTTTCAGATGGAACAAGAGACAATTACTCACTGATCCAATTTGCCATCCCTATGGGAGGAGGAATTAAAATAGCTGTAAATGAGTCTTTTAACATAATCCTAGAATACGGTGCCAGAAAAACATTCACCGATTATCTAGATGATGTTAGCACAACATTTGTAGGTGGAAATGGGACAACATACCCTATCGAAATGTCTGTTGAGGCCCAAGAAATGTCAGATCCAAGAGGGACCCATATGCTTGGTGATCAAAGAGGAAATCCAAATAATAAAAAAGACTGGTATTCATTTGCAGGGATTACACTTTCATTTAAGTTAAGCAATGAGCCAAAAGGTTGCTATCCGTAATTTGCAAATCTTAAATGAGCCAAATAATAGACACTAATAATTTGCCAAAACATATTGCCATCACTATGGATGGCAATGGAAGATGGGCGGAATCTAAAGGCAAAATTAGAGCTTTTGGGCATAAAAATGGCGTGAAAGCAGTAAGAGATACCGTCGAAGCTGCTGCTGAAATTGGCATTAAATTTCTAACTCTTTATGCCTTCTCTACTGAAAATTGGTCCCGACCAAAATCTGAGATAAATGCACTAATGTCATTATTAGTCTCCGCAATCAACAAAGAGACTAAAACTTTGATGAATAATAATATTAAACTAAGTACAATTGGAGCTACTGACAGCCTGCCTTCAAAAGCAAAAAAAGAACTAAATGAGGCTATTGAAGAAACAAAAGGCAATACACGAATGACTCTTATTCTTGCTCTTAGCTATAGTGGAAGGTGGGAAATACTAAATGCTACAAAAAATCTAATTGCTGATGGTATCAATCATGAAAAGATAAACGAGCAGATTTTTCAACAATATCTTACAACAAAAAGCGTTCCTGACCCTGAGTTATTAATCAGAACAAGTGGAGAATACAGAATTAGTAATTTTTTACTTTGGCAAATCGCATATTCTGAGTTATATTTTACAAATAGATTATGGCCTGATTTTAGAAGGCAAGATTTAGAAAAAGCTATTTTAAATTACCAAAATAGAGAGAGAAGATTTGGAAAAACAAAAAAGCAAATACAAAATTAGCGCCTTGAAGAAGATTGCATTACTCATTATCACCTTGATAAGCTTTAATATTAAGGCTCAAATAAATGATCAGATAGATTATTCCAATCCAATTATATATGAGATTGGAGGGATAATGGTGAATGGGGCCGATAACCTAAACAATAATACCCTTATTACTATTACTGGATTAGAAATTGGTAAAAAGATAAAGATACCAGGAGATGAAATAACTAAAGCAATTACAAAACTTTGGGAACAGGGGTTGTTTTCTAATATAGATATTTCTACTGATAAAGTGATAGGGAATACAATCTTTCTTACCATCAACCTAAAAGAAAACCCTAGGCTTTCAAAATTTAAATTTACAGGTAAAAAAATTCGTAAATCTGACATTACTACTTTAAAAGAAGATCTTAAACTTATGAGAGGAAAAGTATTAACTCAGAACCTCATCAACAATAGTATTGCCACTATAAAAAGATATTACATTAATAAAGGATTCTATAATGTGAAAGTAGAATGTCTTACAAAAACTGATACAACTACAGCAAATTCTGAAAATCTAATTTTTAATATTACAAAGGGAGAAAAAATAAAAATAAAGAATATAATTATAAAAGGAAGAAGTAAACTAATAAATAGAAATAAGACACTATTAAATCGAAAAGATTCTATTTATGCACTAAGTAATTACAAGTTAAAGAAGAGCATGAAGGAAACAAAATCTAAAAACTTTTGGAGATTCTGGAAAACATCCAAATTTATAATAACTAACTATGAGGATGATAAAGATAATATCATTGCAAATTACAATGAAATAGGTTATCGAGATGCTAGTATTGAGAATGATTCAGCATACATGAATAGTGACAACACTATGACAATTGAGATAACAATTAACGAAGGGGATCCTTATAGATTTGGAAATATTAACTTTGTTGGGAATACAGTTTATTCATCAGATGAATTATTTCGACAATTAGGGATAAAAAACAATGATATTTTTGATCAGTCTATTCTAAATTCAAGATTGTTTGGTTCAGAAGAAGGAACAGATATTAGTTCCTTATATCTTGATGATGGTTATCTGTTTTTCAATGCAACCCCTGTTGAAATTGCAGCAACAAACAAAAAAATTGATTTGGAAATCAGAATTTATGAGGGGAAACAAGCTCGAATTAATAAAATAATGGTAAAAGGAAATACCAAAACAAACGATCATGTTATTATGAGAGAGTTAAGAACTCGACCTGGAGATCTATTCAAGCGTTCTGATATTATGCGCTCACAAAGAGAGCTTGCTCAAATGCAATACTTTGATCCTGAAAAATTTGATGTTAAGGTTGATCCTGATCCGGAAAGAAATGAGGTCAATATCACTTATGTTGTTGAAGAAAAATCATCAGATCAAATTCAATTACAAGGAGGTTGGGGCGCTGGGAGAATTGTTGGCTCTTTAGGTCTAAACTTTAGCAACTTTTCCACAAGAAATATCTTAAATAAAGATAAATGGACCCCATTGCCTTCAGGAGACGGGCAAATACTTTCATTATCGGCTTCATCAAATGGAATTTACTATCAGAATTATAACATCTCATTTACTGAACCCTGGTTAGGCCGTAAGAAGCCAAATTCTTTAACCGTATCATTATACAAATCTGTATCTTCAAACGGGCAACAAGATGATGAAAGACAGGCTATTGAAATTAGCGGGGTTACGATAGGAATAGGAAAAAGATTAAAATTCCCTGATGATTATTTTTCTCTATATAACGGGCTAAGCTTCCAGAAATATAAATTAGTCAATAATGCATCTTACTTTTCTTTTAGTAATGGGTTTTCAAACAATGTTAATTATAATATTAGAATAGGCAGGAATTCTGTTGATCAATTAATCTACCCAAGAAGAGGCTCAGACTTCTCTTTAAGCTTAAAAGTTACCCCACCTTACTCAATATTTGATGGTATTGATGATTATTCAATGATTTCTGACCAAGAAAAATACTCCTGGATAGAATATTATAAATGGAAGTTTAAATCATCTTGGTTCTCCTCATTTACTGATAAATTAGTTTTAAATACCAGAGTTGAAATGGGTCTTCTTGGAGCTTACAACAACAAATTAGGAGTTGCTCCATTTGAAAGGTTTTATGTAGGAGGAGATGGTATGAGCGGAATGGGTTATCAATTTGATGGGAGAGAACTTATTAGATTAAGAGGTTATAGCAATAACTCTATATCTCCAACAACAGGAGCGACAATTTACAATAAATATACAACAGAGTTAAGATATGCTATTAGCCTAAATCCTAGTTCAACTGTATATGCACTAAGTTTTTTAGAGGCGGGAAATGCATGGGATAATTTTGACAACTTCAACCCTTTCACAGTAAAAAGGTCTGCAGGATTTGGAGTTAGAATTATGCTCCCTATGATAGGAATGATGGGATTAGATTATGGCTGGGGGCTTGATGATATTGCTGGAATACCAGAGGCAAATGGCGGTCAATTTCATTTTTCCATAGGTCAACAATTTTAACTAAATTTGTGAAATACAAAAAACCAATTATGAACAAGGCACTATTAATCTTAGCAGTTAATTTTTTTCTCATCTCAACTACACAAGCGCAAAAGTTTGCATATGTAGATACTGATTACATTTTGAATAAAATACCAGAATTTAAACAAGCTCAGGATAAAATAGATGACTTCTCTGCTGATTGGCAAAAGGAAATTGAAGGTAAGTACACAGAAGTAGAACAAATGTACAGGGCCTATCAACAAGAACAAGTATTGCTAACTGATGAGATGAAAACAAAACGAGAGGAAGCTATTATCTCAAAAGAAAATAATGCCAAAAACTTGCAGCAAAAATATTTTGGACCTACAGGAAGTCTCTATATTAAAAGACAAGAATTAATAAGACCTATACAAGATAAAATCCATGATGCAATCCAGCAACTAGCAGCTAACAATAAATACCAAGTTATATTTGATAGTTCTAGTGATTTGATAATGCTCTATAAAAACAATAACCTTGATAAATCAGACAAAGTTCTGGAATTAATGGGTTACTAGTACTAATTTAAAAAAAATTCAATGAAAAAAATTACACTCCTTACAGCGCTAACTATTCTAACATTAAGTTCAATCGCACAGAACAAATTTGGATATATTGATTCACAAGAGTTACTTCTATTAATGCCTGACAGAAAAAATGCTGAAATTGAAGTGCAAAATTTTGCAAAAACCTTAGAGGCCCAACTAGAGCTCATGACTGCTGAGTATCAAGAAAGCATACAAGAATACCAGGCAAATGAAGCTACTTTTTCTGATTTAGTAAAACAAGATAAAATTGCTGAAATTACAGGACTGGAACAGAGAATCCAAGCTTTTCAACAGAACGCTCAACAATCATTACAACAAAAAGAACAAGAATTACTCGATCCTATTTTAGCAAAAGCAAGAAAAGCAATTGAAGATGTAGCAAAAGAAGGTGATTTTACTTATATCTTTGATAAAAGTCAAGGGACAATTCTATATGTAAAAGAGAGTGAAAATGTTTTAACACTTGTAAAAAGAAAATTAAACCTATAATCTAAAAGCTCATATCTCTATAAAGCATCCATAGTGGTGCTTTTTTTATACTTTTATATTATGAAAAACTATCCAATTGGTATATTTGACTCTGGAATTGGTGGTCTTACAATAGCCAATGCTATAAAAAGTGTATTGCCAAATGAAAATATAATTTATTATGGAGATACTGAGCACCTGCCATATGGGGAAAAATCAAAAGAAGCTATACAAAGTTTCAGCAAAAGGATTATAAGATTCTTGCTTGCAAAAAGATGCAAAATTATTGTGATTGCTTGTAATTCTGCTTCATCAGTTGCTGACGAAAGTGTTACTAATATTGCATGCAACACTTCAATTTTTAATGTAATTGATCCCATCATTGCTGAAGTATCAAAAATTAGCACAAAAGATAATATTGGTGTTATTGGCACAAAAGCAACAATTAGTTCAGGTATATATGAAGAAAAACTAAAAAAGCTATGCAGGAACAGAAAGATTAAATCATTAGCTACCCCACTGCTAGCCCCTATGATTGAAGAGGGGTTTATTAATGAAGAAATAAGCAATACTATCATCGCTAATTATTTATCTAGCACACAACTAAAAAATATTAACCATCTGATATTAGCTTGCACTCATTATCCTCTAATTCAACAAGAGATAAAAAAATATTACAGAAATAATGTGAACGTAATTGATTCTGCTAATATTGTCGCCAACTATATTGCAAAAAAACTAAAAGAAGATAACCTTCTAAATAATGAAAAATTATCTGAATATAATTTCTATGTTTCTAACTATACTGATTCCTTTGAGAAAAGTGCAAAATTCTTTTTTGAAGAAGTTATTAAATTGGAACAAGTAAATATTTTCTCTTAAACTTGGATCTAATGCGAATACCCCACGTAACTATCAACTATTACCTTAATTAGTTTGGTGGTTTGTTTGTATTTTTACAAAAAATGTACATTATGAATTATAGTATTTATGCTGAAAGCACTCCGAATCCTGAAGTAATGAAATTTGTAGCAAATAGAATGATCGCTGATCAGAGTATTGAAATCACCACATTGAAAGAGGCTAAAGGCATTTCAATAGCAGAAGAGTTATTAAAATTTCCTTTTGTAGAAAGTATTTATTTAAGTGCCAACTTTATATCAATTTCAAAAACTGGAACAATACAATGGGAGGACATTGCAATGCAATTAAGAAACTTTATTGCAGATCATTTAAACAGTAATGGCATAAGAAATTATACTGAGAATATATCTTTAGATAAGACAAGTGTTGTTAATGATCCGAAACATGAAAAAATTATAGCTAATGAGTTTACTGATCATGAAAAAGAAATTGAAGCTCTATTAAATGAATATATAGCGCCAGCTGTTGAATCTGATGGAGGAGCAATAACACTAAACTATTATAAAGACAATATAGTTTGTGTTGATTTGAAAGGCGCTTGTAGTGGTTGCCCATCTGCAACTAGCACACTTAAAGGTGGAATTGAATCTTTACTAAAACAAAAACTAAACCCTGATATTGTGGTAATAGCTAATGAAGAATAAACTTATTCTATCCATACTATTATTAAGTTCTACTATTTTAGTATCCCAAGAGAGTAAAACAACTTTTGGCTTGCAATACAAACCAATTATTCCTGTTTCTTTTTTTAATTCTTCTAACATTTTTGAAAGTTCTGGTGCTTATAACTTTAAAATGAATCCAAAATATAGTAACTCATTTGGGATGGTTATCAGACATAAAATAAATAATACTTTTTCAATAGAATCAGGGCTTAACTATACTCAAAGGAATTTTAAGCTTTCAGTAACTAATAGCATGATTAATCTAGATGATTTTACAACATTTGGGATGAGATCATATGAGATCCCTATACAATTCTTAACTTATGTGCGTGCATCAGAACATTGGTATTTAAATGTTTCTTTTGGAATTTCTCATAATGTATTGGCGTCAGGTATTTTCTCATATGGAGAAGAAACAGAAGATTACTTCCAAAACACTTTTAGAAAAAATGGTGGATATAGGGCCTTATTAGCTAATATTGGAATGGAATACAGAACAGAAGAAAAAGGACATTATTACTTTGGCGCAAGCTTGCACAGGCCATGGAAAGCAATAGGAAAGATTTATCCAGAATTTAAAAATGATATTAGTCACTTTAATGATGACCAAAAATTCTCATTAGATATGCTTGGAAATTTTGTAACAATTGATTTTAGATATTTCTTTTCAGAATAGAAAAAGGGGAGCAAATACTCCCCTTTGTTATTATTATTCACTTACTATTTTAGGCGTGTAATTTATCTTTCTTAGCTAATAATTCTTCTTCCGTTTCAATATTATCTTCATCCTCAATACAACAATCTACAGGGCAGACTGCAGCACAAGCAGGCTCGTCATTAAAGCCTTTGCATTCAGTACATTTGTCTGTAGCTATATAAAAGAATTCATCAGAAAAACCTCCGTCTTCACGCTCCTCATCATCACTCATAGTTGTCCCATCAGAAAATTTCCACGCTTCTTCCGGAGCATAAATTGCAGTATTAGGACATTCTGGCTCACAAGCCTCACAATTAATACAATCATCTGTTATTATTATAGCCATTATTTTTTTTATAATTTATATAGTGCAAAAATAGAAAATTTTTGATTAGTCCAGCAATAGAAAATAAATTTATAACTAGTCTAAATAATAAAAAAAGAAATTGTTAAAATAATGTTATAAAAAAATAAAAAAAATAAAAAAAAAGAACCTCATATAATAATCCATATGTATTTTTGCAAACAGTAAAAAAATTACACTTATATAAATGAGTACAAATAATAATGCTGTAGAGCTTGAAAAGGTAGTAATCAAGTTCGCAGGAGATTCCGGAGACGGAATGCAATTAACAGGAAATCAATTTACCGATACTTCCGCGCTTTTAGGTAACGACTTAGCAACTTTCCCAGATTATCCAGCAGAAATTAGAGCTCCTATAGGTACTGTGGCTGGAGTATCAGGGTTCCAAGTTCATATCGGAAAAGTTGAAATAAATACACCAGGAGATATTGCTGATGTATTAGTAGCAATGAATCCAGCAGCACTTAAAGCTAATAAAAGATGGATAAAAGATGGGGGGACTATTATTGTTAATAGTGATTCTTTTGCAAAGAAAGATTTGCAAAAAGCTGGTTATGAAGAAAATCCTTTAGAAGACGGAACTTTTGATGCTTATAATGTTATTTCAGCACCTATCACATCATTAACAAGAGAAACTCTATCTGATTCTGGGCTTGATGGGAAAAGCATTGGAAGAAGTAAAAATATGTTTGCTCTAGGCATGGTTTACTGGATGTTTAACAGGCCAATGGAACAAACTGAAAATTTCTTAAAAGCTAAATTTACTAAGAAACCAATAGTTATTGAGTCAAACATTAAAGTTTTACATGCTGGTTATAATTTTGCAGATACTATTGAAGCCTTGCCTTCATCATATACTGTAGCAAAAGCAGAAATTGAAGCGGGTACTTATAAAAATGTAATGGGGAATCAAGCAACAGCTTGGGGATTTATTGCAGCAGCTGAGAAAGCAGGCAAAGAATTATTTTTAGGATCTTACCCTATTACACCAGCAACTGATATTTTACACGAACTTGCAAAACATAAAAACCTAGGAGTTAAAACTTTTCAGGCGGAAGATGAAATTGCAGGTATTTGCTCTGCAATTGGAGCAAGTTTTGCGGGTTGTTTAGCAATTACGACTACTTCAGGTCCTGGTTTAGCTCTTAAAGGTGAGGCTTTAGGTCTTGCTATGATATCGGAATTGCCTCTTGTTGTTGTTGATGTACAAAGAGGTGGGCCTTCAACCGGATTACCAACAAAAACTGAACAATCAGATTTACTACAAGCAATGTACGGTAGAAACGGTGAAAGCCCTGTAATTGTAGTTGCAGCTTCTACCCCGTCAAATTGTTTTGAGTGGGCTTATGAAGCGTCAAGATTAGCATTAGAGCATAATACTCCTGTTGTATTATTAACTGACGGATATTTAGGAAATGGAGCTGGCCCTTGGAAAATTAAGTCTGTAAAAGACATGCAAAACATTATCCCTTTAGTTGCACAAGAAGGAGAAGAATGGCAGCCTTATGCAAGAGACGTTAAAAAGCTTGCTAGAAAACACGCTATTCCAGGGACACCTGGCCTGGAACACAGGTTAGGAGGTTTAGAAAAGGATGCTTTAACTGGTAATGTTTCTTACGACCCAGATAACCATGAAGTAATGTGTAAAGTAAGGCAAGAGAAAGTAGAGAGAGTTGCTAACTTTATCCAGAATCAAGAAGTTTTTGGTGATGATAAAGGTGATGTATTGGTTGTAGGTTGGGGAGGTACTTATGGGTCTCTTTACACTGCTGTTAAGGAATTAAGACAAGATGGAAAAAACATTTCACTTGCTCATTTCAATTATGTAAATCCGTTACCAAAAAATACAGCAGATTTATTTTCTAATTATAAAAGAATTATTGTTTGCGAAATCAATAACGGTCAGTTTGTAAATGTTTTAAGAATGAACTTCCCTGAATTTAAGTTTAAGCAATTCAATCATATTCAAGGTTTACCTTTCCAAACAGCAGAATTAAAAGAACACTTTAAAACTTTATTATCATAAATTATGGCGGAATTAGAAGTTACAAAACTAATAAATAAAGATTTTGTTTCAGACCAAGAAGTAAAGTGGTGTCCTGGTTGTGGAGATTATGCAATATTAAGATCTATGCAAAAAGCATTACCTCAATTAGAAACAAATAAAGAAGATTATGTATTTATTGCAGGAATTGGATGTTCATCTCGTTTCCCTTATTATATGAATACTTACGGATTTCATACTATTCATGGTAGAGCTCCTGCAATTGCAA
>Ga0066831_10000164_pt1 | contig 15180 bp, 10 predicted proteins | sample ETNtaG_FD_66436 | JGI IMG/M metagenome (GOLD analysis project Ga0066831, IMG submission 66436) | Marine microbial and viral communities from oxygen minimum zone, Eastern Pacific Ocean - ETNP201306PF49B | ecosystem: Environmental > Aquatic > Marine > Oceanic | place: Pacific Ocean: Eastern... | reverse complement strand
CGAGCAATCAAACGCCGCTCACTCGAGGGATTAAACTCGAAGCCAACCTCATCGGCCAACGAACGAGTCGCATTCATAAAGTGCTTCTCGGTTTGGGCGTTGAGCTTCGTCTCCGCATGAAAACTCCGATCTTCAATGTCCAAGCGAACGGTCAGTTCCATCTTCCCGATTGAGTCATCACCTGCTTCAAACCAAAACTGAATTGCGTTTCGCCCAGGAGGCATCTCCGTGGCGATTTTTAACTGCGCGGAACGCCCCTCGCCTGACGGGACTTCATGGAGCCAGCGAGTTCGTTTTCCCGCGCAAAATGAGACCAGGTTATCAAGGTTCAATTCTGTTAAAAACCCGTTCGCGTTCACCCAGACACGAATCCGTTTGACCATCACCCATCGATCCACCGGCAGACTTGGATGAAGATTCGCCGCCAACACACAATCGTACTTCGAACGCACTTCACCGAGACTGACGCGCATCCGGGACATGGCGCCGCGGCTATTTGTCAGCAAAGCCATAGGTGTCAATTCGCGATCCATCAGCACGGAATCAAAATGGAATAAAGCGACGTCCGGCTCGACAGGGAGGCTTTTTACCAAGGATGAAATCCGGCTGGTTTGTTCACCTAAAACGACCAACTCCATGTTCCAATCCTCATGTTGGCATAGATTCTCGATAAGCGCGAAGTGGCCCATTTTGACAAATTGACTTTTCAGATTAATTGAAGGGAATGTTTCATCACTGCCCCTCAAACAGACACGAAAAGGGGCACCATGCTCTACGAGCAATCCGTACCCGGCAGGGACTATCGTGACTCGGTTCGCATTGCCCACGGCCCATCGGACTACGCGCGGATAGGTTTCAGAATGAATACAGGAATCCACGCATCGCGCCAGATGCTCTGGGATCGGTGTCGGGATTGGCTTTGATATGCCGTGTTGCAGGCAATGAACAGCGCCCTTGCCTAAGCGGTATATTGTGCTCCAGGCACTCTCCCCTACTTTCTCGCGCTGGGAGATGGTGTTTTTTTTGCTTTGCGGCGTTTGTCCAAGCATGTCGACTGATTGTCGCCATGCAGGCGGCACGGACAGTTCAATTTCGTTTTCATTTTCGCAATCCAGGTTGGCCAGTATAAGCAATTCGTCACCGTTTTTGGATTCGCGCAGTAGCGTGAGAACCTGCGAATCATCCGGACTAAGCCGTGTAAGTTTTGTGCCCTCACGGAAGCAAGGATGCGCGGCGAGCAACTCGTTCAACCCGGCAAGTTCGTCGACGATGTTTTCGTTCGCGCCCCAGTTGAGTCCGACGCAGCCGTGGACATTGATTTTCTCCCTGGCCAGCCACTCTACCCCGCAGGTGAATGCATAACTGCCGTTCACGCTGGTGAGTGCACTGAGCCGGTTTCGGAGCAGAGACCAGGTGCGCCCTCTCTTGGCCAAGCGATCGTTGTCATGGGTTTCGCTGTAATTAACTAGTGGTCCTATCCTGCTGCCCTGCTTGAGTGCATGGTCGAGGTAAGTGGCAATTTGGATGCCAGAAAATTCCTGAAACAGTTCCGAGTAGGCCCACTGCATTCCGCCCTCTGTGAGCAGCGACTCAGTCTCGGCCCAGCCTCCACCGAGTCCCTCGAGCAGAAAAACGGTGTCGGGAAACTCCAGTCGCACCTTCGCTGTGATGTAGCGCCATACCGGCATCGGCACCTTGTAACCGGCGTCGCAGCGGAAGCCATCGACGCCCCGGCGGCACCACGTCAGGAAGGCTTCGGCCAACTGTTGCCAAAGCTCAACCGGCTCGGGATCAATCTCGACGAGGTCTTCCCAAATCGTGCCCCACGCGCCAGGGCTCTTGAACTTGCCATCGTCGAGCCGGCGAAACCATTCCGGATGATTTTCCTGCAATGCGCTCCCCCAGCCGGTGTGATTGATGACGAGGTCAAGCATGACGAAACCGCTGAGCCGGTGCGTCTCATCGGCCAACTCGACAAACTGCTGCAAGCCGGTTGTCTCAGGGTCGAACTCCACCAGTGCCGGGTCGATCGCCGTAAGATCTAGCGCGGCATACGGGCTGCCGTAACGGCCCATGCGAGCATCGGGAGTCGTTGGCGTGGGATTGATTGGCAGCAGGTGAAGCCACTTGCACTTGAGTCGGCCGAAGATGTGCGGCAATTCCGCCTTGAGGTCACGCAACGTTCCGCTCGGCGGGATGATCGTCCAGCCGTCGCCCTCCATCTTGGCCAAGCGATCGTCCAACGGGACGCTCTCCGGCTGGTTGGTGGTTTTGCTTTGGCCGAACAGTCGTGGGAATGCACAGTAAACGGTGTTCCCGTAACGGGTGTGTGCTGGATGGACACTGATGGTGATATTGCCTCCCTCGACCCAGTGCTGAAAACCGGACGCATCCTCGACCCAGGCAGTCGCCTTGAAAAACCCGGTTTCGTTAAGCGGCACGTCGATGTGCCAAGCGCCGCCATTGGCGCTCATCTCGAGATCACGCCACCCTTCGTCGGTTGGCGTGTCGCCAAGTTCGACCGGCTTGATGATCGACTGCAACACCTCCCGCGCTTGGCCAAGGGTGGTGCGTAGGTGCACCTTGAGCGAGTCGGCGGCTTGGCCAAGCGACAACTCAAAACGGATTGTGTCGCCGACGAACCGCAGGTGGCGACTGCCGGGCGCGGGTCGCAGCTTTGGGTGGAGTTTCCCCCTTAAATCAGCCTCGCTCATTGTGCGCTTGGCCAAGGCATGCCGAGGCCTGTAATGGAGATTGGATGCCCCCTATCAGCATGCCTGTTTTAGCCTCAGTACTACCAAGGATGATATTCTATTGTTTCTCAAGTTTACCAATCTCTTCAAGTAAATCCTCTATTAGGGCCGGAAGAAGCAACGCAACCAGGATGACGATGATCGCGATGACCACCAGCGACTGGTGGAGTTCACTCGCTTGAGTGCCATTCTCGCACGCCACATACCCGCATCCGCTCGCAATCAAGGCGAATGAGCGTGGCCTACGGATATCGTATCCGGGCCCAGTCATCACGGCAAACTCGGCGAGCAGAAAATGACCAGTGCCAAGGACGGCAACTCGACGGCCAGAGAGTGCTCGAAACCGTCCGCAGGCTGCACCTCCGTTTCGCAGCCACCGTTGTTGCCAAGATTGCTCCCGCCATACAGCGCGGCATCGCTGTTGAGCAATTCCTGCCACCGACCAGGCATTGGGACGCCGACCCGATAACCGCTACGCGGATTCGGCGTGAAGTTGATGGCAACCAACAGTGTCCCGGCTCCGGACTTGTCGCGGCGCAAAAACGACAGCACAGAGGTGTCGCGATCGTTACAGTTCACCCATTGGAAGCCAGTCTCGTCAAAGTCGGCCTCCCACAACGCCGGCTCGGCTCGATAACAACGGTTCAGGTCGCGCACCCATGACTGGACGCCGCGGTTTGGCGAGGCGCTCTCGACCAGCAACCAGTCAATCTGACGGTCTTCACTCCACTCGTCCGCCTGACCAAGCTCCCCTCCCATGAAGAGCAACTGTTTGCCGGGGAACGTCCACTGGTAGCCAAGCAGCAGCCGGAGATTGGCCAGACGCTGCCAGGCGTCGCCCGGCATTTTACCAAGTAACGACCCTTTCAAGTGCACCACTTCATCGTGCGAAAGCGGCAGCACAAAATTCTCGCCATAGTGGTACATCATCGCGAAGGTGGTTTTGTCAAAATGCCATTTTCGGTGCACCGGCTCCTCGCGCAGAAAACTCAAATTGTCGTGCATCCAGCCCATGTTCCACTTGAACGAAAACCCCAGCCCACCGTCGTCCGGCAAGCGCGACACCCTGGGCCAATCGGTCGATTCCTCGGCAATGGTCACTACGCCGGGATGCCGCGTCAGCACCAGATGATTGACGTGTTGCAGAAAAGCAATTGCCTCAAGGTGTTCACGACCTCCGCGCTCGTTGGGCAGCCATTCGCCGGCACCCCGTGAATAATCGAGGTATAACATCGACGCCACGGCATCAACCCGCAAGCCGTCGACGTGAAAGCGGTCGCACCAGTACAACGCATTGGCGGTCAGGAAATTGCGGACTTCCACCCGACCGTAGTTAAAAATATATGTCCCCCAATCGGGATGATCGCCACGGCGCGAGTCGGCGTACTCGTAGAGCGCCGTGCCGTCGAACCTGGCTAATGCAAAATCGTCCTTCGGGAAGTGAGCCGGCACCCAGTCGAGAATCACGCCAATACCGGCCTCGTGCAGTGCATTGACAAGGGCTGCAAAGTCATCCGGTGTCCCGTACCGACTTGTCGGCGCGTAAAACCCTGTCACTTGATACCCCCACGACGGGTAATAGGCGTGCTCGGCCACCGGCATGAACTCAACGTGTGTGAAACCCATCTCCCTCACGTAATCAACCAACTCGCCGGCAAGTTCACGGTACGAGTACGACTCGGCGTCGTTGTGCTTGCGCCACGAGCCAAGGTGCACCTCGTAAATACTCATCGGCGACTCGAGCGCATTTCGTTTTGCACGCTGCTCCAACCAGGCCTGGTCGCTCCACGCGAATCCGCCCGTGTCCCAGACGATTGCCGCGCTCTTTGGCGCCTTCTCGAAGAAGAGCCCCATCGGATCGGTCTTGAGCAGTAACCGGTCCCGCGCGTTGATCAATTCAAACTTGTAATGCGCCCCCTTTCCGACTCCCGGCACGAACACCTCCCACACGCCGGACTCGCCGAGGCGCCGCATGACGTGCCGCCGGCCGTCCCAGTCGTTGAAGTCGCCAACCACGCTCACGCGCTTGGCGTTCGGCGCCCAGACAGAAAACGCCGTACCGTGTGCGCCGTCCATCTCACGCAACTGCGCGCCCAGCTTGTCGTAAAGCCGCAGCTCGTTCCCCTCGCCGATCAGGTGCAGATCGGCATCGGAAAGCGTCGGAGCAAACTGATCGTCACTGGCATGCACGGCGGCCATGCTGTTAGCACGATGACGCCGCTGGCAAGACTGGAAATGAACTTTTGGATTTACGCCACTTGACCAAGCAGCGAGACTGCCTTGACCAAACGATGAGCATCACCACCAAAACCGGAGACGACGGCAAGACAGACCTGCTGTTCTCACGGCGCACCGGCAAGGACGCCCCCCGGATCGCCGCCTGCGGCGACGTCGACGAACTCAGCGCTGCCCTCGGCTTGGCCAAGGCGCACCTCCAACAAGCGGAATTCGCCGAAAAACTGACCGCCATCCAGCAGTCGCTGATCGCCTTGATGGGCGAACTTGCCACCCTGCCTGAAGACGCAGGCCAATATGCCAAGGCCCAATTCAACAAGCTAACCACCGCTGACACAGACAAGCTGGAAGAGTGGATCAGCGAACTGGAAAGCGCAGGGCTGAGCTTCGAAGGCTGGGCGCTTGCCGGCAGGTCGGTGCCTTCGGCGCACTTGGACTTCGCCCGGACCGTCTGCCGCCGTGCCGAGCGAAGCGTGGTGAGCGTGTTGAAGAGTGGATCACCGGAAGGCTCACAGGCTGTTCTGTACCTCAACCGCCTCTCCGACCTGTTGTGGCTCACAGCCCGCGCGGTCGACTTACCGTCCGGCAAACAACTGGCCTAGTCGGTTTTTTTCTTCTCAGCGAGCGAGGGGAACATTTTCTCCAGACCTGCCAATGCCGTGGCGATGTCGTCAGGCAGGGGCTTGATGCGGATGTTTTTGAAGTTCACCTGGCTGGCTTGATCGCGTTGTTGGAACGCGATTTTCCCCTCTGTGTAGGTACTTTCCTTGTCGGGATAATCGACGAGCAGCTTGCCGTTCACCTGGATCAAAATCCGGTTCCCGATAACGGCGATGGTTTGGCTCGACCATTCGTCGTCCGCAACGGCACTCTCCGCGACCTTTTGGAAATTATACAGGCTGCCGGTTTTTTGGGGATCGTTGCCGGTGTTGCACAACTGCACCTCGTACCCTTTCGGCGCGCCGGTCTCGAGCGCCGCACGCAGGACGATCCCGCTGTCGCCCTTGGCATTCAGCTTGGCCTCGGACTGCAGAATAAAATTGCGATAGGTGCCCGGGCTGAACAGGTAACTGCGCGGGCCGCGACCGCTCAACTCCCCGCCGCCGCCCACGCTCCACCCGCCTGGATCGAACGTCATCCAACCGCTCAAGTCCTTGCCGTTGAACAGGGCAAACCAGCCGCCAGCGTCCGGCACCCTCGGCACCGGCTTGCCGGAGACTGTCTGCGCACGCGCCGTGGCGGCGGCAATCGCCAGCAGGCAAATCAGGATCAAACTATGTCGTGAGAACGCCATATCGTTGCACCGAACGGCCCGTGACTATAAAAGGAACGGGCTTTGCATGACAACTGTCATCATGCCATTTGCTGTTTTTGATTCAAACACGACTTGAAAATCATCCGCTCAACCCGCGCCATCCGGTGCGAATCCGCGGCCGCTCGCGCGCCAGACCGCGAGATCGTGCTCGTGCCGACGATGGGCTGCCTGCACGAGGGGCACCTGAGTCTGATCCAGCGCGCCCGCAAGCTCGCGGGGGCCAAGGGCACGGTGGTTATCAGCATTTTCGTCAACAAAATCCAGTTCGGGCCAAGCGAGGACTACGGGAACTACCCCCGCAACCTCAAACGCGACACGGCGCTCTGCCGCGAACACGGCGCGGACATCGTGTTCGCACCAAGCGACGCAGCAATCTACCCCGAGGCGCACAGCACGTTCGTCGTCGAGTCGCACTTGGGCAAGCGGATGGAGGGTGCGTCGCGGCCGACGCACTTCCGCGGCGTGACAACGGTCGTGGCCAAGCTGTTCAACCTTGTACAACCGGACGCCGCCGTGTTTGGCGCGAAAGACTGGCAGCAGGCCGCCGTCATCCGGCAGATGACCAGCGACTTGAATTTCCCGGTTCGTATCGTTGTCGCACCGACCGTCCGGGAGCGGGACGGCTTGGCCTTGAGTTCGCGTAATCGATATCTCTCCGCAGCTGAACGCAAACAGGCAACGGTGCTTTACGACACCATCCGTGCCGCCCGTGCCGTCGTAAAAAACGCAACCACCCCCCTGCCCTCTGCCGTCCTGCGCCGCAAACTGATCCGGCTCGCCGGCAATCAATGCTTGGCCAAGCTGGATTACATCGAGTTCTTTGATCCCAAGACGCTCGCACCAGCCAAGCACGTCGGGCGTGGCACGCACTTGGCCCTGGCCGTGTTCTTCGGCTCGACACGCCTCATTGACAACGGTCGTCTGTGACCGAACACTTTCCCGTGCGGATGGCGGATTCCCCGAAGCAGTTTGATTTTCTGGTGCTGGGCAGCGGCATCGCCGGGCTGACGTTTGCTCTCAAGGTCGCCCACACCGGCTCCGTCGCGATCATCACGAAGAAAAGCCGGGCCGAGTCCAACACCAACTACGCACAGGGCGGCATCGCCGCCGTCACAAGCGAGGAGGACTCGTTCGAGAGCCACGTGCGCGACACCCTTGCCGCCGGAGGAGGGCTGTGCAATGAGGAGGTCGTGCGCGGCATTATCGAGGAAGGCCCGGCCCGCATCGAGGAACTGATCCAGCTCGGCATGAAGTTCTCCGAACGTGAGAGTCACGGTCACCGCGAACTCGATCTTGGCCGGGAGGGAGGGCACTCGAAACGCCGCATCCTGCACTCCAAAGACGTCACCGGCCGCGAGATCGAACGCGCGCTGCTGGCCGCAATCGGCGCGCACAAAAATATCACCGTGCTCGAGAATCACCTCGCCATCGACCTCATCACCACGGCCAAGCCTGGCCAGGCGCAGCACAACCGCTGTGCCGGGGTTTACGCGCTGAACAACCAGACCGGGCAGATAGAGACGTTCACTGCGCCAGGGATCACGCTGGCCACCGGTGGCTGCGGCAAGGTTTATCTCTACACGTCGAATCCCGACATCGCCACCGGCGATGGGGTCGCGATGGCGTACCGCGCCGGCGCGACCATTGCCAACATGGAGTTCATCCAATTTCACCCGACCTGCCTCTACCATCCCGAGGCCAAGTCATTCCTCATCAGCGAGGCGGTGCGTGGCGAAGGCGGGGAGTTGCTGAACCTGCGCGGACAGCGGTTCATGGAAGGCGTGCACCCGCTCAAGTCGCTCGCGCCGCGCGATGTCGTGGCCCGTGCGATCGATCGCGAAATGAAGCGCAGCGGCGATGATCACGCGCTGCTCGACATTACCCACAAGCCGGCGCGGTTCCTGATGGATCGCTTCCCGAACATCTACCAGACCTGCCTGCGGTACGGCATCGACATCACCAAGGAACCGATCCCGGTCGTGCCGGCGGCGCATTATCAGTGCGGCGGCGTGCGGGTCAGCGAGCACGGCGAAACGGACCTGGCCGGCCTGTACGCGATTGGCGAGGTCGCCTGCACCGGCCTGCATGGCGCAAACCGGCTCGCCAGCAACTCGCTGCTCGAGGCGCTCGTTTACGCGCACCGCGCCGCCGAGCATGTACTCAACCATCCGCCGGAATCGACCACCGGTGAATTGCACAAGTGGCACTCCGGCAGCGCCACCAATCCCGACGAGATGGTTGTCGTGGCGCACAACTGGGACGAACTCCGTCGGTTGATGTGGAACTACGTCGGCGTCGTCCGCACTGACAAGCGACTGAAACGCGCGCTGACCCGCATCCAAAACCTGCAGGAGGAAATCCAGGCGTACTACTGGGATTTCAACGTAACGAGCGACCTGCTGGAGCTGCGCAACCTCGCCACCGTGGCCGAGCTGATCGTGCGCTCGGCGCTAGAGCGCCGGGAGAGTCGAGGACTGCATTACACGATGGATCACCCTGAGCCGGTGGACTCCCTCGCCCAACAGGACACCCTCATACACCGCAATTAGCGCTTGGCCAGCCGCTTGGCCAAGCGACAGAAAAAAGACCGGGAATGGTTCCCGGCCTTTTACTTTGGTATACTGTTTCCGCTTAAAAGCTGGCGCTCAAGCCGGCACCGAAGGTCCTTGGCCAACCGGGGATGTGCAGAATCATGCCGGCGGGCCGAGGCGCGGCCGGGTTGGAGAAATCGGTGTAGCGCAGGTCAAGCGCGTTGTTGGAGTAGTCTTCGTCGGACAGGTTTCGGGCATAAACGAAGAGTTCCCAGTTGTCGCGCTTGTAACTGATACGACCGTTGACGAGTGCATAGGAGTCCTGCTCGGCGGTATTGGCCTCGTCAAGCCAGTAATCGCCGATGCCCTGCACCTCCCAAAGCATGGAGAGATTCCACGGCAGCTTGATGTGTGCCGCGAGGTTGGCGGTGTACTCCGGTACGAAGTTGATATCGTTACCGCCGAACTCGTAACCGGCCGCCATCGGACCAAGCATGCCGCGCAGCACGTTGTCGGTGTAGCGGTCGAACTCGGCATTAACCAGGCCAACCGCCGCACTGAGCGTGAAGGTCTCACTGATCTGCGCCTCAGCTTCAATCTCGAGGCCGTAGCTGTTGGCTTCCTCTGCGTTGACCATGTAGGCTTGCGTCGGGTTGACCGGGTTCAGGCGGTAAACCTGGTACTCCTCGAAGTCGCTGTAAAACGCAGCAACACGGGTGTGCACACGGCCATCGTTCCACGATGAGGCCCAGCCGAGTTCATAATTCCACGACTCGGCGGAATCGTACTGCGCGCTCTCCAGTGTGCCATCGTAAAAGTTGAAGCCGCCGGACTGGAAGCCCTTGGCCAAGCTGGCATAGAGGGTGTCGGCCTCGCCCAGGCGGTACGACGCTCCGAGCTTGGGCAGCACGTCATCCCAGTCGTCGCTGCTGTTGACCGAGGTGGAGCTGTTACTGCGGTTGATCGAGCGGTCGCTGTTCTGGTAGCGCAAACCGCCGGTTAGCGTCAGGCCGCTCTCAAGGGCGAAGCTACTTTGCCAAAACAGCGCCGCATCCTCGTCAGACAGAGTCGAGGTGGTGTAGTCCGGAACCGGCCCTGGAATGAAGCCGTACTGCGGATGAAACAACCCGGCCGGATAGAGCGAGCCTGAGACATTATCCATCTCGCGATCGGCGTAATAGGCACCCAGCGTCCACTGATACCTCTCATCAGTGTCGCCGGAGCCAAGGCGAATCTCCTGGGACACCTGCTCGACATCAGGCTGGCTGATGCCGATGACCGGGATGAAGCCGATCTCGGCAACGGGCTGCGGGATGGCCGTGAAATCAAAGTCTTGCTGCAAATCCTGCTCCCAGTTGCGAAAGGCCGTTACCGAGCTAAAGGTCAAGTGTTCCCCGCTGAAGCCGGCGCTCAACGAGTATGTACTCACCTCGGTGTCAACATAGCCCGGCACGTCCCGGTTGACCTTGTGCGGGCCGGCATCAGTGAGCGGGCTGTAAGTCGGCGTGAAACCGTCGTCGTGGTTTTCACTCGAAGCCGTCAGGCGGATCGTCCAGGCATCACTTGGCGTCAGAACGAATTGCAACCGGCCGGCGATGGTTTCGCGGCCGTCGATCTCCTGACCCGTGGGCAGGTTCGTCACAAATCCATCCCGGTCGTTGTAAAGACCACTGAGGCTCAAGCCGATCTGGTCGTTGAGCGGTCCACTTGCGTTCAAGCGATACTCTTGCGTACTGTGCTCACCGTAGCCCAATCCAGCTGATCCGCCCCACTCGGCGCCCGGTTGACGCGTGCGAACGCTAATGATGCCGCCCGGCGCAGCGCTGGCACCGAACTGCGTCCCCTGCGGACCACGCAGAAACTCAATGTGATCAATGTCATAGAGCGACAAGCCGCGGGTCATCACATCCGCATATGGCACACCGTCGACATACATTCCGACAGCCGATTGACCGATGCCGAAACTGTTTTCACGCAAACCTCGCACGCTGAACTTCGGCATGCGCGTATTGTTCGCGTCAAAGACAGTGAAGTTTGGCAGCGCCGTCTGGATGTCCCGCACCTCCTGGATGCCACCCAGCGTGATCGTGTCACCGCTCAGCAGTGTCACCGAACGCGACTCTGTCTGCGGGGCCTCGGAAATGATCATCACCGGCGGCAACTCGCCGGCATCCTCTTCGGATTGTGCCAGGCCCGTTTGGCCAAGCATACAGAGCCCGACCATCACCGAGGCAGACACAATGTATTTGCCTGTTGTTATTCTGTTACTTTTCATCGTTGGTAGTTAATGGGATTCACCGGCGATACGGCCAGTCTTGCGCCAAATGCAGCACAACCGGAAAACGTGCGTCTGGGTCGATGACGCAAAGAAACATCTGAAATAAACGATATCATTGCAAGAGAATAAAGACGGCAGGAAAAATAATTGGCACCGAATTGCTGGCTTGGCCAAGTTTGGGCTTAAAACCGGGTTGTCGTTGCGCTAGGCTGCCCGGGCTTCCGGGACAGAACACCGGCAGCCGTCACAACGATGGAAACTCCCCACATGAACCTGGTGCTTATCTGCGCGGTCGCCTTCGCGGCCGTGCTGGCGATTCTGTCAATCCTCGCTGGGATCATCTCCGGCATCTGCTGGAAGTTTCCGGTGAATGCCGCCGACCTGCCCGACCCCGGCGCGGAGGAGGCGGTGCGCCAAGCGGTGGCCAAGGCGTTGCCCGACTGCCGAATCGCCGAAATCCGCGAAATAAAACCATAGCGCTTGACCAAGCGCGCTTGATTTTCGATGATATTTTCAGAGTCAAAAAAAGAGATTCGGGTGATGTTTACCCCGTTCCGCGACGGACTCCAAAGCGTGTTCGGCGGGAAGACGCGCCTCGACGACATCCTGCCCGCCATCGAGGCCTCCGCGGCAGCCGGCATTCGGCACTTTGAATTTGGCGGCGGCGCACGGTTCCAGGCGCCGTTCTTTTATGTTGGCGAAGATCCGTTCCACTGCATGTCGGAGATTCGAAGGGTCGTCGGTCCCGAGCCGGATCTGCAGATTCTCACCCGATCGGTCTCCGGCGTCACGCTGACCACCCAGCGCACCTCCGCACTCGCACTGCAGGCCAAGCTGATGCACAAACACGGCACGACCATCGACCGCAATTTTGACTTCATGAACGACGTCGACAACCTGGTCAAGACCGGCCAGCCGATCGTCGATTCCAGCATGCACCATCAGGTTTGCGTCGCGATGATGGGGCTGCCGTTCCAGTCTGACCAGGCGCACACCCCAGAATTCTACATCAACATCGTGCGAGAACTGCTCAAGCGCGACATTCACTTTGACTCTGTCTGCCTCAAGGACGCCTCCGGCACGACCGACCCTCACACCTGCCACGAGACGGCCAGGGGCATCAAGGCGATCCTGCCGCCGGAGATTCCGCTCATCCAGCACACGCACGACACCGCCTCCACAGCCGTCGCCTGTTACATGGCCGGGATCGCCGGTGGTGTCGATGGCATCGACTTGGCCGTGCGGCCGCTGGCTTCCGGCACGTCACAGCCGGACGTCCGCTCGATGGCCCATGCGCTTAAGGGCTCCGGTTACAGCCTCGACATCGACCACACGAAGATGGACGAAATTGAATCGTTGCTAAATGAAGGCTTGAGTGAGTATGAGTTCAACCCGGTGACCACCTCGGCCGACGCCCGCGTGGTCGGCTTTCCGATGCCGGGCGGCGCCATTGGCCCGAACGTCCATATGATGCAGTCAGCCGGCATCCTCGACAAATACGGAGCCGTGCTCGCCGAGTTCCCCGAGGTAGTGCGCGCCGGCGGCGGCTGGACCAGCGTCACGCCAGGCAGTCAACAGTACTGGCTGCAGGCATTCAACAACGTGCTCCACGGCCGCTGGCAGAAAATCGACGCTGGCTTTGGCAAATCGGTCCTTGGCTACTTCGGCAAACCGCCCCTATCTCCGGACACGGAGGTGGTCAAAATCGCCGCTGAGCAACTGGAATTGCCGCCGTTCGATGGCGACCCACTTGAGGAAGCCCCCGACACACTCGCCGAAGCCGAGGTCGCCCTGAAGGAACGCGGCCTCGAGGTCACGGACGAAAACAAATTTCTCGTTGCCGCCGCGATCGTTCCCGGCAAAAACATGGAGCTAAACGAAGGAATCCGCCTTCTTGAGGGCCGATCCAAGATCACTCTGCCACTGAAGAAAGAACCGTCCGGCGGAGGTGCAACCCTGACCGCACCCACCAAGACCAAAGTCACCGTGAACGATGGTGGCAACACGCGCATCTACGAGGTCATCATCGAGCCACCGGCATCAACCGCCGCTCCCGCGCCCGGCCAAATGCAGGCGCCCGCGGGCGGCGGCCAGTCGACCGATGTGTTCTCGCCGTTCGATGGCAACGTCGAGTTGGTCGAGGTCAACGTCAAGGTCGGTGACACGATCACGCTTGGCCAAGTTGTCGCCGCAGTCGAGGCGATGAAGGCCAAGCACGACGTGAAGGCGCCGTGCGCCGGCCGGGTGGCAGCGGTTCACGCTGTCATCGGCAACGAAGTCTCCGCCGGCAAAGCAATCCTGAGCATCGTGTCCTGAAATGGATATTCTCCGAGAACTGTACTGGAGTTCCGGCTTCGGCGGTGACACCAGCCTCGCCTGGCAGAACCTCGTCATGTTCATCATCGGCGGCGTGCTGATCACCCTCGCCGTCAAGAAGAACTTCGAGCCGCTGCTGCTGATCCCGATCGGATTCGGCGCCATCCTCGCCAACCTTCCCGGTGCGGAGATGAGCGCCTACTCGGAAGCGGCAGACGGCGGCAAGTGGCCGCTACTCGGCTTCATTTACAAGACCGCCATCTCAAAAGCCGAGTTGCTCCCGCCGATCATTTTCATGGGCGTCGGTGCGTTGACCGATTTTCGCCCGCTGCTCGGCCGGCCGATAACTTTCCTGCTCGGAGCCGCCGCTCAACTCGGCATTTTCCTCGCGGCGCTTGGGGCATTTTACATTTTTGATTTCACGCTGCAGGAAGCAGCCTCCATCGGCATCATCGGCGGCGCCGACGGCCCGACCACCATTTATCTCACAGCCAAGCTCGCGCCTCACTTGCTCGGTGCAGTGGCCGTGGCGGCGTACAGCTACATGGCGCTGGTGCCGGTGATTCAGCCGCCGATCATCAAGTTTCTCACTACGCAAAAGCAACGCGAGATCGACATGCCGCAAGCGCGGCCGGTCTCGAAGACTGCCGTTGTGGTTTTTCCGATTGCTACCTGCGTTCTCACCGTGCTTTTCATCCCGGCCAGCGGCCCGTTAATCGGCATGCTGATGTTCGGCAACTTGATTCGAGAGTCCGGCGTGACCCAGCGCCTGAGCAGCACTGCGAGCGGACCCCTCATCAACATCGTCACGATCTTCCTCGGCTTGATCGTGGGGGCCACGATGGAGGGCGAGAAATTCTTGAAACCTGACACGCTGGCCATCCTCGCGCTGGGAATGGTTGCGTTTTGTTTCAGTACAGCCGGCGGCGTGGTCTTCGCCCATGTGCTGAATTTCCTGTTCCTCGGCGAAGGTAAAAAAATCAACCCGTGCATAGGCGCAGCCGGTGTCTCGGCTGTACCGATGGCCGCCCGGGTTGTGCAAAACTTCGTCTCGAAGCATACCGACGGACGCGTCAACCCGCTCATGGCCGCCATGGGGCCAAACGTCGCCGGCGTGATCGGCTCCGCTGTTTCAGCCGGAGTGTTCCTGTCGCTAATCAAGGTCCTGCAATGAGCCACGGGCAAATCCACGCTTGGAACATCCTCGACCGGAAGCCGGTTCTGGCCAAGTGGGAGGAAGGCCTCTTCACCGAAATCACCCCCACCGACGAGCCTCCCGCGGAGGCCAAGTGGATCGGCCCGCCGCTGCTCGATCTTCAAGTCAACGGCTTCGCTGAGATCGACTTTCAGCAGGACGACCTCTCCGAAGCCGATCTGCTCCATGCCGTCGAGCAGCTTGGCCAAGCGTGCTGCGGGCAGATTCTTTTCACCCTTGTCACCGACGACTGGGAGGCGATGACCCGGCGCTTGGCCAGGGCCAGACAACTCCGCGACGCCCACCCGGCGCTTGGCCGGGTGATCACCGGCTGGCACATTGAGGGGCCGTTCCTCTCCGCCGAGACAGGCTACTGTGGCGCTCATCCCGCCGACAAAATGCTCCGGCCGACGCCGGAGCGTATCGCCGAATTGCGCAACCTCACTGGAGATGATCCCCTACTCCTAACGATGGCTCCCGAGGTCAACGGTGGACTGGCCGGATTCGCCGCCGCACGTGAACTCGGCATTCGCGTTTCCATCGGCCACACCAACGCC
>Ga0066831_10000163_pt1 | contig 15181 bp, 9 predicted proteins | sample ETNtaG_FD_66436 | JGI IMG/M metagenome (GOLD analysis project Ga0066831, IMG submission 66436) | Marine microbial and viral communities from oxygen minimum zone, Eastern Pacific Ocean - ETNP201306PF49B | ecosystem: Environmental > Aquatic > Marine > Oceanic | place: Pacific Ocean: Eastern... | reverse complement strand
GCCTCCTGACCCTGATCTATGAGTGAGTAGAGTTCTCCTCTAGTATACGCATAATCTTTTTCTATGTCTTCATTAACATCCTTCAGTTGTTTCTTCCTAGTTGTGCATCCACCTTCAGGTGTATCAGATACTTCAATATCCAACATCTCTTCCATATTTTCTTCTAGAGTATTCATAAGAAGTTTATCCCTTCATTAAATCCAAAGTCATCAGAAGCAGTTACTAATGCATCATCAGCAGCATCTATGCTACCGTCCTGATTAATATCTGTTTTTGCTTTGGGTGTATATGTCAATTCAACATGACGCTTGTTAACATTTTGATCGCCAATAGTTTGAATGATACGAGACTTACGAATAACATCTGCTTTAGTGTAAGGACCGTAGATCCAAGTCTTAGCAGTAAATCCCATTGAATAAGTTATACTACGTCTAGTAGTAAAATCATCTTCCCAATCATCTTCCAAGTTAACATTATTTAAAACAATGGCAACATCCCTAACCTCATCCATATCAGGAATGAATTTAATACTCATACTAAATGATGGTTGAAAGAATGGTAATATTTGTTCCATTATTTGCAATCCATCGTCCTGTGATTTTGCAATGATGCCTACTTCAAATGAAATATTATAGGGAACAGGTACGTATTGAGTTTTTACTTGCTTGTTATTTTCTTCATTGTTTGGATCAATAACTGTTCTATATTTTTGAGTAGCAGGTGTTTTCCTAGAAGCATCATAATCAATACCAGTCATCTCAAAGTAAATCCTTGGTAAGGTGATTGCTACCTTCTTACCATCAACAGGATTACCTTCTAACCTATATAAAAACTTTTGCTTAGGACCATATGCTAGAGGAACCTTTTCAACCTCAAGCACCTGTCCATCTACAGTCTTCTTCAATTCAATATTATTGAAGAGAGTACCAAATCCAATAACAGTTTTCCTAACTGCTTCGTTATAAAATTGAGTTCCTAACATTAGAAGCTACCTGTATAATTACCAAATTCACCAAAGGCGTTATCTTCACCCCAATCAACAATATCATCAGCACCAGTTTCAATCGCAGCATTCTGATCGTACTCAGTGCTTTGATTATCAATAGTAGAGAATGTTCCTAATGTATATAGGGCATTAGAATCAACCCCTCTAATCATGTCACCATCAAGGAAATTACCAGTACGATTCATTACCTCAAGAGTATATGTAACCCCATTCCAATCAGCCACCTCTGCTATAGTTGCACTATCCAAATCATACAGTGATGCTTGAGAACCACTTGTATCAGTATCTGTATATGTATTAATAACATATCTGACATTAGTTGCATCATAATAAAAATGTCCAGCTACTGTTGTAGGACTTGTTCCATTAAAAGTATAAACATAACAGATTCTTTTATCTTCAAACTTCCAATAGAAATATTTCTTTTGTGTAGTAGTGGAAAAAACAGGATCAAAAGCACCAAGCGCAGTAACAGTAACCACACTATCAGAAGAAGTCCAACTCCTACCACCACCTTGTTGTGCAAATCCACCTATAACTACATGTTCATCATTAAGGAATTGTACATCTAGTGGCGGTGCATCAATAGTAATAGTTGGGAAATCTGCGTGAGTAGTATCAGATTCATATCCAGTACCACCATTAATTACAGTAAGTGTAACTACTCCACCATCAGCAATTGAAGATTCAATAATACCACCAGTAGAATTTACTCCACCAGTAATAGTAATATTAGGTGGTGTATTATATCCAGTACCAGCAAGAGCTACAGTAGCACCTGTAATAGCACCATTAGAATCTACAGTTACTGTTCCTGTTGCATTAACTCTAGTGGAGGGTGTTAGATTGAGTGTAGTGATATTGCTAAACTGTCTTTCAATATCATCAACTTCATCAATACCTGTATCAAACTTATCAGCACCCTGCTCGTAAAGCTCAGCAGTGAGTTGATAGAAATACTGTTTACCTAACTGAAAGAATGGGTACTCTCGCTCAACATACTTAATCTCATATAGATCTTCAGTTAATGGGAAATAAACTAAATCACCTTCATTAGGTCTACCATCAATAGCAAGATTTAATGCAGGATTAGCAGACTGTTCCCACCTTCTCCTTGATACAACAAAGGTTATCTCATCTGTTATTCTTAAACCAAACTTACTTACAAACTCTGAACCCGCACCAAATCCCTCAACATTCACTAAGAACATTTCAATCATATAGCTCTGACTGAATTCAGATTGAACTACTTCCCCAAGAGTTTTATCTTTTAAATGTATCCTAGGAATATAATAGACATCAGATCCAAACAACTTGATCTGTTCATCAACCAAGTCTTGTACGAGATTCTGTTCAGTGGCAATACCACCGTGTTGAGGAAAGTATACTTTTTTCATCCGATCATGTCAAATGGTGGTAATTCGTATGTACTTGCTGATGCCTGTTCAATCTCAGCAATCTCTTTCTCTGCGTCTTCAAAAATAGCTCTTCCATTCATGCTAACTCCACCAGGAAGTTGAACACCATTAAACTTAATTAAGTTTTGACCCCACTGTTTCTTAATAAGAGCAGTAGTATATTTCTTTAAGAAGACATCACTATAAACTTGAGTATGAGTATCAGGATCTAATGCTCTATGACATTCAACAATAACATGAACATCTTCATTCATCATGTCCTGCCCAACATCAAGATACAATCTATCTTGTCTCATATTAAATCTAAACTGAACAAAAGCACCATTGTTAAGTACCATGTCCATAGTTTCCATCCATGTCTTAACCATATAATAGTTAAGGAAGTCAAGAGAACCTACAGCATATAGGTCATTCAAGAAGATCTGATACTCAATACCAAATAGGTTATTTCTTACAGCATTACTTGCAAGACCAAAGACTTTAGATACACCAACAACATCAGAAGGCATTTCAAGATACTTATCTCTTGTTTTCCACTCTGTAGTACCTACAGTAGTTGTGGAAGATTGAGACTGAAATCTCGTCATGTCATCTGTGGTCAAGACATGCTTCATATATGCAAGCTCAACACCATCATAATGACGCATACGATAATATTGAAGAGCATCATCAATTGAGTCTTCTATCTGATCATCATCTACATTGACTTCTAGGACGGGAAAACCTAACTTCCTTAAACAGTAATCTTTTAATTGTGTCCTAGTGGCAGGTTCAGCCATAAAAAATACCCCTAGTTGTCTAGGGGTATTTATAATTCCTACTAACTTTTATTTTAATTTAGTATTCAGGGTTATAAGCTTCAATAGCATCAGCACCTGATAAGGCATCAATCTCATCACATTTATCATTATTAGCTTTCCTTACATCTTCAATTGCTTGATAGATTGCAAGTGTTCTTGAATTACCACCATAGATCATATCTTGACCTTTAGCTTTCTCAATCTTCCACATATCAGATCCTTCCAATTTTTCAATCCTCTCAGTTGCAATCATTCTTACATAAGATTTCAAAGAAGCTTTATTTTCAAGAGCTCGTTGCTCACGCATCAATTCAATCTCTAGATCAATCTGTTCTGCTTTGGTCTTACCAGCCCAACGAAGATCAAATCCATTTCCAGCAGCATTTAATACATAATTAGCAGGAACATTATCCTCAAGATCAATTGTGCCATCAGCAACTTCAATTACGATATCTAGAGGTGACTCAAGATGAATATTACTATTAGTATCATAAACCGCAATCACTTGTGCCTGCGAAACGAGTACTTCCCCGTTAATCATAATCCCGCCAGCAGCAGGATCTTTCCGATAGTGTACAAATTGTGCCATTGTTATTAACCGTTGTTTTGTTTAGAAGGAATAAAAGTATTTAAATATTAATCACCAATTAACTCAGCATCTTTTATCTGAGTATTGAATAGATCAGTATTATAATAAGAAGGAATCAAAGCAGGATATGCTGTACTGTAATATGGAGTATCAATCATACGTGTGCATTGCCCACTCTGTGGACTAAAATCACCAACATCATCCAACCGCTCCATTTCACGCTTCACCCTAACCATCCTGTAGTACATACCTTCACCACCATCGGTGTTGACTTGTCTAGACATCAAGAAATCATTCTTACCTACTGGACAAGGCTGGTGACCATATGTACTGTCATTGTGGTGACAGTATATAAATTTACCATCACTAACCCTAATAATACATCCCATAATTCCCGCACCGTAATAGTACGAAGGACAGTATGCCCAAACATATTGACCATCGGAAGTTACTTGCCATCTTGCACCATACTTCTGACCTTGTTCGTAACCGTATGAGGTAGTATAACTCATGTTATGTTGAGAACCTTGAGCTGTACCATCTGCATTCCAACGATGGATCCAAGCACCATAATGAGGAATCATCTGGAACATAACAACCTTGTCGTCGTCACAAAGAACTGTAATACAACGATAATTATCTTCGTCCCTCTGGTCACTGGGTTTACCACTGGAGTCAGCGTACTGCGTAACATTCGCCACGTTGTTGAAGTGATCATACAACTCACCACTGTTATTCTCGTCCCTAGAACTATACTGCGGAGTATTATTATAATGGATATTGCAATTTGTAGCAACAGCTCTTAAATCTGGAACATTAGAATAAACAATTGGCCTGAATACATATCCAGTATTCGTTTCCATCATACAGACTTTATTTGTCTTCTTGTTATAGCAAGCACCACCAAACATTGATTGGGACCACCTACAAGTAACGTTCATGTATCCACCATAACCACCCTGTTGGTCAGCGTAATAACAGTTAGCACTTCTTTGACCGAAGCGTACCTGATGAGTACCACCGTTACGATGAGTCCACCAAGCCCAATCTTGCTTAGTTTCATTCACAATGACGTTACAATCTCTAAATGCATGACCAGTATGGTTAGCACCTGGAGGACCACAACGCAACCAACCACCAAAACCACTTTGCTGTGCTGGAGTGAACATTATGTGACCCAAATAACCAACAAACGCTGTAATGGAAGGTCGTTCACTGTTTGTGGTAGCAGTACCCCCAGTTTCATAATGCGCATGAGACGCATAGTTCTGCATAAATTCAGATGCTTGACTGGCATAGGTACGATAAGAACCATAATGGTTGCCACCAGAACCTCTAACGTTTGATAGAAGGTTCAAGTTATGATCATAGCAGAAAAAACCACCACCACCATCTGAGTGCTCCATTGAGTAAACAGTGAAACATGGTTGACACCACGGATCTTCATGTGTTCCTCCTGATGTAGAAGCTACAGCTGCTACTTGTGTTACGGATCTTCCCATTTTTAATTCCTAGATGATTTTATAGAGTTTACTTATTAACCGTCAATACCGTATGCTACGGCATTTACTGCAGTATTAGCTGCTTGAACGTACAAACCATTACTTGCACTAAGAACAATACCTGTTCTTTCTAACACTCCATTAGCAGGAAGTGAAGTATTGAATTCAATTAGATTTCCCGAAGTACCAGCATTACCCGATGTATCTGAAATAGAAACCTGAACTGTCGTTGCAGCTGCATCAGTATTACAAAGGTTCAAGGTTGTGACCTTTGTATCTGTTCCTGTTGGTGGTGCAACAACTTCAGTCCACGTGTTAGCAGCTGAAATATGCACTTTTCCGTATACGCCTGAAGCCATTTTGGGTTACTCCGTTTATATCAATCGTTTGTTGTTTAGTTATTTATATAAGGTGATTATACAGCAGCCATAAAGTATGCTGCTTGAGTCACCGTTTTGTTGTTATGAATTACAACAGCACCTGCTGTAGCAAACTGTGTATGATCCGCGTTAGCAAGATCTGTAATAACAGTTTTACCCATCATAGTTGTTTCTGTAAGAACATCAGTTCCGTTGATAGTCAATCCTTGACCAGTTGGAAGTTCAACACCTTTGTTGAAATTAAACTTGTCATTGGAAGCCAACCACTTAATGGTCTTGTCGGTTGTGCCCTTGACGGTAATACCACCTGTATCGGCGGTAGTATCTGTGGCACCACCTGTAGCAAAGGTAGCAGCAGTAGCAGTTCCAGATCCACCAAAGGTAGTATCAAGAGTTACTGTAGTACCACTAACAGCAGTTACAAGAGAAGCTGCAAGAGTAACAGTACCACCACCACTGTCAAGCGTAATTGCTACGCCAGGAGCGATGTTGTCTGTATCAGATACGTTAGTAATCTGATTAGTACCCTGTGCGATATCACCAGTAAATGTACCAACAGCAACAGTACCCAATTCAATGTTACGATCCTTAGAAGTCAACGTAACAGAATTAACTGAAGTTGTAGTACCTTTAACTGTGAGGTTACCTCCAATAATGAAGTTACCACCAACAGCATCTAATTGGTCAACGTATGTCTTAACAGCCTTCTGTGTGGGACATTTAACGTCACTGTTCTGAGACAATGTACCATCAGTAGAGAATTCGTTAATAGCAGCACCCAACTGAGCACCGATAGAACCAAGTCTCAAGCTTGACAGACCTGAAAGGTCAAACGCAGAAGCGTCTAGTGTTGCCTTACCAGTTGCCTGTTCAACCCTGAAGTACTTACCAACAGCGAAGTTACCATCTTGGTCAGTAGATACGTAGTAAACACGACCAGGACGATCCTCATCTGTTTCTTGTGAAGGAACATTAGGTGAGATTGGAAGACCAGGCCAATTAGTATTAGCTTTACTTCCAGTACCAACATCCAAGAAGTCGTGAGCAGTCAAGCGAACCTGAGAGTAACGATAGCGGATCTTAATTCCTTGTCCATCTCCAGCTTCAATAACCTTCTCATCAGCCATCTGTAGTGTACAGATACCAGTTGTGTCAACTGTTACGATAGTAACCCTAAAGAATTCATTATCAATTAACAGATAATCAGTAGCATCAAGACCAATGTTTGCTGCTTTAACGCGAATAGTTGTATCAGTAACCTCAACATCTTCAATCAATTCATCCTGTGAAGCAACCTTAGTATTTAAGATTGTAATAACAGCACCATTATTATGTCCGATAGCAGTTGTTCCTTCCTGAGCACGATCTGCTCTAACAGATGTTGCTGAAGGGAATGACTGAATTGTGAACAATTCATTACCAATAATAAGGTGACCACCAATGGTCATTCCTGTAACAGTATTAACTTCCATGTCAACAGGACTTGATGCACCTGCTGTCACTGCAGCATTCAAACTAGCACCACTACCAGCATCAGCAAATAGTGCAACAGTAGATACACCTTCATGTGTTGCAGCACTGGTTCCTAACCTACCTCTTTCAACTGTTAGAGTACCACGTCCATCAGGAGCGCTGTAACTAGAGTTGGAGATAACATACGAACCGCTATCATTATTAGTTCCATTATCATCAAGAGAAACAGAACCACCTTGATCAGGACCAGTTGTTAGTCCAGTAACAGTAAGAACGAATCCTTTCTGTCCTTGAACAGCATCTGTATTGTTTACAAGAGTTGCTTGTACACCTGATGTACCACCTGTGACTGTTTCACCCTGTTGGAAGGTTCCCTTAATTGGGAAGTAATATAAGAAACCAGAATTATTCTGGTCATTGATCAATTCACCAACAGCACCTGATGTAGAACCAGTAAGTCTCTCTCCAATTGTAAGTGTTCCAGTAAGAGGATTAGTTACATCAATTGTAAGGCGAAGACCCTTAATGTTACCATCAATGGTTGTCTCAGAAGAATCATATCCTCTAGCAATTGCACCGTACTTACCATAAGATGAGTTACCAGTAACAGCACGGATCCTACCACCCTTAGTAGCAGAGTAAGAAATGTGTGCGTAGTATGTAAACGAAGATACAATTTCAGTTGCAGCAGCGTTCGTGATAAAGAATCCAACACCACCGTTTAATACTTGGGTGTAGGAGTCAAACACCATTGACTTGTAAGAAGGTGCTGACGTTAGATTAAAGTGATTGTGTACAGCACCATCAAGAAGAACACCAACAGCTGCATCAGCAAAGATGGTACAGTTTTGAATGTATGGTGATTTTTGAATAGATGAATTAGGGTTAAACCTAAAGAAGACACCCTTAATTGTTGCGATATCTAGATTCTTATCATTGGCTGCATTAGGAGCAAATCCACTCATGCCTTCAAATACCAACTCTTTAAGTGTAGTATGTGAACCAAGCAAGCACATAGTAGACTCAGCATTAGTGCGAGTTGCTACTGTTGAAATTGTAATGTATGGATCTGTTGATGTAGTTGCAGAAACACTGTTATTAGCAATTGCTGTAGTAACAATACCAACAAATGTTGTTAATGCACTAACAGGAACAGGACACATTGGATTTACACTATCAGCTGATAATGTATTATCCGTTACTTGTGTTTCAGTGTTGCCAGCAGAAGTAGAAACAACAATGTTTCTCATTACCTCAGTACCAATTGTTTCAACGTAATTGGCTAGTTGAGTATCTTGAGTATCGTCTCCAGTAATATCATATGCCGCACCACCAGTAATTAATAGTGAAGTATAATCATAAACTTTATTATTACCACCTGCTTTAACGTTATATGAAATAGCATCAATCAACTCAATCAAACGAGTCTTAACAGCAGACTCAGTACCAGCAACAGCACCTACGCTTGCTACGTGACGATGATATGCTTCCCAAGCAATGAATGTCTTGTTTGCTGTAAGTAATGCAGATGCATCTGAATTAATGTTGCTTATAATATCAACATACTTATCAGATATAGTCCATTCCCCACCAGTAAGGTTCATCAAGTGAACATTGTTTGCATAATCAGAGTCTAGAACCATAGCACTCTTAGTGCCAAGATCGTTCCAAACAGTATCACCAAACTTAAGATGAGTTACATTGCTTGCAAGTGTCAAAGCCTGCATATTGGAATCACCAGATGCAGGTGTAATAACAGAAGTTCTTAGGTTATCACCATAAATTGAGACGAACTCAGGAACAATAATTGGTAGAGTTTCTTCGTACTTACCTGACTTAACGAAAATTGTGTATGGATTAGCAGCAGAAGGAGTTGCAGCACCTGTCAATGAACTAATAGTATCACAAGCATGTCTCAGTGATGCAAATGCCCTAGAGATATTCTGACCATTATTAGTATCAGCACCATCCTTAGTAACATAGTAAACAGAACTAGTTACATTATTCTGTTCCCAATTTGGAAGTAATGGATTACCACCAACTGTCAATACCTGTCCACTTGCCGCTGCTTGCTCTGCTGCGGTGCCTGTAGACCCTGCTGGTAGTGCAATCCTATTAACACCACTTGCCGCCTGATACAGCATGTCTCCAGTCTCTTGGAGAACCTGTGCAGCAGAAGCACCCTGTGCTAGGTAGTTCCAATAGGATCCACCTGGATCCAATTCAGGAGCTGTAGAAGCACCAGTAGTATCGGAAGTCTTACAAACGTATGAGTTAGAGTTTCTGTTAACAACATCACCCAACTGATAAACAGTTGCCGAATCCCAAGCACCATTCCAATTAAATCCTTCGTTAAGTAGTGTCCAAGAACTAGTAATAATTGGAGCAGTACCAGTAGAACCTACAATATTTACATATGTGTTACCACCATATCGTACAACATCACCAGGAGCATATGTTGTTGCTGCGTTATACACACCTTGAGCAGAGAAACCAGTTGTAACTACTTCCCAATTAGTGGTATCTAGGTTAGGAGTTGTAGCAGTTGTGTGTGTTGAGGTGCTAATGTAGCTATAACCTCTATACGTTACAATATCACCCTTCTGATATTCAGTAGTACCATTCCAAGTATCTTCAAAATTTAGACCTTCTAAGTAAACACTATACTTTGTAGTATCAAAAGTAGCACCAGATAAATGACCTGTGATTGAACGATATTGTGTATTACCATACTTAACAACATCGTTAATCTTATACCAAGTAGTGGCTGCCCAATCTCCTTTATTAGCAACACCTTCTCCTTGGAGATCCCAGCTTAAGCTCTGACTATAAAAATCGTTTTGGGAAGCTACCGAAGTATGATTAACAATACAAACATATGTGTTTGCACCGTACTTAACGATATCGTCAATGACATAAGCAGTGGATGCAGTCCAATCAGAACGCCACTTAAACTTCAGTCTACCGAGTCTAAAATCTGCCATTTTTAAAAATCCTACTTAGGTCCGTTAGTTGTGTGATCATAATCTTTATTTAGTCTTGCGACTAGGTAACCGTCATCATCAATAAAATATGTCAAGCGTCGGAAGTCAAACCTGAACTGTTGATATTTATCATCAGTATCATTTGTATACTTCTTATCACCTGCATCAGCAAGGACATATTCTGTTCCTTGAAGAAAATCTGGATACTCTTCACCATCTGTACGATGAAAATCAAAGACTACATCGTCTGTTGATCTTGCATTCGTATAATGCAACATACCGTCTTTGTCTCTGCGAAGAGCATGTACGGTAAAGTCATTTGAATTATCAACATTTTGTTCTTGTGTTGCAGTACTTGCGCTGAGATATAAACTCATGCCATGATCCTCCAGTAAGTTCCGTCCCAAATAAGCTTAATATATAACCCCTGAACATCAAGAATAAATGTATCATCTACATTTCCAAATTTATTCAAGAACTTTTGGCTATTATTAGCACCAGTGGTTGTCAACGTAACATTATTTATAGCCCACGTTCCTTTAAAATCCACTACTTCCAATACATCTCCTACATGAGGAACTACTCCATTGGATTCAAATGGCATATTTAAAGTCAAAGCTTGACTGGTACTGTCTACAAGATACTTAACTCCAGTAGAAAGTGATCCACTAGAATCAACAACTTCCCAACGAGCTCGTTGGAGTTCAAAGCCTCCAATGTCACTACCATCATGAACTACTGCTGTTTTCTTATCGGTATCAACCGTAATTTCAGCAACTGCACCTGTGAATAGAGCATGTTCTGGAGTAGTGCCTTTTCTGAATTGTACCTGAGTTGTCATTATGTACGCACAGTTTTTCTCAATTCTATTTATGGTTTATATAATCCAAACCTGCGTATTAGGTGGTTGCCAGACTATAACCTGAACGAATGCTGTTCCACGGATTCTTGTAGTACCACTACCAATGTATGGAGCACGAGCAAATGCCTGATCAACATTATTAACATTAGAGATTCTTCCAGAACCCTGATATCCAAAGGCACGAGTGAGATATCCCTCACCTTCAATTTCAATTTTAACGAATGGCTGCTCTGCAAATGTGAGTAGCGGATCTCCTGATGTACTCCTGACCGCAAGTGTTCCACCTTTGCTGAGTTCTCTGGAAGTTCTTGCTTCTGATATACGTTCTCCAAAGAAGGAGAAGAGCATATCTCTTTCTGTTGGATTGAAGGTGAGAGATTCTGCTGCACCAGAGAATGTTGGAACAGTACCAAATCCAACGTAGTCTCTTGCTCTGGTTGTATGAGCACTGCCACTGAGAGGTATTGTACCTTCGCCAGTGTGTGCAAACCTGACAAGAACTCCTGCTTCTCCAGTGGTGGACAGGGTTCCTGTTCCAATTTCTCTCGTGGTAGTAGACTGTGTACCAGCTCCATTGAAGGAGAATAGTAACTGCTTCTCGTCGGGATTGAAGGAAACAGATTCCGCAGAACCACCGAGTTTTCTGAATGTACCAGAACCAATATAATCTTTTGTGAGTTTGCTTGAAGATTCTCCAGTAACAGAGAATAGAATCTGTTTCTCTTCTGGATTAAATCCAACTGCTTCTGCAGATCCACCAAGATTGTAAAGTGAACCAGTACCAACAATATTGCGATGAGTAGTGAAGCGACACTCACCACTAATTTTGGTCTGAACAAATGGTTGCTCTGCAAATGTAAGTAATGGATCTCCAGATGTACCAGAGAATGTAAGAGTTCCACCCTTGCTAATTTCTCTGACAGTAGTACTGTCTGATCCTTCTCCAATAAAGGAGAAGAGCATTTGCTTCTCTTCTGGATTAAAGGTGAGAGATTCAGATGCACCAGCAATTGTAAAGATAGTACCAGAACCAATGTTATTTGGAACCCATCTAACTCTACCTTGACCAGATATACTGAAGGTTCCAGAACCATGGAATGCTTGAGTTGTGAGAACTGGATCTGCTTTTCCAGTAATATCAATTTCAACCTGCTTGGTCTCAGCAACACTAAGAGATTGACTACCCTCACCTGTGAAGGAGAATAGAAGCTGCCTTTCGTCTGGATTGACGGTAAGAGATTCTGCTCCTCCACCAAATTTCCTGAGTGTACCAGAACCAAAGTGAATAAGAGAGAATCTAATGATACTCTCGCCATAAATCCTGTACAGACCTTGAGTTTCGTATGTAGATCTGGTTGTAATAGATGCACCACCAAATCCAAAGAGAACACCACTTCCACTTTCGGATGAAGTCCTCTTCTCTGAGATGCGTTCTCCAATAAAGGAGAAGAGCATCTGTCTCTCTAGTGGATTGAATGTTGCAGACTCTGCAGATCCACCAAGTTTTCTGAAAGAACCGAATCCAATAAATGGTCTTGTTCTCGTAGTATGTCCAATACCAGAAACAGGAATTGTTCCGAATGGCTGCTCTGAGAATGTAAGTATCTGTGTTGATAGACCAGTAAGAAGAATATCTCCTGATCCAATTTCTGTAACAGATTTCTTCTCTGACAGACGTTCCCCGATAAAGGAGAAGAGCATCTGCTTCTCTTCTGGATTAACAGTAAGAGACTCTGCTGCACCATTGAGTACTGGAATAAATCCTGTACCAATAATATGGGGAACCCAATGTGTCTTGGCAATACCAGTAACAGGAATTGTACCCGAACCAGTCCAATGAGGAACGTATCTTGTTGGCCAAGCATCGCCAGTAAATACAACTCTTGCTGTATCCTCTGGAGGATTGGCAGTGAAGCTAACCTGATGTTCGCCAGTGAAGGAGAATAGAAGTTGCCTTTCTTCTGGATTAACAGTAAGAGATTCAGCAGCACCATTGAATACTGGAATGTAACCAGTACCAATGATATGTGGAACCCAATGAGTCTTGGATTCTCCAGTTGGTATCTTGATACCACCTTTAGATACCCAAGAAGGTTGCCAATCATAATGATCCCATCTACTAAGAGGACCAGGAACAAACTTGAATAGAACTTGACCGCCAGCAGGTACGAATGTGATAGATTCAGCACCTGAACCCCAAGACCACATCCGTCCCTTACCAAAGGTACGAAGACAGAAATTAGTTTTAGAAGCACCGTATACCTTGACTGGAGGTTCAGCAGGTGAATCCCACTGAGGTGGTACAGTAACCTCTGCTTCACCTGTAATGGTAATACCATGTCCAGACCAATGAGCACTATCACCAGTAAAGACTTCACTGAATGTAAGGATAGGATCGCCAGAACTACCCCTAATAGTACTGATAGTACCAAAGGGACATTCCTTACCAGTGTCATCAAGGATCCAACCATAATCAAGAACTAAATCTTCTGGATCATAAATGAATCCATAATCATAAATTGATGATGGTGAGGAAACTACTGAAGGTACATTATATGTAATACCAGATGCAACAGATAATGTAGTTCCAGGAACAACTTGTGTGCATCCACTTGTCGCAATAGTATTAGATGTTATAGATCCACTAACAGGTACACAAGATGCTAGTGAAGCATCAACCAATAATCCATAGTCAATTTCTGGTGGATCATAGCAGACATTAAGATCGTATACTTCAGTATGCTTCTCATTTGCAAGTTCTGTAGGTTCTGGAATTCTAGTACGTAATTTGAGTGTGCCAGAACCAACCCAAGCAAATGATGTTGTAGCAACAGTACCATCAAAGTTCCATAGACTTCCATCTCCAGCATATCCATACGTAATGAGTGGATCACCAGAAGTTCCAATGAAGGAGAAGAGCATTTGCTTCTCTTCTGGATTCCAAGTTGCAGACTCAGCAGCACCAGAGAATTTCCTGAGTGAACCAGATCCATTCCAATTAGGTACAAAGTTCTGCTTGGCAGTGCTACCAATCTTGAATAACCCACCACCTTGAACATCCTTACCAGAAGTTTCAGCAGAACCACTAAGTGCTCTGATAGTTCCAGTACCAATTTCACTAGCATATAGAGGTACACGTGCTACACCAGAAACATCAATAAATCCACGACCAACCCAATTGGGTGAGAATCTAGTTGCAGCAGTACTACCAATCTCAATGGCACCATAAGGAATACCATGAGCATGAGTTCCAAGAATCCAACCATAATCGTCAGATGGACTTGCAACCTCAGAAACTAATCCATAACCAAGAGTAGTTCCTGGAGTTGTAATCTGATTAGGAACAGTATATGTTGCTCCTAATGTTACAACTTCACCTTGATCAATTTGTATAACTCCTGACGAACCAGTAGTATTACTACTAATAGTCTGTGTAGTTAATACTGTAACAGGTGTCTGTGTAGTATCAACTATTAATCCATAGTCAAGATCAACTGATGGTACGAATGCACTGAAGTTATAACATTCAGTATGCTTCTCGTCTGATAATTCCCATGCGAGACTACTAAGTATTCTCCACCTAATATCAAATAATGGAGTATCTGCAAGTTTCTTAAGATTAAGTTGCTCAGGTTTATCTGATCTGAGTTTAATCTTACCTGATCCAACCCAATCAAATGATTGCTTCTCTGCTTCAAGTGTAGCAAAGTTTCTAATTCTTCCTGAACCAACATAAGATTCAGTATGCTTCTCACTAGTAATACCACCAGCGAAGGAGAATAGCATCTGCCTTTCAAGTGGATTCCAAGTTGCAGACTCAGCAGATCCACCAAGTTTTCTAAGTGAACCAGAACCATTCCAATTAGGTACAAAGTTCTGCTTGGCAGTACCACCAATATGATATAATCCATCTCCTGGCTGGAGTAGACTGAAGTTGGTAATAGAAGCACCACCAATTTTTGATATAGTACCAGTACCAAATACACTAGCGAATAGAGGAAGTATCGCATTACCGCTAATCTTAATGCCACCACGTCCAACCCAATTAGGCTGGAATATAGAACCAGCAAAATTATCAATCTTAATGCCACCTTGAGGCATAAGATTACTACCATCATAAATGTATCTCCAATCCTGCTGCATAGATGCAGGAACGGTAATAGTACC
>Ga0066831_10000146_pt1 | contig 15468 bp, 12 predicted proteins | sample ETNtaG_FD_66436 | JGI IMG/M metagenome (GOLD analysis project Ga0066831, IMG submission 66436) | Marine microbial and viral communities from oxygen minimum zone, Eastern Pacific Ocean - ETNP201306PF49B | ecosystem: Environmental > Aquatic > Marine > Oceanic | place: Pacific Ocean: Eastern... | reverse complement strand
CCCCCCCTGATAGATATCTGAGTTTGAATCTCCATCAATAACTCCTTGATTTCCTTTTTCTCCTTTTTCTCCTTCTGATTTTTCTTGATTTTTTTTCTTACCAGTATAAATAGCCTTCTTATTGATCTCTGGTTTCTTCTCTTCAATTACTTCTTCTTTTGGCTCCTCTTTTTCTATAACCTTCCTCTTATCTTCGGTTTTCTTTATAGTAGGAGTTTCAACTACTGTTTGGGTAAAAACCTCTTCAGTAGTCTCTATTTGCTCTTCAACAATCTCTTCTTCAACTATTTCAATTACTTCTTCAGTATCTTCAGGATCTATTTCCCCTGATCCATCATCAGAAACACCAAAATTAATACTGATACCTTCCTCATCAGGAGGAGGGTCTTGATAAGTTAATCCTATAAATAGGAAAGCAACTAAAAGTAAAGTGTGAAACAAAATTGTTCCAATAATGCCTTTCCTTTTGTCTTTCTTCTCTAAGGAGGTCATCTTAGTTAGGTTTTGTAGCTAATACAATTTTGTATTTATTGCGATAGGAGATATCCATTATTTTTACCACATGTTCAATCGGGACTGATTTATCAGTATGTAAGATAATTCCAGGTTCTTGTTCATTATTGATGAGTAATTTTAGCTCTTGCTCAATATCTTTTTCTATTACCGGATTCTCATTAATATAAAATTCAATGTCTTCTGTAATGGAGATAGAGATAGTTTGTTTTTCAAGAGTTTTCGATTTACTACTTGGTAATAATAATTTTAAAGCATTTGGACTTACTAGTGTAGAGGTTAGCATAAAGAATATTAGTAATAAGAAAACAATATCTGTCATAGAGGACATATTAAAATTTGCACTTACTTTATTTCTACTTCTTAATGCCATTATTCGTTATGATGTAAAAGATCTAAGAATTCAGTTGTTTTTACTTCTAGCATAAACACTACCTTATCAACTTTTGAAACTAAATAGTTGTATGCAATGAAAGCTATAATTCCAACTACTAAACCTGCTACGGTTGTTACCATTGCGGTATAGATCCCTTGTGATAACATTGCAACGTCAATATTGCCTCCGGCACTTGCCATTTCATGAAATGCTACAATCATGCCAATTACAGTCCCTAAGAAACCAATCATAGGTGCCGCTCCTGATATTGTAGCTAGATTAGCTAAGTTGTTTTCCATTTTAAATACTTCTAGTTTTCCTTGATTTTCGATAGCTGCAGAAATATCAGTCATTGGCTTGTCAATTCGATTGACGCCTTTTTCTATCATTCTTGATATTGGACTATCAGTATTTTTACATAATGTTTTAGCAGCTTCGATATCTTTTGCTTCAACAAAATTTTGAATGCTTTTAAGAAAACTTTTGTCTTCTTTGCTAGCTTTTTTTATAGCAGAATAGCGTTCGATTAAGATGTAGATGGCAAAAATTGATAAAATTCCTAAGGTCCCCATTACTAAGTTGCCTCCAACACCTCCTGAAGTGATTAGTTCAATAATAGATAATGTTTTTTCAGTAGCTTCTTCAGTAACGGTCTTGGCAGCCTGTACGGTATCTTTAACTAGAGTGTCTATTTCTTCCATTTTAGTTATCTTGTGATTAATCTAATTTTTAATTTAACTGATATTATTTGTCTTTTATTGCATTAATATATAAGTAGCAGCTCCTGCTAGGTACCCCATAAGCGCTAGCAATGAGATGTTTTTTAAATACCAGATAAAATCAATTTTTAGTATTCCCATTACTGCTACTCCGGCTGCAGATCCAATAATTAAAACAGAACCTCCAGTTCCAGCACAATATGCTAGGAATTCCCAGAACATCCCATCAGCAGCATATAGTCCGGTTTCTGCAATTGGATACATTCCCATTGCCCCTGCAACAAGAGGGACATTGTCAACTATCGAAGAAAGTAATCCAATAATTACATTGATAATATAAGCGCCTTCAGCAGTCTGACCATTAAAGGTTGTATCTAAATATTTTGCAACAATATCTAATTGACCAGCTGACTGTAATGAGCCCACTGCTAATAAGATTCCTAGGAAGAAGAAAATTGTTGGAGTATCTACCTTTCTTAGTACGCCTATAACTGAAAGCTGTGACTTTTCTTCATGATTTTTGCTTCTATGAATTATTTCAGTTACTAACCATAAGAAACCTAGAGATAATATCATGCCCACATATGGAGGCAGATGAGTTACTGTTTTAAAAAATGGAACAAATAACAAGCCGCAAACTCCTAGGTAAAAAATCAGATTTCTTTCAAAAGAAGAGGTGGGATTATTTTTATGTTCATCTAGTTCTGTATTTACGGGCCTCTCAATTTCACCTTTCAATTTGAAAGTTAAGTATATTAATGGTATGATAGCACAGACTGTTGATGGGATGATAATCGCAGGTATTATACTTTCGGCGCTAACTTGACCTCCAATCCATAGCATGATAGTCGTGACATCTCCGATTGGGGACCAGGCACCTCCGGCATTTGCGGATAATATTACTACACCAGCAAATAGCCATAAGTTTTCTTTATCTTTAATAAGTTTTGCTAGTAGTGCTGCCATTACTATTGCAGTAGTCAGATTATCAAGTACAGCTGAGAAAAAGAAAGTTATAATACTTAGAATCCAAATTAGATATACTTTTTTATTTGTTGTGATTCTATCAGTAATAATTGAGAATCCCTGATGTGCATCTACAAGCTCTACTATGGTCATCGCACCCAAGAGGAAAAACAAGATTTCTGCAATATCGACAATATGATGTTGTATTTCATGAGTTAGAGAGTGGGGGTCAATTCCTGAGAACGCAAAGAGTCCCCAGCCAAGCCCTCCGATAATAAGTGCTGATGCTGCTTTATCTACTTTAATTGGATGTTCCAGTGCTATTGCTAAGTATCCTAAAACAAATACGCCAATCATTATTGTTATAATCATTTTTTATCTTTCTTTGATAGTTATTTTTGTAAGTAGACTGTTCTAGATGGGAAAGCAAAGTCTGACTTGTGTTTTTTCACAATCTCCATAATTTTATAATTGACATCTTCTTTTACATTTATTAGATCTTCCCATCTTGGGCTGTCCACAAAATACATTACCATAATATCTAATGAGCTCGCCCCGAATTCTTGGAAACGAACCCTGCCATCTTGATTTGTTGTTTCATGAAGATTTATCATCTCTTGGATATCATTAACAATTGCTTTCATTTGCTCAGAAGATGTTTCGTAAGTTAGCCCGACATTAAATTTAACTCTTCTAACCGATCGTAAACCAAGGTTATCTAACTCTGCATCAATCATTTTTTTATTAGGCACAGTAACTAGGCTTTTGTCAAAAGTTCTGATTCTAGTACTTCTAAATCCGACCTTCTCAATGGTGCCTGTTACTGATCCCACTATAACAACATCACCAACAGTAAAAGGCTGATCAAAGAATATAGTGAAAGACCCTAAAAGATTTTCTAAGCTTTCTTTTGATGCCATTGCTAAGGCAACTCCTCCAATTCCAAGGCCTGTTGCTAGTGCGGCAATATTTACATTAAGGATATTTCCCATAATTATGAATATTCCAAAAATGTAGATGAATATTTTGCCAATCTCAATAATAAATGGGATTAGCTGATCGTCCATTTTGTTTTCTGTTAATTCGGCTCTTTTGAGTAGGATCAACCCTGCAAAATCAATCATTTTTAATAGAATCCAACATATAGAATATATGAAAATTAAAGCAAATCCCTTGTTGATTAGCATTTTGAGTCCTATTTCATTTTCGCTGCCTAAGTTCCATCCTGGTGGATACTGAATGTGAGAACTTCCTAAATATATAATAGATAGCATAATAAATAATCCAATAGGTTTTGTTAATAGCTGATCAAACTTTTCACTTCCTACATCCAGGTTTTTATTTTTTACAGTCTTAAAAAGTAGATGGCTTAAATATTTTGAAATTAGTCTTCTGAAGATTAAGCCCAATAGAATTGCTCCAAAGAACCATGTGTATGCTTCTATAGTATTTCCAAGAAATTCGATCATTAAAATTTGTTCTAAATCCATAATTAGTGTTTTAGATTAATTGCTCTAATGCAATCTCAAAAGAAGTTCTCGATATGTTTGTTTTAGCATTATTCTTTTTGAAGGTTTTCAATAGAGCTTCCTTTATTGTTTCAGATACTGCAGTAAAGATAGCAATATCATTCAGTTGACAGTTATTTTGCATAAAATAGGAGAAGGCTCTAGCCATTCCGCAATTTGCAATAAAATCAGGTAGAACACTTACTCTTTCATCGGCACTTTTTGATATTGGGCCAAAAAAGATTTCTTTATCACCAAAAGGCACATTTGCTCCTGATGATATTACTTCTAGGCCATTAGAGATCATCTGATCTAACTGATCTTGAGATAGTAGACGAGATGCGGCGGCTGGAATAAATATTTCTGCCCCAATCTCCCATATTCTTTCATTTACCTGTTCAAAGGAGAGCATATTATTAGTTTCTAAAAAGTTTGAGCTTCTCTCCTCTAATAATGATGATATTTCTTTAAAAGTATAGCCATCTTTATTGATTATTCCTCCTGCAACATCAATAATACCTACAATAATTGCACCAGCTTGTGCTAAATAATAGGCAGAAGCACCTGCTACATTTCCCCACCCCTGAATTATTACTCTCTTCCCTTTTATTTCTCCTCCATAAATGCTATAATAATGAAGAATAGCTTCAGAAACTCCATATCCGGTGATTAAATCACCAACTGAATAATCTCGTGATGGATTAGGGGTAAGTTTTTTATTTCTAACAATTAAAGGGACTCCTTCTGATAACTGTTTGATAATTTGATTTGTTCCTTGTTCATCTTTCTTGTGGTGCCCTTTTAAGACTCCTTCTAATGGGAATAGTATGTCATTTTCATAACAAATTGGGATTACTTCATTTACTTCATCAACATTCATGTCCCCACCAGTCCCGTAATATGTTTTTAGAAGAGGTTTAGCGGCAGCATACCATCTTTTTAGTACTTCTTTCTTTCTAGGGTCTTTTGGATTAAAATTTATCCCTGACTTTCCGCCTCCAATAGGTGGTCCAGAGACAGTAAACTTAACTTCCATTGTTTTAGCAAGTGCTAGAACCTCATCTTTTGTAACGCCAGTTCTCATTCTGGTTCCGCCAGCAGCAGCTCCTCCTCTTAATGAATTTATAACTATCCATCCCTCTGCTTCGCTCTCTGAATCTTTCCACTCAAAAACAATTTCGGGTTTCTTGCTTTCAAATTTCTTTAACAATTCTTCCATTTTATACTTTAGTTCTATTTTTTGCAAATGTATCAATTAGCTCCAAGATATTATATGTTTATAGGATGTATTTTATTACATCGGATTGTTAATTTCTCCTCCACAATTATCTTCTTTGGCTCCTGTGACAGATTGCAGACAATTGACTTCATTTCTTAGTCTTAAAACTCCTAGAAACCCAAAAATTAGAGCCTCCTTAAAATTGCTGGTTTCTTTATTTGGAATAATCACTTCTGCTTTAGAGTAGTGTGATATTCTGCTCATGAGATAAGTGTTAAATACACCTCCACCTGTGAAAAATGCTGAATTACAATCTAATAATTTACCAATTTGCATCCCTACATGTTCGCAAAATGTATTTAGCAAATCTTCATTTTTGTAAGTTGCTGTAAGTAATGGATTTATAAATTCTTCAACCCATTCTCTTGCTAAAGATTTAGGTGGTTTTCTTTTATAAAAGGGCAGATTATTAAGTTCTTCTAAAAGTTCTGGTATAATTTTCCCTTTTTTGGCAAGATTACCATTCATGTCAAATTCAAGTTTTAACCTTTTACTTATTGCATTCATCACAATATTTACTGGGCAGATATCAAAAGCTATTATGGTGTTATTCTCTTTTATGGAGATATTAGCGAATCCTCCTAGATTAACACAATATTTATATTCAGAGAATAGATGTAAATCACCAATAGGAACCAATGGAGCTCCTTGTCCATTTAAGGAGACATCTAGACTTCTAAAATTATTAATTATTTTCGTTTTTGTAATGTTTGCCATTGTTTCGCCATCTCCAATTTGTAGTGTAATATTGTTTTTGGGTTGATGAAGAATAGTGTGCCCATGAGAGGCGATAAAATCAATTTTCTCTTCTGCTAAAAAGATATTGATAGTTTCTGCTAATAATTTACCATATTCTATATTTATTTCTGAGATAAAAGATTCGCTTCTTGTATGCAGCTCTGATAGTGTTTTTTTCCAGTAATAAGTGTACTCTAGTGTTTCTGATTTTTCAATCTTAAATTCCCAATTAGTATTTTTAGTAAATGTACAAATGGCTAAATCAATTCCATCTAAGGAGGTGCCAGACATTACACCTAAAACACGGTATTTCTCATTGATGGGCATTAGATTTCAAAGATAGTTTAAAAAGTGTACTTTTGCATACATTCTTAAAAAAGCAAATAATGAACTTTGAGTTGTCAGAAGAGCATAAGATGATCAGGGATGCGGCAAGGGACTTTGCGCAAACTGAATTATTGCCTGGAGTCATTGAGAGAGATGAAACTCAAACATTCCCAAAAGAACAGATTAAAAAACTAGGCGAACTAGGGTTTCTAGGAATGATGGTGAATCCAGAATATGGTGGAGCTGGAATGGATACTATTTCTTATGTTTTAGCAATGGAAGAAATCTCAAAAGTGGATGCTTCTTGTTCAGTTGTAATGTCAGTAAATAACTCATTAGTATGTTGGGGATTAGAGACTTTTGGTACTAAAGAACAAAAAGAAAAATATTTAAAGCCGCTTGCAGCTGGAGAAATGATTGGCGCATTCTGTTTGTCAGAACCGGAAGCTGGTTCGGATGCAACTTCACAGCAAACAATTGCAGTTGATAAAGGAGACTATTATTTGTTAAATGGAACAAAGAATTGGATTACAAATGGAGGCACCGCAAGTATTTATTTGGTAATTGCACAAACAGATGTAGAAAAAGGACACAAAGGAATTAATGCTTTTATTGTAGAGAAAGGCATGGAAGGATTTGTTATAGGTCTAAAAGAAAATAAACTAGGAATTAGAGGTTCAGATACACATTCTTTAATGTTTACTGATGTAAAGGTCCCAAAAGAAAATAGAATAGGTGAAGATGGTTTTGGCTTTGCCTTTGCTATGAAAACACTATCAGGCGGCAGGATTGGCATTGCTGCGCAAGCCTTAGGGATAGCGTCTGGAGCATATGAGTTAGCATTAAAGTATTCTAGAGAGAGAAAAGCTTTCGGAAAAGAAATCTCAAAGCATCAAGCAATTGCATTCAAATTAGCAGATATGGCTACTGAGATTGATGCGGCACGATTACTGTGTTTAAAGTCAGCTTGGTTAAAGGATAATGGAAAAAATTATGATAAAGCAAGTGCTATGGCTAAAGTTTTTGCTTCTGAAGTTGCTATGAAGACAACAGTTGAAGCTGTACAAGTTCATGGAGGTTATGGTTTTGTAAAAGAATATCATGTTGAGCGTTTAATGCGTGATGCAAAGATTACTCAGATTTATGAAGGGACATCAGAGATTCAAAGAATTGTAATCTCTCGTTCTATTTTAAAATAAAAATTATGAAAAAGAAATTATTATTATTTTTCTCAATCTTACTTGCTGTCACTATTAGCGCACAAATTGATGTTGAGAAATCAAAAATTAATCCTGGATATTTGAATTTTTTACCTTCAAATGCAAATCCTGAAGATTTAAGGGCGTCTGACATTCCATCAGAACAGGTACTTCGAAAGATGGGTCTTTCTGAATCTGAAATTGCAGAGGCAATGAACTATAAGTATGGCAGAGGGGAATATGCAAAAGGGGATAGAGATACGATTGACTCTAGTTCCAATTTGTCTAGGTTTTATTTAGTTTTTGGTGACACTTTGGTAGAAGATACGGCTACATATCCTAGAGCAAGAATTTATGGTCAAGATGTTTTTAGAAATAATAAGTTGTCTTTTTATCAGAAAGCGTTAGATGCAAAAGCTCCTGAGAATTATAAAGTAGGGAGTGGGGATGAAATTTCAATTTCTGTTTGGGGTTATTCTGAATTTTCTGAAACACTCTTAGTAGATGATAGAGGTTATATTAACCCAAGTTCTTATGGGAGAATTTATGTAAAGGGGTTAACTTTTGGGAAGATGCGTTCACTCTTGAAGAGTAGATTTTCTTCTTTTTTGGATATGCAAAATTCTGAGATAGATGTTACACTTGCTTATTCAAGAGTGATTACTGTAAATATTGTTGGAGAGGTTTATCATCCAGGATCATATTCAATACCAGCAATAAATACAGCATTTAATGCATTGATAGCAGCTAAAGGACCAAATCAGTTAGGAACCGTTAGAAACATTTATCTTAAAAGAAATGGAGAGACTGTTGATTCATTAGATGTCTATCAGTTCTTATTTAATCCTTTACGCTCTCAAGATATTTATATGCAAGATGGTGATTATCTGTTTGTTCCTCCAGCAAGGCATATTGTTGAAGTGAGTGGTGGAGTAAATCGTCCTTATACTTATGAGGCTAAATCAGGAGAATCAGTTGCTGAGATTATTAATTATGCAGGTGGTTTTACTACTAATGCTTTCACGGATGTCGTTACTATGAAAAGAATAGATTATAATTCAATAAGGGTAAATGACGTACATCAAGACCATACTAACTCTACTACTGTTCAAAATGGGGATCAGATTATAGTGAATGTAATTTCTAATAGATTATCAAATGTAGTTTCAGTGAAAGGGAGTATTGGGGTGGAAGGTGATTATGAGTTTATAAGAGGAGAAAAACTTTTTTCCTTGCTTAAAAGAGCTAAATGTATTGATGAGAGAACATTTTTGGACAAAGTATATATTATTAGATTAAATGAGGATAGAACAAAATCCCATATTGCCGTAGATTTAGGAGATATTATTAATGATCAGCAGCATGAGGATAATATATTGATGCAGGAATATGATATTGTACGTGTGCTTTCTATTAATGATTTTGATGACGAGTTCTTTGTTTCTGTATTTGGAGCAGTCAGGGCTTCAGGCGAATTTGAGTTTGGAGTTGGGATGAATTTGCAAGATTTACTTTTACAAGCAGGAGGAATTACTCAGCAAGCAGAAGGTAGTAAGATAGAAGTGAGTAGAATTATGGACTATGATATTTCTTCAAATAAATTAAAACCAAGAAGAGCAATTGTCAAGAATATAAAAATTGGAGAGGAATTAATGTTGAGCTCTGAAGCTCAAGAATTTATTTTACAACCATTTGATCAGGTTTTTGTTAGAGATAATCCTGATTATGAGGAGCCTGTCAATATTGTATTAGCGGGGGAAGTAAAATATCCAGGAACTTACTCTTTACTTTCAAAGGACGAGAAGATTTCATCAGTAATTAAGAGAGCGGGGGGGTTAACTAATTATGCTTATATGGATGGAGCTAAGATGTTCAGAAAATTTGAGGTAGAGAAGACAGATGAAAATGATTTAAATATCCCAGATGTTTTATTAGATTCAATCTTAATTAATGCGGAGTTGTCAAATATTTATAATAAAGAGTTGTTAAATAGAGAACAGTTAAAAGTCAAGGACTTTAGTTATGACAGTTTAATGTATGATGCAGTATATTTTGATTTGGAAAAGGCAATATCTAAAAGTAGATCTAAACATAATTTAGTTTTATTAGAGGGAGATAGTATAATTATCCCAAAAAGCTTAGATGTTGTGCAGGTTACAGGTGATTTGCATAATATAGATGGGAGCTCAATTAGCGCTCCTTTCTTTGGGAAAAGAGCTGATTATTATGTTCGGAATTTTGCAGGAGGGTACGCTAAACATAATAAGAAATCAAGTACTGTTGTTGTACATGCTAATGGAGTAACAAAGAAATCATTAAATTTAGGATTGTTCACGATTTCCCCAAAAGTAAAACCTGGCACAACAATTAGGGTTATAAGTGAGCACAAAGTAAAGCGTAAGAAAAAGGAAGATATTGATTATAATAAGCACATTGAAAGTGTAATAACAAAAATTACAGCTGTTATGTCTTTATGGTTATTAATAGATAGAGTAAATAATTCCTTTTAATGCAACGATACGATGATGAAATACAGTTAAAGGATATTCTGATTAAGTTTTCAGAGTATAAAGCATTGTTGCTCAAAAAAAAGTTCTTAATCTTTATTTCCTCATTCTTGTTTTGTATAGTTGGAGTTATTTTCGCTATTTTTTCAGATACAAAATATAATGCTGAACTCACTTTTGTTGTTGAACAAGATGGAGGAGCTTCAGTAGGATCTATGTCAAGCATTGCTAATCTTGTTGGATTTGATCTTGGTGGTGTGCAGAGTAGTACATTTAGCCAAAGTAATATAATCGAGTTATTAAAATCAAGAGGTGTTATTGTTAGTGCTTTAGTACAGGATGCAAAAATTAATGGTGAAACGGATTGCCTCATAGAGCATTATATTGAGATTAATAATATTAAAGAAAAAGAAGATTGGGATGATTATGATTTTTTAAGAGGAATCTCATTCTGTGATAATAATGGGTATATTTATGACAGTATTAGTGGGGTTATTTGGAAAGAGCTTATTGAAGATGATTTGACTGTTGAGTTGCGCTCTGATGAGTCTAATATTATTACACTCTCTTATACATCTCTAAATCAGGATTTTGCTAGAGATTTTGTTAAGAGGTTGATTGATCAAATGATAAAGATGTATATTATACATGAGACATCACAAGCAAATAACACTTTAGATTTTTATCAAGATAGGGCAGACTCTGTATTTGCAGAATTGGAAATTGCGGAACAAGAATTCGCAAGAGTACAGGATATAAATCGGAGAATCATAAAAGCAACAGGTCGATTAAAAGAATTACAGTTAATGAGAAGGGTTGAGGTGCTTAATACTATGTATTTAGAGATTGTAAAAAACTTGGAGCTTTCTAAAATAGCACTCTTAAATAAAACACCTATAATTAATATTATAGATGAGCCTATTCTTCCTTTAGAAGAAGATAAGGTATCAATATTCTTAGGAGGTTTTCTGGGAGGTTTCTTAGGCGCTTTTTTCTCTTTATGTTATTTTGTTGTCAAGAAATTATTTAGGGATACTCTTAGAGAGAACTCACCAAATTCTCTAAGCCAATCCCTCTAGATCCTTTTAGTAATATTGTTTTGTTGTTTATTGGATACTTCTTAATGAATATCTTTAGATCAGCTAGATTCTTGAATGCTTTATTATTTAGTTTGCTAAATGCCTCTCCAACAAATAGAGCTTCTAGTTCTAGTTTCTGACAAGTCTTGATAATCTTAGCATGTTCTTTATCCGAAAAATCACCCATTTCAAGCATATCTCCTAGTATGCAGAGCTTGTTTTGATAATCTTGCTTTGCAAAGGAATCTAGCATAGCTTCCATACTTGATGGATTAGCATTATAGGCATCCATTATTATAATATTATTATCCGTTTTTGTCATTTCTGATCTGTTGTTTTTGGGGATATAGTATTCAATTGCAGCTTTTATATTTTTCTTAGATATATTAAAATAATTACCAATGCATATTGCTAATGAGATATTGTAAAATTGATATTCTCCGATTAATTTACTTTTAATAACTTCTTGGTCCCATAATACGTTTAAAAACGGAGTATTACTAATTATTGAAGTGTCTAGCGTACTAGATATGCCATACGTAGTTGTTTTGATGTTCTTTGATAGATTAACTAATATCTTATCATCAGTATTTACAAATAAAGACCCATTATTTTTTTTGATAAAATTATATAGTTCGTTTTTTGTATCAATAACACCTTGCAGATTTTTAAATCCTTGCAGGTGAGCTGATCCTATATTAGTAATTGTTCCATGTGTTGGTTCTGCTATCTCACAGAGAAATTTAATCTCTTTCTTATGATTTGCTCCCATTTCAATAATTGCAATTTCATGCTTATTAGTTATCTCTAAGATACTTAATGGAACTCCTATGTGATTATTTATATTTCCTTTCGTGGCATAACAATTTAGTGATGATTGCAATACAGAATAGATTAGTTCTTTTGATGTTGTTTTACCATTTGACCCTGTAATACCTAAAACAGGTATTGATAGTTTTCTTCTATGGTGTTTTGCTAAATCTTGTAGCGTTTTTAAGACGTCATCTACAAGAATAAATTTGTTGTTGGCAAGATATTCTTCCTCTTCAATTATTGCGAAGCTACAACCCTCTCGGATTGCTCTGGCTGCAAACTTATTTCCATTAAAGCTTTTCCCTTTTAATGCAAAAAACAGACTTCCTTTTTTAATTTTTCTTGTGTCAGTGCAAATTATAGGGTTGCTTCTATAAATCTTATAAAGTTCTGAAATTTCCATAAGTCAATATAAAACAAAACCCCATGATTAGTGGGGTCTTGAATAAGTTATTACTTGATGATTATTTTCTTATCTTACTATAATCAGTTCCTCTTCTTTGGTTATCTCTTGCTCTACTTGTTGGAGCGCCTAGCCTATCCATGGCACATCTAAAACCAATTGCATCAGTTGATTGGTCTTGATCTAGATATCTCCTTGTTCCAGGGTTGAGCCAATAAGCCCTGTCTTTCCATGAGCCTCCTTTAAATACTCTTGTTCTGTCAGTTATTAAAGAAGACTCTCCATAGGCGTACATCTCATTACTATTTCCTTCATGAGCACCATCTTTGTACATATTAGCTGATTTATTCCATTTATCAATCTTAACTTTTGCCGTATCAGCCTCATCGGTTTCATTAAAATAAGTATTCCAATCAATTCCCATTTGAGATTCGATATCTCCATTTAGATAATTTATGTTGTCAGCTTTCTTATAATTTCTTCTATATGCGTTGCCTTTCACATTAACATCTACTTTTATTGCTTTTCCTAAGTCATCAAATACTACCATGCCGTCTGTATCAAGTGAATCAGTCTTAAATACATTTCCTCTAAAGCTTCTATGATCTGCAGTAGTAGTTTGCTCAATTACTGGTCTGTAGACATCCATAACCCACTCTGAGACGTTTCCAGCCATATTATATAATCCGTAATCATTAGGCCAATAGGATCTTACGGGAGAAGTGATGTCAGCGTTGTCGTTTAAGCCCCCAGCAACCCCCATATTATCTCCTCTTCCTCTTTTAAAGTTTGCCATAATTTCCCCTTGATTTCTAGGGTCTCCATTTCTTAATGATGCTCCATTCCAAGGATATAATTTCCTTTCATTTGTATTTTCTTCTTGTGTGTTGCCAACATATCCTAGAGCTGCAAACTCCCATTCTGCCTCGGTAGGTAGTCTATAGCTTGGTAATAGCAGACCATCTTCTGTTCTTACAGTTCTGGTCTTTTCTCCACTACCATAATTTTCATTTGTAAGATTTTTCGGATTCCTTCTGACTATTCCCTCATACAACCCTTGTCTATATCCTTCAGTAGTAAAGACATTATCATCCATTTGCTCCATATCTTCTCTTAGAATACCATTATCTATAAGAATTCTTTCATTGACTCTATCTGTTCGCCAAGCGCAATAATCAGTTGCTTGTTGCCAGCTAATACCAACCACAGGATAGTTTTTATAAGCAGGGTGTCTTAGATATCCATTAACAAAAGGTTCATTGTAACCTAATTTATCTCTCCATACTAGAGTGTCTGGAAGAGCTTTTTCATATACTTCAGGGTAGGACATGCCATATACTCTCTGAATCCAAAAAAGGTATTCTAGGTAGTCAACATTTCTAACTTCTGTTTCATCTAGATAGAATGATGAAACAGTCTGTTTTCTTGGAATATTATCCCATTCATACATTACATCTTGTTCAACTCTTCCCATAGTAAAAGATCCTCCCTCTATAAATAATAGACCTGGCCCTGTTGCTTGTTCTTTAAATTTTGAGTTTACTTCATACCCTCCATTTTTTGGATTATTGTACTTCCAGCCAGTAGTGGATGAATCTCTCGTGTTTGAAGATTTGTTGCCACTAGAACATGCCCCTAGAATAAAGAGGCAACTTATTGCTAAAATTAATTTGTTTGTCTTCATGTTTTTTATTGAAAAATATTAATTTATGTTTGTTATTAACTAGAATTGCGGACAACTTATTGTATTGAACGATTTACTTTTTGATCGGCAAGGCATGAATAATGTGAATGATAATTCATGTGCTCCTAGTGTGTTACTGTTCTTTAGATTACTTACTGTTATATCATAGCTATATCCAAATTTGAATGATTCTTGTATTAGCCCTAACATAAGTATAAATGAATCAAAGTTCTCTAGACTGTTTCTTGCCCATAGACCACCAACAACAGGACCTCTGTTTACATAGACGCCATAATTAAATTGCTGAAATTCTTGTTGTTTTTGATATAGAAAGTTAGGTGAAATAGTAGTAACTGAATTTTTGTATCTGCTTAATGCAAAGCTACCTCCTGCATGAACTGTGAGTTTCGTTGGCAATTGACTTTCACTAATGAAACCTTGCTCCGGTTTAGTTAAATGGTGTGCTGCGAATCCAAAAAACAAGTTCTCAGAGTAAGCTAGTAAACCAGTAGAGAAGTCAGGAAAGTTTTTAGCAGTAGGGTTGTTTACTACATCTTCTTGAGTTGGATAAATGAAACCATATTGAGGGTCAATCATATCCCCAAAAGTTAAATCTTTCCAATCTAATTCTATCATTCTGTAGGAGGCCTCAAAGCCTGCCTTCATGGCCCAATTGTTATTTACTTTTAATCTGTAAGAGTATAATAATGATGCATGAGAAGTGTTTAGATTACCAGCTCCAGCTCTGTCTTGCGATACGACAACTCCTAAGCCTCCTCCAATAGATTGAATGTGTTGATCCCAAGATGCAGATGTAGTGACATAGGTTCTTCCTACTCCCGGCCATTGGTCTCTGTAATTTAAATTTACTCTTGGGCAATCATTGGTGCCGGCAAAAGCAGGATTTAAATATAAAGGATTTGCATAAAATTGACTAAATGCAGGGTCCTGAGCAGAAGCTGTATTAGTTATAAATACTAATGCAGAAACTGTGATTATAATTTTGGAGATATTGTTAAACATAAATCAGTTTTTCTTAAATTCAATTCTACAAAAATAAACAAATTATTTGATATTACCTTTTACTAGATAAAAATTGTATACTAAATTCTTTTATTGCTCGTTATCACCTTATTATTAAAAATGATGCATAAATTTGCAATGATGAAGAGGTTATTAATTTTATTATTATTTCAGATGAGTTTTTTGCTTGGTTTATTTGCTCAAAACAACTCTGTTCTTTCTAATGGAGATTGGTATAAGATCTCTACAAATGAAGATGGTATTTACAGATTAGAGTACTCTGACTTTCAGGATTTAGGAGTTAATGTTTCCAATCTTCAAACTGCTACTATAA
>Ga0066831_10000143_pt1 | contig 15638 bp, 5 predicted proteins | sample ETNtaG_FD_66436 | JGI IMG/M metagenome (GOLD analysis project Ga0066831, IMG submission 66436) | Marine microbial and viral communities from oxygen minimum zone, Eastern Pacific Ocean - ETNP201306PF49B | ecosystem: Environmental > Aquatic > Marine > Oceanic | place: Pacific Ocean: Eastern... | reverse complement strand
TGTAGCGTGGACCCCATCCATAAAGAATTTCTCAACAAATTTCTTTTTACCACCAACTAATTTACTTTTTGTAATTGTATACCCAACTGTTGCAAACTTTGGGATTATATGATCTTCTATATCTTCTAATTCATTAATAGGTGTAGCATGAGGCTCATAGTCAATATCCATGCAAATTGATGCTGCTGATGCGCTTCTTGCAGCCTTTTGACTAGTCTTCATTCCCTCTAAGCTTTCTAGGCCTTTTATACCTCGCGACATCTTGCAAGAATTAATTCCGTATATGTCTGCAATAAATCTATTATCAATATGAAAACTAGTCTTAAACTCCTGTGCTTCATCAAATTCTTTTTTGGGTATTTCTTCGACCTGATTTACGAACTTAACACCCTTGAATAATTCATCATGTACTAGATCTAAAAGAACATCTTTAGAAATATAATCACCAGTTACTGCATCTACTGCTTTTGAAACATCTGATTGGGATGCTTTGCCAGCAGCTGATAGGTCTATTTGTGATAGAGCTGCCAATCTAAGCACTTGTGTCATTATTTTTTCCCGAATAGACTCATCTTGAAATCTAGCAGTAAGAAAAAAATTAGTTGTCATGTGTGACTCAGGATTAATATTTGATTTATTCTGCGACACCAATCCAGTTCGAGCCTCAGAATCAAATTCTCGATATAGACCTGTCTTATTGCCGGAAAAACTGATCAAAACATATCTGGGTACTTTCTTTTGCATAACACGTCGATCAAGTGTATCAGCAGTAGATGTATCAACAGGTCTGGCCTCAATTGATCTTGTGCCGCGCTCATTTAGGGCTTCATCTGTAGTAAAAAAGTTATAAACAAACTTGGCTCGAAGTCGTCTTGGTTTTGGAAATTTTGTTCCAAAAACTTCTCTAGATATAAAACTTTCTTTAGACATTATGTTACTTTCACATCACACACAAACCCAGCAAGGTCAAATTTGTGATATGACTGATTACCTCTTCTACTATTATATCGCCATCGTTCGTGTCTTGTTCCTTCTTGACGATCTAATGTAAAATCTCCTCTTGTAATTGGAACAAAAAAGACACGATCAAACATACTGGTTCCAATAACGCGATGGCGGTCAACTTCTGCAGTAAATAGTGTAGATTGTCCTGCTCGCTTAAGATCACACACTGCATCGCTACTCATTCTCTCAAAAGATCTTTGGGAAGATTTTTTACTACTTAATTTAAGACCATCTGTTTGTTCATCTAGTGTAGTTGTCTCTAGTACACCTTCAGCTAATGACACACTAGTTCTCATCATAGGAAGACTCTTCTTTTTAATCAAGGATTTCATGAAGTCTCGTCCTTGTGTAGACATATGAACTAAATTTAGCTCAGAGTACTTTTTGATATCAAACTCACTAATCTCTAGTCCCAAAGTATTATCTATTGCAATTCTTACAAGATCACTAAAAATATGATTAAACAGGACTTTATACATTGACTCATTTGTTTCTTCAATGATTTCTTCACCAGACTTCTTTTCAATGACTAGTCCCGCATCTAATCTATAGAATACTGTCTTATTTACTATATTTCTCATTGGATCTGGTGATTTTGTTTTCGATTCTGTGTCTTCTTCAACTTCATCGCTCACAATTTGATCATATGAATCTGGTAACAAGTATAAGCTGGCATCATAAGCTAATTCAACGTCATCGAACTTTAAAGAAGAATAAAATTCATTATCCATAGTAAATCTTATCTTCATGTCTCCTAAGCCGGTAGAAGCGTTCTGTCGACGGGTTTTGCTAATTGTACTAGATCTTAAATTGTCTATCATTCCATTGGGTAAGCCTACACAAAGAATATAGTCAGCACTTAAAAAGTCCTTCTGTTCTAGAAAAACACGCAAGCTCTCTACAACACCAGGGGTCATAATATATTTTTTCTGTCTTTTTTCAAGTTCCGAAGCTGGTGCAATTCTTTCTAAAGCCACCATTGTATTATTTGTTTGCATTGATGTTAGACCTCTTAGAGCTTCAGCCCCCAAGGGTGTCTGAATCAATCTTGTAAAAGATTCTAGCTTTTCATTCTTAACGTTGTCAATTTTGACTTTACCGGTCAATATTTGATTAGTTTCTGCTTGAAACTTTCTCAATGGATCGGTTTTAGTAATAACATTGTCTGCAATGGCTTTGATGGCTGAAATTGCGCACTTTATATTCGATCTATGCAGCTTTAAGTCTTCAATAGTATTGATTAAATCACCCACTGTTATTTGTTTTCCAATTAGAGATGTTCGATTGACATCCTCAATAGCTAATGCATTTCCGGCATCGTCAAAAAGATCGTTAAAGTCACCGCCCTCTTTGTATGTATTTAAAATTGCAAAAAGTGTATCAGCAACTTTTCTATTTTTGTCTCGATCTAATATAATACTACAATCAAATCCTGTTGAGTGGCCTCTATAACCTCGTACTCCACGCCAATGAAATAATTGATTTAGTAAATAATGATATATGTGATAAATTATAGTCACTATGGAGCTATAATCTAAATTAGAACAGTATGTTAATCCTTCATCGTTCTTATAAGAAGTATTTTTTCCATTGCGAGATGCAAAATTATGTGACTCTGACATTAGCTCATCAGCGGTAATCATAATCATCTTAAAAACAGATTCAATTTCGCCCTCTGATTCTAGTTCCCATGGTTTTGCGGGACCTCCTGGAATTGGTGTCGGTCCGGTATTGCCTCGGCGCCATGTTTTCGCCTCAGACCATTTGGATGTAATTTGATTTTTAAGTTGATACTCTGAACCAAACCGCTGTATTGTTTTTTCCAGTTCTTCTATTAAGTTTCCATGCAAAGAAAGTCTATAGTCAGGCTGATCTTCTTCTTCATTCACACTCTTTATAATAAATCTAAGCTCTCCCGCACTCTTAAAATAATTGAATCTGTTGGTTGAACCTCTAGAACGTCCTGAATTAGAACGGAAACCAAATTGACTTGATGACCTTGTTGTATATGACATAGTAGTCCCTTCTTTAGAGAGGGACAGTGATGCCGCGGCCTTTATAACATTTTGATCACATTGTACTAGGGGTTTTGATCCCTCTAAACAAATTGAATACACATCCTCAAGTATCCTTATAAGAATTCCTTGAGGTACCAGTAATGTACTTTCATCAAGGCCAGCAAGCTCAATTATGTATGAAGCAAAAGCGTCTGTTTCATTTTTTAGATTTGCAGCAAATGTACCTGCTGAATCGTTAAATCCTAAGTCAAGTTTTCTAGCAGGGCCCTCTATCATAAATTTTGAACCAGGGCGAAATGATTTACCTTCTGTTTTTACTTCATTTACTTCAAAAGGTAGCACTACTCTACTAGAGTCGTTATCTTTAGCAGATAAAAAATCACCAATTGTGCCTGGCTTAGTAGCAATTGATGGAATATCTATGCCACGCCTATTATAAATTTCGGACATATCGAAGCCAAATGCCATTGCCAAGGGATCTCCAGCTGCAACGCCGTATCTATTACCTAATTCTGTCCCTAATAGTCGTGAAATGCCTCCGGAAACAATCATTTCATTACTTAAGCAGCACAAAGCTTTTTTCAAAGTACTAGTTCTCTTAATTTCTGTAATAAATCCTCGTGCACCTGTCGTCATTACAGAATTTTGATATGTTGGAGGCGATGATGATGTTGATCTGACTTGCCTAGCTTGCTGTTCTTTAAGAAAGCTTAACGTATAGTTTGCCCTTGAGTTTCCTTTGTATCTAAAGGGTGTCTGATATCGGTTATGATGAAGGCTATCCGACATCCATGAGCCATAACCTGAAATGCCTTCGTAAATTGATGCTAATAGTGAAAAGTAGAGCTTAGAATTTGAGAATCTTTTATCTAAAGACTGCGGGTAATTAGTAAGTTCTCGAATTAGATCTTCTAGATTGTTTGGCATCTTTTCAATATGAGTATCTTCTACTGCTAAAATATTTTCAACATGTGTTAACATTCCTGCGCCGATTTCTTCTCCACATTCATGTAAATCAAACGCGCTCAATGCTGTATCAATCATTTGTCGATATGATGCCAGTGCATCAACTTCTGCCTTTGTTTTTTCATAAACATCATCGACACGAATTCCCGCTTTTTCTATCAGGTCGGGTGCTACGCTACTTAGCTGACTATAAACATCTCTATAAACGTCATCTGTTAGTTGATCTCTTAGTATATTACCCTCAAAAAGATCTCTAAAGTTGCTAGTCCTTGTATCATCACCTTCAAATCGTGCAATAATTTCAGGCCTTAGTGTAGTCATAGAAAGATCATGAAGGTCGTCTATGTCGTCTATGTCCAGCTCAACAGGATTCTGATCAGCGAATTCTTTTTCTTGAGGTTGCGGTCCCACAAATGAGGAATTAATCCCGTCAACAGATATCCCTTCTTCTTCAACAGGTGGCTCCATGGCAGCCCTAATATTTTCTGCTTGTTCCTGCATCTGCTGCATCATTTGCTGCATTTGTTGTTCTTGACTTCTTTGGGATTCTGCCTGCTGACGCATTGACTCTTGATGTCTACGCTCCGCAGTACGCTCTCGATTTGCAGCGTCTCGTTGATCTTGTGCAGCCCGATCTCGAGCCGCATCTAAGCCCTTTTCTTCAGCTGTTCTAAGGTCATCTCGTCTTAATTCGCCAAGTTCTCGATGATACACGTTGGATGCATCTTGTTGAGACATCCCCTCACGCTTATTTTGATAAAAGCGTTCTAAAATCTTCTCTTTTTCTATTTCAAATCTTGCATCATATTGTCTGCGTGTCATGGCAGAGTTTTGTGTAAATGGCATTATTCTGTTTCCGATTCAGACACCTTACGTGCCATTAATCTATCAAGCCAACTCGATGAAACAGATCGATCTCTACTAATTTTATTTGTTTGGATAGGTTTGCCTGTTCTCATAGAATTATATACTGGAATAATAGAATATGACATCTCACCTAATTCTTGATAGTACATTTTGTCACGAAAAATATTGTATTTAGATCTTCTAGCTGGTATCGTGCCAATTGTACCTTGCATTCCCTTGTAATGAAGTACAATAATGAAAAAGTTTATATCAAATGTATTTCCCTCTGTTACCCACTCAACAGAATTAAATCTCTTTTTTTGTCTTACACGAGCTTTTACCACTCGAGCCCTCTTTTTTGGTACTAGTACAACGTGATCTAATTCTATGCCAGTTCTACCTAATTCGAACTGTCCTTCGACGCCCATCTCAGTCATATTTTTGAGATCTGCCTCACTTGGTAATCCTGATGTCGCTCCAAAGCCCGACATGAATCTCTGTGCTAAGACTTCATATCGATCTTCTTCTTTTAAGTCTAGCACACCTTTTCCTTGAACATCAACACTGGTTAATGCATTTTTAAAGAAGGCCTCGGGTGGTCTTAAAGCTAGTTGAGCAATATATCGATATTTTCTACCCGGTCTTATATAGTGACGTGTCTTTTTTTGTAGTTTTTCATCATCATGAAACTCACCAGGAGAAAATACTCCTAAGCGCACTGATCGACCTGTATATAAATCAATGCGCGATACTAAAAATGCAGGAACAGATTCTAGTTGATCTCTATTTTTTCTAATATCCTCAATAAAGTTTCCCGAAATGCCTGATGCTGCAAATATCTCACCCAATACTTCTAGTCCTGGATCAGAAAACTCTGCAACTAAATCAAAACTAACAGTTGCACGACCATAACTAAAATCAACTTTTGTATTTTCTATTTTTGCCTCAACGGGTGTGCGAACTCTAGGGCGAAGATGTGTAATAATCTCTTCTTCATTACCCTCAGCTTCGGATTGCCTGGGTCTTCTTAGTACACACTTATATTTGTATGTATGATTAGGTACAACATCAACATCTTCCACTTTAATTGATGTCACACCTTTTCCCACATTGATTATGCTTGATGTTTGTTCAGGCGGGATTACGGGCTTAAATCTAGATTCACTATTGCTAAAAAAAGAATCAGACTTTAAGTCTTCTTTGAATAATCTTATAGCGACAACATCATCTGGTATTGATTCAATGCTAAGTCCAATACGATCATACATGTTTATTGCTGAAATTGCAATATTGTTATCCGGATCTGTATAGCTAGATGCGGCATGCCCTATAGGCATAATACCCTTAATAATTGCTGCATTTGAATGCTCAGGTGCCTCAGATCCTGTTGGTCCTACAGGAAATACTCTATATTCATATGAATTAGGGTGAACATTTGTAACAGAATTATCAATATATGATGCAGAACCTGTTTCAGAATGAACTTCGATGTCTGCTATTTCCATAAATTCATATTCTGGATCTGCTTCATCATCAGTAATTTTTCTTCTCATAAGCGTAACTGATGTGGCTATGTCATCATTTTGAGAAATTCTAATCCTTACTTCACTTGGCTTGCGCCCCATTACGCCTATCGATATGTCAGGTCGATCATCTGGTGTAAGCATTTCATCTAGTTGCTCGCGATGATTTATATCAAAATATTTGTATTGTCCTCGACGATCTCTGTCATGTATTAACTGGACTTTCATAACAAGCTTATCTTTAGAGCCCGCCTTAGTCATATCTACACCCAAACTAAGACTATATGCTATCATTCTTGTTTTGAATTTAATTTCTCCAAGCTCATCTTCAATCCTAGATTTTTTACGTCGAAGTTTGTTCATAAGAGATCGTTGAGCTTGTGTCGCCCTAGTGTCGGATGTACTTCGTCGTGGTTTTGCCTTACTGTCAGACACAGATCGACCTCGTTTTATTGTCTTTACAGTTGTTTTTCTTACCTTTGTATGAACTCGACCCGATTTTTTTCTATTTGAAGTCGCATGAGAGTCTCGAGATGATCCTAGAAACTGAGGTACGACAGGATGCAGTGCCCAACCCAGATTCATAGGGCTATATCCTGTTTTTTGCATTTCTTTTAAAATTATCTTTTTTGATTTATTGTGATCAGATCTACTAGATGACTCTTTTGCTGCAACACCTGACTTACTTTTCATTCTAGTTAGATAATTGTCTGTCATAGCGTAAGGTGTTGCTTTGGTAACCTTTACATTTTTTTGTTGTGAATCTAAGCTGGGTTTTGATGTGCTAATAACGACTTCTTCTTTAGGAGCAATATCTTTTATTAGTTTAGCATTTATTTTTTCCAAATATCGCTTCAGATCAGCTGACTTTACAAACTCAGGACCCAAACTTACTCTTCCATGTGATATTACTAAATTTCTTTTAGACCTAATTTGAACGGCATCGCTAGTCGGTCGCTTTGATCGTCGTCGTTTCTTTCTTTTAAAAGATTCGCGAATAGACTTTTGACTTCTATCAGAGATTCTTGCCCTCTTTTTGGGTCTTTCTTTATAAATAACAAATTGAACTGCTGTAACAGAATCTAATATCGCATCTTCGGCGTCAATAACGAAATCGATATCGTATATAAACTCCCCCTTAGCACTAAGAATTGATTCCCCTCTCCCTCTAGTCCCTGGAAGCTCTTGAATATCTGTTAAGTCAGCTTTCTCTTCCTCATCACCAACTTCAATAATGTCACTAAAGTCTTTTGTGCCTTCTACTTTCTTTTTGCGTGCTATTTTTCGTCGATATGCACGTTTTGATGAAGTTTTTATTCTCATGCTAATCCATCACTACTGTAAAAATATTGATATAAGTACTATTGCCATTTGAGTCTGCGTATATCTTACCAACAAAGAATACATGCTTTCCTGGGGATTCAGGATCATTATCAGCAAACTCACCAAAATCAATAATTGCTAATTTTTTAATATCGTCATTTTGAAATTCAATGGGCTGAATTATTACATTATTTTCACGTGATGTTTCTTCAAATTGAAAATCAACATAATCCTTGTTTGCTAATTCTTTCATAAGGTCCTGGTAGCTAGTAAGCCCAGCCTTATTAAAGTTTTGATAGCTACCCAAAGATGATCCATTTTTATCAATGGGCGGCAAATATTGATAATTGGGCAAGTGAGACAATCTAGAATCCTGAAATAAGCTTTCACATCGTGTTACATTGGCCCATGCAGGTCTTTGGCGGCCCCATCGTCGACGTGTTTTCTCTGTATACTCGAATACTTTTGTCTCTGGAAATATCTCAAAGTCAGATGAATCATCAAAAGGATCAAAAGTACCAATAATTTGCATATCTTTAAAATTCTGACTCAAAGAGCTGCAAATAGTATCTGCTAACTTAGGAATTTCTGATCCTGTTAGTACTTGACTTAACTTTTTACCGTCAGCGCTAGCTTTTGCAATATTTGTGCCCCTAATCGTAAAGTCCCTAGACTTAAATGGTTTAAGAGCGGGTTGTTTAGCAATATTATCAGTTGCCTGTACAGGTGGGTTTTCTAAAACTAGAGAATCCTGAGGTTTGACATTTACTTCAAACTGAATTCGATCTGATATATCTTCAGCAATTGAACCTGACTTTTCTGTGTAAAATACACCCAGGTCGCTGAATGATGCAAAATGAACTCTTAACTCGCCATTGGCTGCTTGATTTCTACCCTCTTCTGTGATAATGAAATCTAGAATTCTCTGTTTCTTGTCAAGTATTCCTGCCACAAGGCCTCCCATTGACGCTATTCTATAAGAATAACAAACTTGACTAGTAAAGTAACTTTTTTAGGTTTTTCACATGTGCGTCAAATTTACAGAAGTCAGATGATAGAAACTCAACAGATTTAGACCTGGCTTGATCGTCTGGATCTTCAAATACAAAGCGAAACTTTCCTGTGGGTAATTTACCAGCGTCGATTAACTTAAAATTATGCAACATGAGATATGCAGCAATAGCCAAATCTGATGTTTCATATGTATTCAATGTTATCTCCACATTCGCTGTAATTACTCATTGTTTTACGCTTAATATTATTTGATATCATCATGTTACTAAGTATCTTCGGCACACTACAAATTGAACCTTACTGTTTCCTTACAAATATCGTCTTGTCACTTAAAAAGTCGTCACATACTAGCATCAAATTACACCTCTAAGTATCTATAGATAGACGTTATTGGACTATTGCTATAACCTTGTCATTTGTTTCTAACGAAAAGTTCATTGTAATCTTATTTGTATCACCTGGGAGGGTGTAATCTTCATTTGATCCGGATGACATCAATACACCGTTGACAAATATATCAATGCTGTCATCTCTATAGGCACCCGATGAAAAGTTTATATTAGGAACTGTAAGTTTCTTTCCTGATGCATGTGATCCTGTCACTGTATAGACTACCTTTTGTCTCAAGCCCGTAATATTTGCTGCTAAAATTACTTGATTTGCTTGAGACGTATCTATCGTAATTCCATCGCCTGCTGTAATTACTCTTTCATTCGATAGATCTCCTGAAGCACCGAATGTGACGTATGGTGCTGTTTTTGATGCATATGATGAACTAAATGATCCGGATGTGATCATAATAGCGTCAACAACATCGTCTTCTTCTAAGTCAAAGCTAAATTTTAATTGACTATTGCCACTCAATGTATAATCAGCTGTACTATTACTTACTTGTATTGCAGTTCCCGAGTGTATTAATACACCATTAAGCAATACATCTATGGCATCAACACTATAACCAACACTTCCATAGTCTATACCTGGTGTACTAAAGCCGGCGCCGGCGGGGTGACTTCCTGTAACATCATATGTCTTTTTAGTTCTTGTAAGATTAAGTGCCTTTGATTCTATTGATATAGCGCCGGCTTCAGAAGTATTAATAAGAATACCGGGCCCAGCTGACAATACTCTTTCATTCGATGTAACACTTGATGCAGAAAATGTAACAAACGGTGATGCTCTAAGTGATGTATCTATTGCATTTGATGGTGTCGGTGCCGAAATTGTAACTTGACCGTTGGTAGCTGATGCAATTGTTACGTTGGTTCCCGCAACTAAGTAGCTAAGTCCGGATTGGATCTTTGTTAGTGAACCACTCAGCCCCTGATTGAATTTGACTGGACCTGTAAAGGTAGATCCGGATATCGTAGCCACAACATTATTATCTATAGCAACAGTATATGCTGAGTTATTTCCGCCGTCTGTAGCCTTTATTCCTGTGCCTGCTGTAAATACTCTCTCATTATTCATTGATCCCGTAGCTGATAGGACTAAAAACTGAGCATTTTTATCAAAGCCGTCAATATGCAGATGAGAAGCTGCTATTGTAACTGATCCATCTGAGCCTGTTGTAATCTGAACATTATCACCCGCCTTCATGTAAGACTTACCGTTTACAAGATGTGTTAATGAACCAGACAGACCCGCGTTAAACTTTCCAACGCCCGAAAATACACTCCCAGAAAGTGTTGCTAGAACCCGATCATCTGCTTTAAGCGTTGCAGAAGATCCAGCACCGCCGTCAATAAGCATTAGGCCTGTACCAGCAGTAAGAGCTCTTTCGCCGCTTAGTGATCCTGTATTAGAAAGAACAATGTAGGTTGCACCTGTATCTCCGGCGCCAGAATTTCCCAACATTGATCCGACATAATCGCCGATATATATAAATGCATCAACATATGCTGGATTTTGAGAATGAAATCCTGTACCTGGTGGATCTTGTTGAAAAATCACTCCATTATAATAGTCTAGGTTCCAATCTCTAGCGTCCAAAAGTGGAATTTGTGTCTCTGTACTTGATGCAGTATGATAAAGCTTTGCTTCATATCCAGTTCCAAATGAGGGTGGAACTAATTGTAATCCGCCTTTTGCCACATTAACTACACTTCCGTTAGTATAGAATCCAGTGCCCTTCTTTGGATTAGAAGATCTAGTTACGTAATCATCGGGAAGTGTAAGCTTAAATCCGTGTTGACCATCTGATGTGTCGGAGCCTTGTATGAATGATGCAGAAAGACGTACATACTCAACAACAGCACTGGTAATAGCATACAAAGAATTGGCTGTAGGCGTAGCTGGAATTGCTTGCCCAAATACAGACGCAGCTGCAATCGTAACACCCGAAGGTAGAGCCTCATTAGAGAGACCCTTATTGTTAGATGTATGCGCCTTGCCTGATAGCTTTTTGAGCGATAGCAAACGCTCTGTTTTTGCATCAAATGCCATCGCAGTTCCTTAGAAAATTACGCTGTTCTCCAAGACAAAGTCATATCAGTGATGTGTCCTGTCCATGCTGAATTTGCCTTAACCTTGATAAGTATGTACTCATTATTATTAACAAAGTGTGTTCCAAATGTTCCCCAGTTTGTTGCATTAAGTGAACTATCAAAAGATCCATTCCCAGAATCAAAACAACCAGCATTATCAGCATATTGTCCTGTTGAAAATGTTGCTGCTATATCCATCCAGCCTGTAGTTTGTGCTGCACTTGTTGACGGAATCTTAAAGAATACCTGTAAGTTAGCATTAGCACCGGGGGTTGTGCCGGAGCCCACAATTGTTCCTGTTCCGTTAATAACAATTTGGAACATTTGGCGAGCGGCGCCCTCGGTATTTCTAAACCATCTAATATACTCACGTGCACCAGAAGATACTGAACTGTAATTTGGATTTGTTGCAGGCCCAATCAATGCATCAAAATTAGTATTTGTATTATGGCCACCAACAAAACCGCATAATTTGCCATTAAAAACCATTAGTCCGGCATTGTGTTCTGTATCAGAGCCATGAACAAGCGAAACTGTAGAATTCCATGCACTACCACCAGCTGTAACATGTGATTGCTGTGAGTATGTTTTAGATCTCAATCTCTTTGCTTCACCATTAAAATATTCAATTAAGTTAGTTGAATTATCTGTGGCAGTAAAGATTAGCAAGTTTCCGCTTTGTGTAGATGATGTATCTGTATTCCCTTTAAGCGGATGGTGTACTCGTCCCACAACTGTTACTGTTTGTAGACTTCCTGGTATGGATGTAGCAGAATCGACCGAAAATGATCCTGTAACTACAAGATTTTGATCATGTGCTGAACTAACTCCTGTTGATAAAACCGGCAACGTTGTTTGTGCAGCATTTGTCGTAGCATTTGTTACACCTGAACCTGCTGCAACAATTTGCGTAAACGTACAGTTTGTAGATGTTGGGAACCTAATGGCATTACTAGCATCACTATAAACATATTTGTATAGATTTGCTGCTGTCATATGGAACTTACCAACAGGAGATACAAAATATGTTACACCAGACATTGAGAATGATGTAGAGCTTTCTGTAAAGTCTCCAACTGCAACTCCTGACATTGTTACTGTAGATCCATCATCATCATTTACCCACTCTGTATATGACGATTCATGATCAGAACCACCAATTGTATGAATAACTCTTGCAAAATTAAAGCCTTTTCTTTGATGTGCCGCGACGACCTTCCAAGAACCGGTTCTATACCACTTAGTATAATCAGGAAGATTACTTCCGTCTTGACCTGCAGTTGCAGCTGATACGCTGGTAAAGCCAGAAAGACTTGTAAGACTATCTCCCGATCCAAATGTTGACAAATCAACTGAATGAATTACTGAACCGTTTACTTCCAGTTTGAGTGTACCTGTATTTGCCACACCACTGCCAAATGCGTTAGCTGGATATGCATTTCCACTAGCTGATGTTGACTCATTAATTGTTCCTACAACTGTTGTTGCACCATTAAGAACACCATGTCTAGGTGCAGAAAGTGCATAAAGATCATTTGCATTTCTTGCTGTACCACCTGCAGTTGTTTCGACTGTAGAATACCCAGATTTTGTTAATGTATCACCAAATGATAGATTTGCAGCCACACCATCAGTATCTTGATCTATGTTTCCTACATTTGGTGATGAAGCAACACTTCCGACTGCACCAAATGATAAAGTAAGTGTATCTATATAGCCTGTCCATCCGTCATCTGCTACAATTTTAGCAACAACCCATTCATTTGCTCCAATTTCTTCAATGCCAAAAGAAACATTGTTTGTCATTGCATCGGATGTATCAACAGAACCAATTGCACACCCATCATTATCAGCAACATCAGGATAAGAAAATGCTGTTTTAGCATCTAGCCAACCAGTAGTATTACCGGCGCCGTCGGAAGGCATCTTAAAGTATAATTTGAACTTGTCATTAGAACCTATTGAATCTGAGTGTCCTACTAGTGTTACGTCTCCTGCGATTGTATATGAGAAGTCCCTAACTGCACCGCCTGAAGAGTTTTGAAATCTTCTAAAATAAGTCTTAGTTCCTGAAACGCCTGAATAGTTGGGGTTGCTACCGGGGCCGTTAGCCAAAGATCCGCCATCGCCAGAATTTCTAAAGTCTCCTGAGTTTAATGTATTCTTTGGTGAGTATAATCTTTCGCGATAAACTTGAAGTCCGTGACCGTGACCCCCTGATGTAGCTGTTAGACTTTGTGCAGAGCTCCATGCATGAGATCCACCTGTTACGTCTGATTGATTTGCAAACGCATTATCCTGTAACCTATATGTTTCACCTCGAAATGGCTCAGAGAGGACTGTAGCAGTATCTGACAAACTATATAGAAGGATTCCTGCGGCTGAAGCTTGGCCTGCATTTGATAAATTAGATTTAATCGGGTGTGCAACATTGATACCTGCTGTTATAGAGCCCCCTAAAATATAATTTGCTGCCACTGCATCTGTTTCATCTACAACAATTTGTTTAGTATGATTTTCACCGCCCCCAATATCAGCAGGTGTAATAGCAGAAATTGCATATGAAACACCTGACCTTGTACCTGCATTAGATGTTGTGAACGTATGATTTGTTGTTTTGTCGTAACAGTACTTATAAGCATTTGAAACTGTAACTTGATATCGACCGGTGCCGCCCGTGTAATAAGTTACACCTGAAAGCTGCTTAGAGCCTGATCCTGCAAAGGCCAAAGAGTTTGCACTAGCAGCTAATGCATTTGCATTATTATCGTTTACCCACTCAGCATAGTTTGTAGTAACAACACTTCCGCCACCTTTATCATGCTTAACACGCACATAATTCCAACCATTTCTTTGATCAGCTGCGGCAACTTTCCAACGACCTGTTCGATGTTTAAAGCTAGTAAATGTTGTTCCATTATCAAATGTTCCGTTTGCGGCAATTGAAAGATTTGTAAATCCAGACCCATTTCCATTAACATGTGTTCCTGATCCTGACCCTGGTGAGCTTTGACCTGTGGAGCCGGAGGTGAGATCTAGTGTATAAAGATTCGCGCCGTTGACCTCTAAGATAAGATCGCCAATTTCTGAGTTACCAAATGAATTAGCAGGATAATTTGTTCTATTTGATGGAGATGTAATATCAGCAGCAATATCTTCATTAAGATCACCTGTAAGATCTGTTGCGCCGTTATATAAACCTCTTCTTAGATTACCAGAGCTTGTTGCCTCTTGATAGATGCCATTAACATCAACAGCGGCGCCGAATCCTGCAGATGCAGCAACTGATATATACGCAGGTGATGCAGATGCCAGATTATTTGATGTACCAAATGATAAATCACCGGTTGCGCCGGCGCTATTATTATTATCGATATTGTCTAGATCCGGTGCTGGAGTTGGCACAAGTAGCTTGAGAACCTCATTAAAGCGATCAATAGGAACACCAATCGATGTAGAAGTTGTAAAATCTGTATAAAGTCCATCAGTGTAAGAACCATCTTCAGCAGCACCAATCGTTCCTCCCGGTAATTGACTGGGGTTGATGTACTTAACAGTAGTGGCATCATTGTCGTATACCAAGAGTAAATCATTTGATGAGTCAACTGTAATGCCCGTACCGTCAGTAGCTGACTTTACAAATGAGTCGTTTCCGGCGTAGTCTAAACTAAGAACGCCGGCGGCGGCTGATATACCTGTACCGGCGGCGGCTGTCATAACATCAGCAATTGCTTCTTTCTTAGTGCTATTATCTGTTGCATCAATAATTGCAATGGAGTCATTTGCTACGTCAACAGCTGCTGCAGAAAGCTCGTTGAGATCTAAACTAAGCACACCGGCGGCAGCACCTAAACCGATGCCTGCCGCGGCCGACATGACATCAGCTATTGATTCTTTCTTTGTGATATTGTCTGTACCATCGATTACGGCGATTGAGTCGGCTCCAACGTCAACGGACACTGACGAAAGTTCATTAAGATCTAGTGTGAGGACACCTGAGTTAGCATATAATCCGGCACCTGCAAGTTCAGCTGCAACATCATCATGCACCATACCTGTTTGTATAGCGTTTGCACCAATCGTTAGGGCACCACCAGCAGCAATTGTAGCATCGCCTGACACATGTGCAAAAGCACCAGCTGCTACGTTAGCCATGCTTACCCTCTTTTCGGTTCCATTGTCAGAAACCATAAACTCATCTTGCGTAGAATGAGGTGCTGCGTCTAACTCTGCAAGCTCATCAATATCTACAGACAGGACACCTGCAGAGGCAGCTAGACCAGCACCAGCAGCGGCGGTCATGATATCTGCAATAGATTCCTTCTTTGATGAGTTGTCTGTAGCATCAACAATAGCAATTGAGTCATTTGCAACATCAACATCTGCAGCAGATAATTCATTGAGGTCAACAGCAAGTGCAGAACCTCCTCCACCTGATAGCCCGTTTCCTGCTGCGG
>Ga0066831_10000122_pt1 | contig 16364 bp, 14 predicted proteins | sample ETNtaG_FD_66436 | JGI IMG/M metagenome (GOLD analysis project Ga0066831, IMG submission 66436) | Marine microbial and viral communities from oxygen minimum zone, Eastern Pacific Ocean - ETNP201306PF49B | ecosystem: Environmental > Aquatic > Marine > Oceanic | place: Pacific Ocean: Eastern... | reverse complement strand
TTGGGAATCCTTTTTGAGAATTTGGATTTGTTTTACTTGTTTTTGTAGAAATTAATTTTGGGATAATTGTTGCCCCAATAGCTCCTAAAACCCCCCCTTTTATAAAACTTCTTCTGTTTGACATAAGTTTAATTTTTATTCAAATCGTATAGCGACCAAATTACTAAATTATTTGGGTTAAATATAGCAGCTCCAATTTCTATTATTTTTTCTTCACCAGGCAATAAGGTAAAGAAATTATCTGAGAAATTTCCTTCTCCCCCATGTAGATAAACCTGAAAGGATGGTATATCAGTACTGATTTTTAGTTGACCTCCTATATACTGATATTGAATATTTGGTTTTTGGAATTCATAATTTTTAATCGTTTTTGTAAAGCCAACTTTTGATTGCACTTTTTGATGTTGTAATTCACAAATGATAAATTCATCATCTTTACAAAAAGGGATGGAATCAATGAGTTGTGATTTGGCTTTAATTTTGACAAACCGCTTACTGTAAGAAATTAATTTTCCTTCTAAGGAATAAGTACTAACAAGCAAAGTGTCAGTACAATTTGTAGTATCAGAGATTGCCCAGATATTAAAATTATTGGTTTTAGTTTTTTCTAAAGAAAGAGAGATTGGTGCAAAAACATCTTGCGCAGTGTAGTGAAGCGCTTTCCAATTCCCAAAATAATCTCGGCTACTCCAGGAAGCAACAGGCCAGCAATCATTTAGTTGCCAATATAAAGTCCCCATGCAATAGGGTTGATTTCTTCTGTGCGCTTCCATTCCTATTCGCATGCCTTCAGCTTGTAAAATTTGACTTGCATAAATGAATTTTTTAAAATCTTTTGGCACATTGAATTCTCTTCCCATATATTCAGTGATAAGATAATTCCCTCTTGGATGTTTTTGATGACTTTTCATTGCATCTGAGTCTAAAGTCCAGTCAGTAGAATCTGAGAAGGCAGCTATAGTTGAAATTTGAGGAAAAGATTGAAAGCCAAACTCACTCATAAATCTAGGTATTTTTTTTTCAAAATTCTCAAATGGTTCGGCATCATGCCATACGCCCCAATAATGAGCATCTCCTTCAAATTGATGTTGAGTATTTCCTCTCCCAAACTTTGGTGAGCTTTCCCAATAAGCAGATTGAGAATATGTTTTGGTTATTTTAGGTAAAATCTCTTGAAATACTTTTTTATATCCAATCCAGATTGCTTCTTTTTGTTCTTTTGTATAAGAATCTTGCCATCCCCATCTTTCCCATCCTTCCGAATTTTCATTATTCCCACACCAAAGTGCAATAGATGGGTGATGACGTAATCGTTTGATGTTGTAAATTGCTTCCTGCTGAACATTTTCTAAAAACAAAGAATCAAAAGGGTACATAGCACAGGCAAACATAAAATCTTGCCAAACTAATATACCAATAGAATCGCATAATTCATAAAAAATATTTTCTTCATAGATTCCTCCTCCCCAAACTCTAAGCATATTCATATTTGCATTCTTAACATCAATTAGCAATTTTCTATAATGATTTGGACTCACCCTATTTTGTAAATTGTCTTGAGGTATATAATTTGCGCCTTTCATAAAGATAGGAATACCATTTACTTTAAAATAAAAACTCTCTCCAATTTCATCACTATTAGTAATTAACTCTATTTTTCTTACCCCTATTTTTTTTGTTTTACTATCAATAGTTTCTTTTTTGTCTAAAATAGAGACCACTATATTATATAATTTTTGATCTCCAAACCCATTTGGCCACCATAGTTCTGGGTTTTGAATTTTAATATCTATAGAAAGGTTGTTTTTGCCTTTTTTTAGTTTGAAATTTTCTAAAATACTATCATGAGCTTTAATAGTGATTTCTTTTTGATTTGTAGATTCAATTTCGAGACTAACTGTTAGAGAGGCTTCAATATCTGTTAAGTTATTTTGGGTAATATTAATAGTGTTAATTATACATTCATTCCAAGCAGTTAAATTTACTTTTCTCCAAATTCCAGAAGAAGTGATTTTTGCCCCCCAGTCCCAGCCATAATGAAACCCTGCTTTTCGTGTAAACACTCTCCCTCCTCCAGGCAGACTATAGCCTAAAATGCTTTCTTTTTCTTTTTCAATTTTGTTAGGAGGAAAAAATTTTACTATTAGTGTGTTTTCTTTTCTGACTATCCCATTTACATCTATCTCCCATGCGATAAACATGTTATTTGCTTCTAATATAAGTGAATCATTTAGAAAAACTTTTGCGTAAGTATCTAATCCATTAAAAACTAGTCTATGATTTTTTTTTGCAAGTATAGTTTCAGATAGCTGAAAATTTGAGCGATATGTCCATTCTTTTTCAAATATCCATTGTATACTATCTTCATTAGTTGCATAAAATGGATTGGAAATCAGTTTATGATTTAATAAATCAGAAACATTGTTACCAGGGACTTTGGCATCATACCACTTCCCCTCATGTTTAAATTCCCAGCCGCGTATTTCTTCAAAAATAATTTCTTGCTTTTCATTAATACATGCAGAAAATATCCATAATCCGATTAAGAAATATTTATACAATGGGGATTAGTTTGGTTTTTAATTTTTTAATGTTTGTTGTTTTTGTTTCCAGAATGCCATCTTTGCCTCTCTCACTCCCTGAAAGATGAAAATTACGAATGCCAATTTTATATAATATTTCTACATTTTCATAATTTACGCCACTTCCAGCTAATATTTGGATGCGATTATTGGCCAGTTTGATTATTTTTTTCAGATTTGAGATGCCATCCATCACATTAGAACTTTGTCCTGCAGTTAAAAGACTGTTACAACCACAGGAAATCACATCTTCTAAATTTTGTCTTAGATTATTTGCCTTGTCAAAAGCTCTGTGAAAAGTAATGTGCATAGGCTTGGCTGCTTTTACCATCATTTCTGTTTGCTCTATATTGATAGAGTGATCTTTATTTAGTGCGCCAATAACAACTCCTTCACAGCCTATTGATTTGCAAAACTTAATATTTGATATCATTTCCAACAATTCTTTTTTAGAGAAAAGAAAATTGCCGCTTCGAGGACGAATCAATATTCGAACAGGAATATTTAATATTTTCAAGGTTTTCTTTATTTCTTCTTTGCTTGGAGTCAATCCTCCAAGTTCTAAATTGCGACAAAGCTCGATTCTATTTGCCCCACCAGTCTGTCCATTTATTGCTGATTGAAATGAGTTTGCGCAACATTCAATTGAAAAAAAATTCATGGGTTAAATGTATGTAAAATAAAAAAAGGAAATAGAGAGGTTTTTCTGTTATATTTCAAATGTTTCCATAAACTTAGTTGTATAGCTCCCTTTTCGGAATTTTTCATCTTTCATCAGTTTTTGATGAAATGGAATAGTGGTTTTAATTCCTTCAATAATGAACTCCTCTAAAGCCCTTTCCATTTTTGCAATTGCCTCTTCTCTTGTCTGTGCAACCGTAATCAGTTTTGCAATCATAGAATCATAAAATGGAGGAATCATATAATTTGCATATGCATGAGTGTCTACTCTAATCCCATGACCTCCTGGAGTATGAAAATTAGTAATCATGCCTGGGGATGGCCTGAAATCATTTTCAGGATCTTCTGCATTTATTCTGCATTCGATGGCATGTAATTGAGGAGAGTAATTTTTCCCAGATATTTTAGTTCCTGCAGCAACTTTAATTTGCTCTCGGATTAGATCATAATCAACAACTTCTTCTGTAATTGGATGCTCAACTTGAATACGGGTATTCATTTCCATAAAGTAGAAATTTCTGTGTTTGTCAACTAAAAACTCTACAGTTCCAACTCCTTCATATTTAACTGATTCAGCAGCTTTAATAGCAGCCATACCCATATCCTCTCTTAATTTTTTAGTCATAAACGGAGATGGAGTTTCTTCTACTAATTTTTGATGTCTTCTTTGTATAGAACAATCTCTTTCTGATAAGTGAGCTGCTTTACCTGTCTTATCTCCAATAATTTGGATTTCAATATGTCTTGGATTTTCAATAAATTTCTCCATGTACATTCCATCATTTCCAAATGCTGCTTTTGACTCCTGTTTTGCACTATTCCAAGCGTCTTCTAAATCTTCTTCTTCCCAAACTAATCTCATCCCTTTTCCGCCACCACCAGCTGTTGCTTTAAGCATTATTGGATATCCAACTACATCAGAGGCTAATTTTTTGCATTCTCGAAAATCTTTTATTAAACCATCTGATCCAGGAATTGTTGGCACTCCTGCTTTTTTCATTGTTTCTTTTGCAGCTGCTTTATCGCCCATTCCATCAATCATTTCTGCAGATGCACCAATAAATTTGATGTTATTTTCATCACAAATTTTTGAAAAGGTTGAATTCTCAGCTAAGAAACCATATCCTGGATGAATTGCATCAGCATTTGTAATCTCAGCTGCTGCAATAATATTTGCTATTTTTAAGTAGGAATCTGAACTTGCAGCAGGCCCAATACAAACTGCTTCATTAGCAAATCTCACATGTAAACTTTCAGCATCAGCTTTTGAATACACAGCTACTGTTTGTATTCCCATTTCTTTGCAAGTACGGATAATTCTTAATGCAATTTCACCTCTGTTGGCGATTAGAATTTTTTTAAACATAAGTATTAATCTAGATATATTAAGAAGGGTCTACCAGAAAAAGAGGTTGATCAAATTCAATAGGAGTAGTATCATCCACAAGTACTTTTATTATTTTCCCTGACATTTCAGATTCAATTTCATTAAAAAGTTTCATAGCTTCAATAATGCAGATCGTGTCACCTTCTTTAATGGAATCGCCCACACTCACAAACGGAGGGGCTTCAGGAGATGATGAGCGATAAAAAGTCCCAATCATAGATGCCTTTATAGTGATGTAATTTGTTTCATCAGTAGAGTCTTCTTGTTTTGCATTAGACAACAATTCGGTTGGTGACTTCTCAGTAATCGGTATTGATACTGCCTCTGGCTTAGTTGTTTGTTGAGGAATTTGCTGAACAATCGTTTTAACTTCATCTTCTGCGCCTCTTCTTTTTTTAGCTGGTGATTTTATAGAAATTTTTATATTATCTATTTCCAAATCTACCTCTGTGGCTCCTGACTTTGCAACAAATTTTATTAATTCTTGAATATCTTTTAAATTCATTCCATTTAGTTTAATAATTATTTAACAAGTACAAAAGTAACTATTTATTTGAATCATAAGCCCACTTCAGATAGATTGACCCCCAAGTAAACCCCCCTCCAAACGCTGCTAAAATTAAATTGTCACCTTTTTTTAGTTGATTTTCCCATTCCCATAAGCATAAAGGAATAGTCCCATTTGTAGTATTTCCATACTTTTCAATATTTATCATCACTTTTTCTTTTCCTACTCCCATTCTTTTTGCTGTTGCATCAATAATTCTTTGATTTGCTTGATGAGGAACAAGCCATGCAACATCTTCAGGAGACAAACTATTTCTTTTCATGATTTCCTCAGAGACATCTGCCATTGATGTTACTGCTGACTTGAAAACTGTTTGTCCGTCTTGCCAAACATGATGTTCTCGTGCATCTACTGTTGCATGACTTGCAGGTTTAGCAGAGCCTCCCGCTTTCATATGTAAGAATTCACTACCAGACCCATCACTTTTTAGGATAGCATCTTGCAACCCTAAACCTTCTTTGGATTGTTCTAACATTACAGCCCCTGCACCATCTCCAAAAATAATGCAAGTTGCTCTATCTTGATAATCAACAATAGAAGACATTTTATCTGCTCCAACTACAATTACCTTTTTATAAGTGCCTGTCTCTATAAATTTTGATGCGGTTGAAATTGCGTATAAAAACCCTGAACAAGCCGCCATTAAATCGTAAGCAAAGGCATTAGTTGCCCCTACTTTGTCAGCTATTATACAAGCTGTTGAAGGAAAAATCATATCAGGAGTTGCAGTTGCACAAATAATCAAATCTACTTCTTGAGCATCAATATTTATTTTCTTTAAAAGACCCCGTACTGCTTCAATTCCTAGAACAGAAGTCCCTTTCCCTTCTCCTTTTAGAATTCTCCTTTCCTTTATGCCAGTCCTACTACGAATCCACTCATCATTGGTTTCCACCATTGTTTCTAATTCTTTGTTATTCAGTATATAATTTGGAACATACCCCTGTACGCCTGTTATTGCAGCTGTTATTTTTTTCATTAGTTAAAGTGGTTTTTTATTTTATTTGCTAAATCTGCCTCTATCACATCTTTAGTAAGTATAATCATATTTTTAATAGCCATCTCATTAGAAATGCCATGTCCAATAATTACAGTTTTATTTAAACCTAAGATAGGAGTTCCGCCGTAATTTTCATAATTAAATCGTTTGAAGTAATCATCAAGAAGTCCTCTTTTTTTCATAATAGCATAAATTCCTTCGGCTTCTTTTAAGACGATATTTCCTGTAAACCCATCACAAACAATAACATCGCTCTCCGAGTTAAAAATATCTCTTCCTTCACAATTGCCAATAAATGTGTAGTCAGGATTATCCTTCATTAATGTGTATGTTGCCTGAGCAAGTAAATTCCCTTTTGTTTGCTCTTCCCCTAGGTTGAGTAGACTTACTTTTGGGGTTTTAATCTCACAAACATGTTGAGAGAATAAAGATCCCAAAACACCAAATTGGTATAAAACATCTGGTTTGCAGTCAGCATTTGCCCCTACATCAAGCAAGACTGTAACTCCACCATTTTCTCTAGGAACTAGTGCAACAAGAGGAGGCCTTAAGATTCCAGGTATAGTTTTTACAGCATAAAAACCTCCTACGAACATGGCTCCTGTATTTCCCGCAGAAGCCAATCCATCAATTTTTCCTTTTGCTAAATATTCAAATCCTTTTGCAATGCTTGAATTTGGTTTTGCTCTGAATGCTTTTGTAGCATGCTCATCCATGCTAATAACGTCAGAACAATCAATAATTTCAAGTTTTTTTGGGTTAAAATTATGATTTTTCAGTTCATAAAGGATTTCATTTTCCTTTCCGAATAAGACTATAGTTGTGTTTTTTGGAAGTTCTTTAAGAGCAAGAATTGTTCCCTGAAGAGTTTTTTTGGGAGCATAGTCACCTCCCATTATATCTATACCAATTTTCATAAATAGCTTATAGTTTTAAGCGGGATAAAACTACAAAAATCTATTACAAAATTATACAGACACCTGTTTTTCTATTGCTTGTTTTCCCCTATATGTCCCACATTCTTCACAAACTCGGTGGTATTGCACTGGATTAGTACAGTTAGGGCAAGTATACATTGTACTAGAAGACGCTTTGTAATGCGTTCTTCTTTTGTCCCTTCTAGTTTTAGAAATTTTTCTTTTAGGATGTGCCATTTTTGTCTTTTACTATTTTAGTTCTATTCTTTTTAATGCATCCCACCTGTCGTCAGATGCTTTTTCTTGTATTTGAGTGTATTGATTTACTAAATCTATCATTTCTTTATTACAGGTGCTATTTCCCTGTTTGTCCAAAGCGTGTTGCTGTTTCTTAGGAGCATTTAAAACTATTAATTCAAAAATTAAGTGCTTTAAATCTATTTGATTTTCACTTCTTTTAATGTAAAATATTTCATCAGTTGAGATTAACTCTTCATTAGTTGTTTTAATGATGATATTTGTCTCTCCTGAGATTTCTACAGATAATTCATCAGTACAAATATCACAAGCTAATTGATTTATCTGCCCCTTAATCATTAAATTTAGTTCAATGTTATCTCCATCTTTATCTAGTGTTGCTCTAGCAGAAATATCTACATGCTTAATATCTGAAAAAGCAAACGCTTCAAAGAACGCATCCTTAATCTCAAAAGAAAAGGATTTTTTCCCAGTATCACTAGCTATTGAACCTAATTTTACTGTAAAATCATTCATTCCTCTGAATTTTAAAGGGCTGCAAACATACAAATTTATTACTATTTAACGCAATAAGCTGTTGTTTAGGACTTAAAAGCTAAGGGATCCTCATTTAACAGCTTAAATTCGGTTCTTTTTTTATAAATTTCACAAGCCATAAATACAGCTTCTCTAAATGACCGCTCATTTGCAAGGCCCTTTCCCGCAATTTCATATGCGGTACCATGTACGGGTGATGTTCTGATTATGTTTAATCCAGCTGTAAAGTTTACTCCGTCATAAAAAGATAATGTTTTAAAAGCTGTTAATCCTTGATCGTGATACATTGAAAGTATTCCATCAAAATTTCCCAAATTTTTGCTAGTAAAGAAACTGTCTGCAGGGTAAGGTCCAAAAGACATGATGCCTTCTTTTTTTAGTTCTTTAATTGCAGGAATAATGCATTTGTTTTCCTCTTCACCAAGCAATCCATTTTCTCCGGCATGAGGATTAAGCCCTAGAATAGCGATTTTTGGCATTCTAACACCAAAATCTTCAATTAAGGAAGTGTTTAATTTTTTAGTTTTTAAAATTATATTTTTAGTAGTAATGGCTTTTTTTACTTCTGTTAAGGGAATGTGTCCTGTTACAAATGCAATTTTCATTTTCTCACTTGCCATTATCATTAAAGATTCTCCCTCAAAATTACCTTGTAAAAATTCAGTATGACCAATAAAATTAGTTATCTTATCTTGAATTGATGCTTTGTTAATTGGCGCAGTAACAAGCACATCAATTTCTTTGTTTTTTAATGCATCTGAAGATTTCTTTAAGGAATTGAACGAAAGCTCTCCTGATTTAGTAGTTGCTTTACCAAAGTTAATTTCTATATCTTCATTCAAGATATTTAGTAAATTCACTCTTTTAGGATTAGCATCTTTTATGTTATTAATGAGATTAAAATTAAAGTCCTGCATTAGAATCGCTTTTCTGTGGATAGAAGCAACTTTTGATGACCCAAATACAATTGGAGTGCAAAAATCCATCATTCTAATATCTTTAAAAGTCTTTATGATTATTTCTAATCCAATCCCATTTAAATCTCCAATTGAAATACCTACCTTTATTTTTGACATTATGCTCTGTTCTTAATGAATTGATACAGTAGTCTCACTCCCATACCTGTAGCCCCTTTGCCTCTGTAACCATATTTTGTTTTTGTATATGATGGTCCTGCAATATCTAAGTGAATCCAAGGATAATCAGCAAAATGAGCTAGAAATTTTCCTGCTGTAATTGCTCCAGCATGGGGCCCTCCTAAGTTTTTAATATCAGCAATGTCTGATTTAATCAGTTCATCATAATCTGACCAAAATGGCATTTCAGCTAAACGCTCATGAGTATAGTCTCCGGCTTTTTTTAGTTCTGCATGTTCTTTTTCCGCTCCTTCATGCATACTTACAATCCCGTAATGTCCAATAGCAGCTACTGCCGCTCCTGTTAGCGTAGCTAGGTCAATTACTAATTCTGGCTTGTATTGTTTTGCAAAACTAAGAGCATCGGCAAGAATTAACCTCCCTTCGGCGTCAGTATTAAGCACTTCAACGGTTGTCCCATCATACATATTAATTACATCTCCTGGCGCATACGCATTTCCCGAAGGCCTGTTGTCGGTTGCCGGCGTTAACGCAATTACATTTATTGGTAATTTATTGCTAGCAATTGCTTGCATAGCTCCAATTACAGTGCCAGCGCCCCCCATATCCGTTTTCATTAAATCCATAGAATTTGCAGTTGGTTTTAAACTTAATCCTCCAGTATCAAAGACGATGCCCTTTCCTATTAAAACAATTGGCTGGTTATTTTTAGCATTATTTGGTTTCCATTCCATGATTGTAAACGTAGGCTCATCAATAGAACCTTTATTTACTGCTAGCAGACCCCCCATTTTTAAGGATTCAATCTTTTTTTTGTTTAATACTGTAATTTTAATTCCATTTTCTGCACCTGATTTTATGGCTGCACTTGCTAGATCTTTTGCTGTAAGATGAGAAAAAGGCTCATTAATTAAGTTTCTAGTAAGATATACGGCATTAATAATATTTTGTAACTCAGTAATATTTTTTTGGTTAGATTTTTTACATAAATAGATTGTCTCTAATTTATTTGGCGTTTTTTCTGTTTTATGTTTTGTAAACGTATAATTTGACAGGGCCATTCCTTCTGTAATTTGCATAGCTTCGGCTTGATTTCCTTTAACATCAACAATTGAAACAGTTTTCTCATTTTTCAATTTTTGAGCCAGTTTATCTCCAAGCATTCTGCAAGCTTCAGCATGTTTGTTTGCATTTTCTTCTTTTTTAGGAAGGATTACAAAAATGTGTCGTTGATATTGATTTATTGCAATAATTTCTTTGTTTTCTTTTTTAATATAATCTAACTCTTTTTTAGATAGTTTAAATTCAGAAAGCTTGCTTTTTGAATTACATAAAAGGATTAAATTATCTGTATTAGAAATTGTTGTTTTCTTTTTGATTAGCATCTTCATAAAATGTGTAATTTTGGAGATACAAAACTAAGTAAATTTATGCATAGTAAGCAATTGCTTGAAAGAGCATTGAAAAAGGAATTTTTATCAGCAGAGGAAGGCCAATTCTTATTTAAAAACACTCCAACTGCTGAGCTGATGTTTGTTGCAAATGAATTAAGAAAAATGAAAATTCCAGGCAATGTGGTTACTTGGCAGATTGATCGTAATGTCAATACGACTAATGCCTGTACAGCTAATTGTAAATTCTGTAATTTTTTTCGACATCCTAAGCATGAGGACGTGTATATTACAGATATTGAAACCTATAAATTAAAAATTAACGAAACTATAAATTATGGTGGTGATCAGTTGTTATTACAAGGAGGTCATCACCCTTCTTTGGGGCTAGATTATTACGTTAAGTTGTTTCGAGAGTTAAAGGAACTTTATCCGCAGATAAAATTACATGCTCTTGGACCCCCTGAAGTTGCTCATATTTGTAAAATTGGAGGACATACTCACTTGGAAGCTCTTACTGCACTTAGAAATGCTGGAATGGACAGTATGCCAGGTGCTGGAGCAGAGATTTTAAGTGATCGAGTAAGAAGATTAATTTCTAAAGGCAAATGTTCAGGGCAGGAGTGGCTGGATATCATGAAAGTTGCACATCAGATTGGTTTAACTACATCAGCCACTATGATGTTTGGTCATATTGAAACTATTGAGGAGCGTTTTGATCATTTAGTTAGAATAAGAGAAGTGCAATCTCAAAAACCTAATAAAGAAAATGGTTTCTTAGCATTTATTGCGTGGCCATTTATGGATGACGGGACGCTTTTGCAAAGAGTAAAAGGCATTAATAATAACGTAAACCCTGATGAGTATTTAAAAATGATTGCCATCTCTAGAATTATGCTTCCTAATATTAAAAACATACAAACTTCTTGGCTTACAGTTGGAGCAAATACAGCACAACTCACATTACATGGAGGGGCAAATGATATGGGATCTATTATGATTGAAGAAAATGTAGTTTCGGCTGCAGGAGCCCCTCATCGATTTACCGCAGATAGTATACAAAGGTGTATTGCAGAAGCCGGTTTTACTCCTAAATTAAGGGATCAGTTGTATGAGGAAAGACAAATGCCAGAAATGGTTGAACAAGTAATAAATTATTGATAGATGTTTACAGGAATAATAGAGGAAATAGCAGAAATAGTCTCTTTTAAGGAAGAAGGAGGTAATTTGCATTTCGCATTAAAGTCTAGAATAACTAATGAACTTAAGATTGATCAATCGATAGCGCATAATGGAGTATGTTTAACAGTAGTTGATATTGATGAAGAAGTATATACGGTTACTGCAATAAATGAGACTTTGCAAAAAAGCAATCTTGGTAGTTTGAAAATAGGCAGTAAAGTGAATTTAGAAAGAAGTGTTCAAGTGGGAGCCAGACTTGATGGCCATATGGTTCAGGGACATGTAGATCAAACTGCAATATGCATTAAAGCAAAAGAAGATCAAGGCTCCTATATTTATACGTTTCAGTATAAAGATTCAGACAATATAACAGTAGAGAAAGGATCTATTTGTGTAAATGGCGTCAGTCTTACTGTTATAGATTCTAAAGACAATGTCTTTTCCGTTGCTATCATACCGTATACTTTTGAGCACACAAATTTACATACAGTTAAAGTAGGCACGATAGTAAATTTAGAATTTGATATTTTAGGCAAGTATATTTCAAAAATGAGAATTAAAAATTTATAAAGCATGAAACCAACATTATTAATTTTAGCAGCAGGAATGGGTAGTCGTTATGGAGGCTTAAAGCAAATAGATGGTATTGGGCCAAATCAAGAACCAATAATTGAGTATTCAATATATGATGCTGTAAATTCAGGATTTGGGAAAATTGTATTTGTTATTAGAAAAGAATTTGAAGAAGCATTTCGTGATCGTTTTGATCAGTTTACTAATCGCATTCAAGTAGAATATGCATATCAAGAGGTAAATATAAAAGTACAGGGGATTTCTATTGTAGAAAGAAAAAAGCCTTGGGGAACTTCGCATGCAGTACTGGTTGCTAAGGATCTAATTAATGAGCCATTTGCCGTAATTAATGCTGATGATTATTATGGCTCAGGTTCTTTTAAGCTTATTGCTGATTTTCTAACTAATGAGTGTTCCTCATCGTTAATGTCTATGATAGGATATACTTTGCATAATACTTTGTCTGATCATGGTACAGTAAATAGAGGCGTGTGTGAGGTGGATGCAGTAAATAATCTTATGGAAGTTGTAGAGCGTACAAAAATTGCAGATCAGAACGGAATAGTACAGTATAATATTGGCTCTGCTCAACCATTAGGTATTTTGGATGGAAACGCAAGTGTTTCTATGAATTATTGGGGTTTTCATCCATCTATATTTTTAGAAATAGAGAAAGGGCTACATAATTTTATTAGTAAAAATCATGATAATCCAACTGCGGAGTATTATATACCTAATATTGTCACTGATATGATTGTAAGTGGACAAATGACTGTGCGTGTAATCCCAACAAATGATAATTGGTTTGGAGTAACTTATAGGCAAGATAAACCTATGGCAATAGATGCAATAAGCAAGTGTATTGCCGATGGAGTTTATCCAAAAAAACTTTGGAGTCAAGATGAGAAATAAGATACTTTTATTAGGTTCAGGAGAGTTAGGAAAAGAATTAGTAATTGCCATGCAAAGGCTCGGGCAATATGTTATTGCAGTGGATAATTATGAAAATGCCCCTGCAATGCAAGTAGCACATGAATTTGAAGTAATAAACATGCTAGATGGTGACGCATTAGATAAAATAGTTGAAAAACACAACCCCGATTTTATAGTTCCTGAAGTAGAGAGTATACGGACAGAACGTTTTTTTGATTATGAAAAGAGGGGATATAAGGTAATTCCTTCTGCAAAAGCAGCTAACTTTACTATGAATCGCAAGGCTATTCGTGATTTAGCATCTGTAGATTTAGGGGTAAAAACAGCAAAATATAAATATGCTACATCATATGAGGAGTTAAAAGAAGGAGTGGCATCTACAGGTATGCCTTGTGTTGTAAAGCCTTTAATGTCTAGCTCGGGAAAAGGTCAGTCAGTAATAAAAACCGAAGCTGATATTGAAACAGCATGGAGTTATGCTTTAGAAGGCTCAAGAGGAGATTTAATGGAGGTAATAGTTGAAGCGTTTATTGATTTTGATTATGAAATAACATTGCTTACACTTACTCAAAATAACGGTAATACACTTTTTTGTCCTCCAATAGGCCATAGGCAAGAGAGAGGTGATTACCAAGAAAGTTGGCAGCCTATGCAGATGTTAGACATTCATTTAACAGAAGCACAAGAGATGGCTGAAAAAGTTACTAGAGCACTCGGAGGAAGTGGGATTTGGGGAGTAGAATTTTTTATCAGCAAGAATGGAGTTTATTTTTCTGAGTTATCGCCACGGCCACATGACACAGGCATGGTGACACTTGCAGGAACACAAAATTTCACAGAATTTGAATTACATGCTCGTGCTATTTTAGGTATTCCTGTTTTTGACATATCTTTTATAAGAAATGGAGCATCTGCTGTGGTATTAGCTGATAATAATAGAACTAATTTTCCTAACTATACAGGATTAGAAGAGGCAGCAAGCTTTAAAAACACTGACTTCAGGATATTTGGCAAACCAAGCACAAGAAAATTTAGAAGAATGGCAGTTGCTTTAGCATATGGGGATGAAAGTGTTGAGGACTTAGTATTAAGGGCAAAAAAGATTGCGGATAAAATTAAGATAGTTTAGATTTTTTGTTATTCATTTTTTCTAAATAGCTTTAATTTTTTTGTGTTTATTTTTTTTCCACCCAATCTCCATGTGATTTAATAAGATTGATTAGTGCTTTTACAGCTTCTTTTTCTGGGATATTTTTTTCTACAACTTCTTGCTCTTTGTAGAGAGTTATTTTCCTTGGTCCTGTACCTACATAACCATAGTCAGCATCTGCCATTTCCCCAGGGCCATTCACTATACAACCCATAATACCTATTTTCACTCCTTTTAGGTGATCAGTTTCTTTTCGGATTTTTGCAGTGGTTTCTTCTAAATCAAAAAGGGTTCTTCCACAAGATGGACATGAGATGTATTCTGTTTTAGAAATTCTTGTTCTAGCAGCCTGAAGTATCCCAAAAGATAAATTATTAATCATTTGGTCTGAACCACAATTTTTTGCATAAATAAAGATGCCATCACCTAAACCATCTAATAGTAAGGCTCCGATATCTGATGCTGCAGAAAGTTGTAATTGTTCCTGTGATAAATCTGTATATCCTCTTCCAATAATCACAGGGGTCTTAATTTGGTTATTAATCAGTTCTACAAACAATCTCCTCTGTTCTGCAATCCCATTTTTATTATGGGTATCTATTAATAGTACGGCTGTTTTATCTTCTTTCAGTTTATTCTTAACCTCTTTAGATAAATCTGAAAAGCAAGCATGAACCATATTTATTTTATTAGATTGGATCTCCTCGGTTAAATATTCTTTTATGTTTAAGCAAGGATATCCTTTTTTATGTTTTTTCCATGTTTTATAATTATAAATAACTCCTAAAGTTCCTGGGACTTTAAAGTCAAGATCATGATCTCCAATAAATACATAATCTGCTGCCATATCAGAGATGTGCCACTTGTCTAAGGAAATAGAATAATTATATCCTAATGCAAAAAAGGATGCAGGAGTTATTTTCTTTTTTAAAGAAAAATCGGCTCCTACTACTGTAACATTTTTACTTCCAATATTTAAAACGGTATTTGTATCTCTCTTCTTATATTCAAAAGAAGATAATGGGTTTTGCTGTATTGTATCTATCTGATCATGATCTTTTATCTGATTAAAATGATTCAATAGCATCTGAGCTACTGGCATTTCAAATTCAGGAGCTTCAGTTAATGAGACTCTTATTGTATCTCCAATTCCATCTGCCAAAAGAGTTCCAATTCCTACTGCTGACTTAATCCTTCCGTCTTCCCCTTCTCCTGCTTCTGTTACTCCTAGATGAAGCGGATAATTCATGCTTTCTTTTATCATTTGAGCAACTAATAGCCTATATGCCTGAACCATTACCCTTGTGTTAGAAGCTTTCATAGAAAGGATAACATCATGATAATCCTCATCCCGACAAATACGTAAAAATTCCATTGCAGATTCTACCATTCCTTTTGGAGTGTCTCCATACCTGCTTAAAATTCTATCAGATAAGGATCCGTGATTTGTGCCAATCCGCATAGCTGTTCCATGTTTTTTACAAATCTTTACAAGCGGGGTAAACTTTTTTCTTATTCTGTTAATCTCAGCATTGTAAGTTGCATCCGTATAATCAATGTTTTCAAATTTTTTCTTATCAGCATAGTTGCCTGGGTTTATTCTCACTTTAGCAATTATTTCAGCTGCAATTTCAGCAGCATTTGGAGTGTAATGTATATCTGCAATTAATGGATTATGATAGCCTTTTTTTACAAGCCCTTCTTTTATGTTTTTTAGATTCTCAGCATCCTTTTTACTAGGCGCTGTGATTCGTACAAGTTCACATCCGTATTCTATCATTCTTATAGCCTCTGCTATAGTCGCTTCGGTATCCATTGTATTTGTAGTAGTCATGGATTGAATGCGAATAGGATTTTCTCCTCCAAGAGCAACATTCCCTACATTTACTTCTCGTGTTTTAAAGCGAGAATAATTGGTTAATGAGTTGCAATATTTCATCTATTGTTTTACTACTTTCTTTTTAGTTTTAGTATCATCAAGAGATATGAAATAAATTCCTTTAGATAAATTTCTAACATCAATTTTATGAGTAGAAATGTTTCTGTTGATATTTGTAATATTTACAACCCTACCAATATTATCGCTTAAAATAATTTTGGAGGAATTC